>ULXD01020843.1_pt1 | contig 25851 bp, 16 predicted proteins | sample 1960961 | NCBI WGS metagenome assembly ULXD01 (sample SAMEA4835829, study PRJEB28245) | human gut metagenome | biome: gut microbiome; material: fecal sample | place: Denmark | collected 2008 | reverse complement strand
GGTAAGATTACAGACGCAAATGGAGAACCCATCATTGGTGCCAGTGTTGTGATAAAAGGTACTACTAATGGAACTATAACCGACTTCGACGGTAACTTTATGCTGGAAGTTCCTGCTAAAGCTACTTTAGTTGTATCCTATGTGGGATATAAAACGCTAGAGGTTCCTGTAAACGGAAAAAAAACACTTAACATCAATTTGAAGGAAGACACAGAAATGCTTGATGAAGTAGTAGTGGTAGGTTATGGTACTCAAAAGAAAGCCACACTAACCGGTTCTGTTTCACAGGTAGGTGGTGAAGAACTGAAGAAAGTGGCTGCAACAAATCTTACTAATACACTTGCCGGAAAAACAGCAGGTGTCATTGCTAATACACGTTCGGGCGAACCGGGTGAAGATAACGCTGACATTCTTATCCGTGGTAAAGGGACTCTAGGAAGTACCTCCCCTCTTATTGTCGTTGACGGTATTGCCGACCGGTCATTCAGCCGTCTTAACCCCGAAGATATTGAATCTATCTCTGTCTTGAAAGATGCTTCAGCAGCTATCTATGGTGCACGCGCCGCTAATGGAGTAATCCTGGTTACAACCAAACGCGGTACAGAAGGGAAAGTCAAAATCAACTATAGTGGTAATGTATCTTTTTCCCAGCCAACCCGTATCCCTGAAATGTTGGATTCTTACCAATATGCCACTTATGTAAATGAATACGATGCCGGACATGGTGAAGCTGCCACTTATTCTGCCGAAGCATTAGGTATGATTCAAAGTGGCGAGGATCAAATTCGCTATCCTAATACAGACTGGTGGAGTGAAGTAGCTAAAGACTGGGCTACCAAAACTCAACACAGCTTGGCTATCAGCGGAGGTAATGACAAAATATCTTTCTATACTTCGGCACAATATATGTATCAAGATGCTATTTACAAGAAAGGTGTACAAGACTACAACCAATATCAGTTTACTACCAACCTTGACGCAAAAATTACGAAAGCAATAAAATTCAGCATGGATATTTTAGGCCGGCAGGAAGTCAGGAATCGTGGTGTATATTCTACAGAAGACCTGTTTGGCTATTTTCTTACCACTAATCCGATGGCAGCTCCTTATTATCCTAATGGCTTGTTACGTGTAGGCTATGATGGAGTAACCAACAATGCCGCTGTAAAAGTAACGGATATACCGGGTACTAATAAAACGACATACAGTACTCTTAACCTAAAGCCAAGACTCCGTGTAGACTTAGACGTCATTACCAAAGGATTATATGTAGAAGGTTATGCCGCACTAGACTTTCATTTTAATGATGGAAAACAGATAAACAATCCTTATGATGTTTACCAATATGACGCAGCAACAGATTCCTATATCAACAGACGTGATGCCACAGGTTCCATCAGTGTTAACCAATGGTTCAACAAAGATAAAACCATTACCTTGAATGCCCGTTTAGGATATAGTCACGATTTTAAAGGTGGACATCATGTAGATGCTTTTATAGCTTACGAACAAAGTAAATACGATTATACCGGTATTTCTGCCTATCGTACAAATTATTTATCAACAACTATTCCTGAAATCTTCGCCGGAAGCGATGTAGCTAAAGACAAGGATAATAGTGGAAGTTCGAATGTAACAGCTCGTCAAAACTATTTCGGTCGTATCAATTATGCCTACAAAGACAAATATCTGACAGAATTTACAATGCGCTATGATGGTTCTATGAATTTTGCTCCGGGACATCGTTGGGGAGTTTTCCCGGCGTTTTCTTTAGGTTGGGTGATGTCAGAAGAAGAATTCTTCCAACCCTTGAAAAATGTAGTAAGTTTCTTCAAGGTAAAAGGTTCATGGGGTATGATGGGTAATGACAATGTAACTGCTTATCAGTATATGTCACAATACAAATTCATTGATTTAAACAATACCAGCTCCATGTGCTTCGGTGATGAAGTAGTAAAAGCAATTTATGAATCACGTACAGCCAACCCTTTAATTACTTGGGAAAAAGCAAAGACTTGGAATCTAGGGTTTTCTTCACAATTCCTTGATGGTAAATTCGGACTGGATTTTGATTATTTCCAATCACGCCGTAATGACATTTTGATTACCCGTAATGCTTCTATCCCTACCTATTCGGGATTAGTTCTTCCAGCCGAAAATTTGGGTAAAGTAAAAAATCACGGTCTAGAACTCATTGCAACCTATCGTGACCATTCCGGTGATTTTTCATGGGGAATAACAGGAAATTTCACTTATGCCAATAACAAAGTAGTATACGAAGATGAAGCTGCTTCCACTCCGGAATGGCAACGTCGTACCGGTCATCCTATTGACGGAATGGTACTATATAAAGCATTAGGAATCTATCAAACACAAGAACAGGTAGATAACACACCTCACATTGCAGGTGCCAAACCCGGTGACTTAATTTATCAAGATACCAATGGAGATGGAAATATTACCTGGGATGATGCTATACGTTTAGATAAATCGGCCACACCTAAAATAATCTTCGGTCTGACCCTGAACGGAGCATGGAAAGGTTGGGATCTGAATGTATTTTTCCAAGGACAAGCCGATGCAGAGCAATTGGTTCAACCGACCATGAATATGGCAACCGATTTCTATGAAGGACGCTGGATAGAAACAAATACAGCAGAACAAAATGCTGCTGCCAAATGGCCGCGTGCATTCATCAAGCAGACATATGGTGACGCATGGAATGGTGTAGCCTCTACATGGTGGTTACGTGACGCTTCCTTCGTTCGTCTGAAATCTATAGAATTAGGATACACACTACCCAAAATGTGGACTAAAAGCATAGGTATTGAGAATGCACGTATTTATGTTAATGGTAACAATCTTTTTACCATTGATGGTATGAAAATATGTGATCCAGAGGCCGGTATGTTCAAAAACACAGATGGTTATGTGGTGGAATCCGGTGGAGTCAGAGGTTATCCTCTCCAACGCATGATTACAGTCGGAGCTAATGTTACATTCTAATGACCTATAAAACTAAAATACAAAATGAAAAAACATATATTACTTTGTGCAGCACTTGCACTTTCAAGTTTCGGACTTCCTTCTTGTTCAGATATTTTAGATCAAAAACCACTAGACTCATACACAGATACAGCTGTTTGGGGTGACTTGAGCCTGGCAGAAAGTTTCTTAAACTACTGTTATTTACGAGTGGAAGCAGAAAATACAAACGGCGTAATGTTCTGTAATTATACAGATGAAACCTATCATATGCACGACTATGGAACAAGTACCTATACACAAGGCCGTGCTTCATGTGACAACTATAATACCGGGTGGACTGAAGGAAAAGGAAATACGTGGTCACATTATTATGGCGGCATTAAATTATGCAACCAATTATTGGAAGACATCATGGATACGCCTGCCAATACCGATAGTGAAAAAGAATGGAAAAATCAGATAATCGGCCAGGGCTACTTTTTACGCGCCTACTACTATCATATGCTATATAGTGTCTATGGACGTATTCCATTGATTGACCATACTTATGACTTGGATTCTGAATTCAAAGAGGAACGTGCAGATATGGATGATGTAGCTGATTTTATTGTTGCTGATTGTGATAAAGCTGCCGAATTACTTCCCACAGTCTATAAAGATGCAAGTGATTTTGGGCGTGCAACCAAAGGGGCGGCCCTTGCTTTAAAAGGCCGAGTATTGCTTTATAAAGCAAGTCCCTTATTCGGTACTCCCTCTAGAGAAAAATGGCAGGCAGCAGCAGATGCAAACAAAGCAGTCATCGATATGAATATCTATTCTTTAAAACAAGTTTCGAATAGTGATGAATATGCAGATCTGTTCTTCGATTCCAAAAATCCGGAAGTAATTTTCGAAAAACTTTATGATGAAAAAGGAATTGCAGGAAGTAGTGCCAGCCTAGTTATGCAAGCTCCTGCCGGACCTGGTAACGGATATGAAGGCTGGAGTACGTGGCAACCCACTTACGAAATAGTAGAACTCTTCCAGAATGCTGATGGTACACCTTATAAACCGGCAGAAACCAAACCATTCACGATTTTACAAACCACAATTGACCCTGACTCTGGAGAAGCCACACAAAAAGAAGTCACTATACAGGCATCAGATGTAAACCCATGGGAAGGTAGAGAAATCCGTCTGAAAGCAAATATTCTCTATGATGGTATGTTGTGGGGATACGGAGATTCAAACCGTGAAATCGAATTATTTGAAGCCGGAGCAAAAGGGGTCATTCCGGGTAAAGATTCACGTACAGGAGAAACTTGGTGGAACGGTACAAAAACTGGATATAATATGCGAAAGTTCTTATCTTCTCATATTAACTTTTATGACGATACGGTAGTAGATACTACCCCATGGTTCTTCATCAGACTGGCAGAAGTCTATTTGAACTATGCTGAATGTCAGATAGAACTAGGTAACAATGCCGAGGCTCTAAAATACATCAACCTTATCAGAAACCGTGCGTTATTACCGGATGCCACAGGCAAAGACATACGGACTGAATATGAATATGAACGCACTGTAGAATTGATGTTCGAAGGACAACGATTCTTTGACTTACGCCGCTGGAAGAAAATGGAAGAAACATATTCCAAAGAACATTGGCCTACCGGATTAAAAATTTATAAATTGCAGAATGGAACCAAAATATATTATCATAACCCAGAAGCCGTACAGCAACGTAATTTCGATGCCTCAAAAAATTATTGGTGGCCTATCCCACGTTACGAGTTAAACAAATCAACGTTACTAGATGCCGCACCGTATGAATAAAAAATAGTATTTCTTGATTATTATATATTACAGGAACGGAAAATAAAAACCGTTCCTGTTTTTAAAAAAAGTAATTATATATGAATAAACATACCTTCTTTTTATTTCTGGCAATAATAATCACTTCCTGTTCCAACGCACAAGGAAACAGCGATATCCCTCTACCCTCCGGCAAGTCCATCTATATCCCCAAGGAGCTTCAAGGCATGGATTTACAGAATCCGGCAAGTCAGTGGAGTTATCACCGTATGGCATACACCGAGAACTTCGTCATCTTCTGGGAGAAGGGCTTCGGCAATGACCTCAGCAACCCACCACAGCTGGAGGGGCATTCCATGAAGGTGGATCTGCCCGGTCTGAAGGAGAAGCTGGAAAACTTCTACGCTTATTTCTACCACACGCTGCAGTTTGCCAGGCAAGGTTCGAAATGTGATAAATACCGCATGATGGTCATGATAAACTATTCCCTGGAAGGCACTGCCTACGGAGGGGATTACGACGGGCAGATCGGTGCGCTCTGGATCACCCCCAACCGGGTACAAGATGAGAAATTGAATTGTATCGCGCATGAACTGGGGCATAGCTTCCAGTCACAAATCACCTGCGACGGTCAAGGAGAAGCTTGGGGTGGTTGCGGCTTTTTCGAGATGACTTCACAATGGATGCTCTGGCAAGTAAATCCTGACTGGATGACCGATGAGAAATATCATTGGGATGCGTTCAAAACCCTTACACACAAAGCTTATCTGCATTTGGATAATATTTATCATTCACCATATGTGCTTGAATACTGGGGAATCCGGTACGGTCTGCCTTTCATAGCCGAACTGTACCGCCAGGGAAAACGTGGGGAGGACCCTGTCATTACCTACAAACGGCTGAACAGTCTTGGACAGAAAGAGTTCTGTGACGAGATGTTCGACGCCTGTCGCCATTTTGTCAACTGGGATTTTAAGCGGGTATGGAAAGAGACACGCCCGTACGCAAACCAATACACTTGCAAAATGAATCCATCTGAAGAGGGATGGTACCGGGTTGCACCCGAAAACTGTCCTGAGAATTATGGTTTCAACGCAGTTCCCCTCTCCGTTCCCCAGCCGGGAAGTGCCGTGGAAGTGGAGTTCCTTGGGGAGGCAGGCAGGGAGGGTTACAATTCCGTCCACCCGGAGAAAGCCGGCTGGAGATACGGTTTTGTCGCTGTCACTCGGGAAGGAAAATCCGTTTACGGAGAAATGGGAAACAACACGGAAGGAGTGGTGAAGTATATTGCTCCCAAGGATGTACCGTTGGCCCACTTGTGGTTGGTTGTCATGGGGGCTCCGACGGAACACTGGATGAATCCCATATCCGGGGAAAAAGATGCACAATGGCCTTATAAAATAAAAATAACCGGCAGTTTCCTACTCACCTCGGCAAATTGAAAGATTCATCTGGAATCCTCACTTTTTCTTCGAATTTTCTCTTTTCTTTCTCAGAAAAGTAGTAATCTTGCATAAGATTTAGAAATAAGAAGAAAATACTATGAAAAGACTAGTCCTATTGCTATTGAACTTACTGATGCCGATGATTCTGTTTGCTGCGTCCAATGACCTCTGTTTCCGTCATTTTTCTGTAGAAGACGGACTATCATCCAATTCGGTACGTGCTTTAATGCAAGATAAATACGGTTTTCTATGGATAGGAACGGATGAAGGACTGAACCGCTATGACGGTACTACTGTAAAACTCTATAGACTGAAAGATAGGGGAGCTAATGAAGCTATTTCATCTTTATACAGCACCCTCAACAAGATATGGATAGGTACAGACGAAGGCATATATATCTATGATTACGAAACAGAAGATATAATGCCTTTTGTACTGGCCACCTCCAAAAATATCCATATTGAAACAAATACGAACCATATTGTCGAAGATAAAGACAAAAACCTATGGTTCACTACGGTAGGACAAGGAATATTCAAATACAACACCATCACCAACCACTTGGAGCAATACGAATTTAAAAACGCAAATGGTTTAATGGCAAGTGTGCTGGTGGATAGTGAAAACCAAATATGGGCCATTACCAATTGGGGAAACTCAGGTCTTTTCAAACTGAATAAAGCAGAAAATAAATTCGAGACTTTTCCGCTCTCCTATGAAAGCGGAAAGCATGACTCAAACGCATTGGTCATGTTGGAAGACTCGGAACATACACTGTGGTTAGGAACCTGGGAGTGTGGTTTGCAAAAAATCGATAAATACAGCGGAAAGGCCACTACTTATCTGCATCCGACAGACGGAAAAGGTGCCACCCATATTCATTCTATCATGGAATATGCCCCTCACCAGCTACTCATAGGCTCGGATGACGGGCTTCTGTTATTCAATACCATTACAGAGGAATATCAATTGTTTACAGAAGATGAAACAAACCCACATTCATTGTCCAACCGTTTTGTTTATCCTATTATAAAAGATCATGAAGGTGGAATATGGATCGGAACTTACTATGGAGGAGTAAATTATATATCACCCAATACTGGACAATTCGAAAGTTTTGTCCACTCACGTTTCTCCAATTCTGTTAACGGAACAGTCATCGGACGGTTCTGCGAAGACTCTAACGGAGATGTATGGATCGCTTCGGATGACGGAGGGTTAAACCGCTTTTCTCCCAAAAATAGAAAATTTTCCCATTATTTGCCCTTGGAGGGAAAAAACAGTCTGTCCTATCACAATGTACATGCACTTTGTATGGACGGTGATAATTTATGGATCGGTACTTATACTGGAGGGGTAAACGTATTAAATCTGCAAACGGGAACTTTTAAAACATATTCTGCCTATCAGGATAATCCCGCCTCACTGGACGGAACCAGTTCTTATGCCATATTCAAAGACAGAAAAGAGAGAATATGGGTCACCTCCATGTCCGGAGTAAATCTATATAACCGGGAAAAAGATAATTTCACCCGAATTAAATACTTGGACGCACTGACCATTGACATTGACCAGGATACCAAAGGAAATCTCTGGTTCTCCACCCAAGGCAAGGGATTATTTAAATACCATCCAGAAAAACAGATATGGAAGAACTATATACATGACCATAAAAATCCGAACTCACTGGCAAACAACCAAGTGAACTGTGTACTGATTGACACAAACGGAGAGATGTGGGTGGGAACCATGAACGGGCTCTGCAAATACAATGCGGAAGAAGATGCATTCGAAACTTTACCTCTTGAAATTCCCAGTCACAATATATGCAGCATCATCGAAGACCAACGCATATTGTGGCTCACCACCACCAAAGGGCTAGTGCGCTACACCCCTGGAGAAGGTTGCCGAGTATTTACTAAAAGCGACGGACTGCAAAGTGAACAATTCCTACCTAATGCTGCCTTAAAAGCATCGGATGGAAAAATTTATATCGGCTCGGTAAACGGATTCAATGCTTTCTACCCCCATCAGATTAAGACAAATGTGATGCTTCCTCCAGTAATCATTACAGAACTGGAAATAGATAATAAGGAAATCCAAACTGGAAACAAACTGCTTCCAAAATCTCTCAACCAGTTGGAAGAACTGGAGCTATCCTATAAAGAAAATGCATTCAGCTTGCTTTATGCCTCTTTAAGCTATTGCACCCCCAATAAAAACAAATACGCCTATAAACTGGAAGGATTTGACAAAGACTGGAACTATGTAGGCTCCCAGAATAAGGCCACTTACACCAATTTGCCCGCAGGAACCTATCTTTTCAAAGTAAAGGCGACCAATAATGACGGAATATGGAATGAAAAAGGAACCAGTCTGAAAATCACCATCCACCCTCCTTTCTATTGGTCCACCGCTTCCAAACTGCTCTATTTTATATTGATTTGCATAGCTTTCGGATTCGTCATCCGCTTCATCATCAAACGGACAGAGAAGAAACATACGGCTGAAATAAACAAACTGAACGCCAACAAGGAAAAAGAAGTACACGAAGCCAAAATCAAGTTCTTCACCATGATAGCCCACGAAATACGCACACCGGTATCCCTTATCATAGGACCTTTGGAGAAAATAATGAAATCCCCCGTGTCCCTGCCGTCTACAGTACGCGACGATCTAAATATTATTGACCGTAACAGCCAGCGTCTGCTGTTCCTGGTAAACCAATTGCTGGATTTCCGGAAGGTGGAACAGGAAGGAATGAAAATGAAGTTTGCTTCCCAAAATATCCACCAACTGCTCAAAGCGGTTTGTGAACGTTTCGAACCTTTCATCGCCCAACATGGAGCACGGCTTACTGTGGAATATCCTGAAGCAGATTTCACAGCTATAGTAGACAGTGAAGCGGTAACCAAACTAGTCAGCAACCTGTTAACCAATGCCAGTAAATACACAAAAGATGAAGTTACTCTTACCTGTATCGTACAGCCGGAACAACATACTTTTATAATCCGAGTGACAGATAACGGCATAGGGATCAGCAAAGAAGAACAAAAGAAGATATTCCATCCGTTCTATCAGGCTATGGATAACAAGCCGGGAACAGGTATCGGCCTCAGCATTGTCAAAAGTATTGTAGAATCACACAATGGCTGCATTGAAGTGGAATCCGAAGTGAACAAAGGGTCATCTTTTATCGTAACACTGCCTGTAGAACAAGCACAAGTCCTGCCACAGGATACGGGCACATCACTATTGAACAACCCAGCCATTCCCGAAGAAATCTTGCAAGAGGACCTCTCCGATTCTCCTATCAAACATAAACCAACCATGCTGATTGTGGATGATAATGAGGAAATGTTGAATTTCCTTTCGAGTAGTCTGGCTGATAAATACAGCATACTTACCGCAGAAGACGGTATAGAAGCATTAAATAAACTCAAAGAAAACGAAGTGACACTCATTGTAAGCGACTGGATGATGCCACGCATGGACGGAGTGGAATTCTGCAAAGCGATAAGGACTAACCAAACTACCAGTCATATACCCTTCATCCTGCTAACGGCCAAGACAGATACCAACTCCAAGATAGAAGGTATGGATTGTGGTGCAGATGCCTACATAGAGAAACCTTTCTCCATGCAATACTTGGAAGCATGTATCAAGAATCTGGTAGACTTGCGTAATCTGCTGCGTCAGAAATTCTCGAAGATGCCGCTGGTTCCGCTGAACAGCATTGCCAATAATTCTATGGACGACAAATTCCTTACCCGCATGAATGAAATCATAGAAGAGAATTTCTCCAATCCGGAATTATCCGTAGATTTCCTGGCCGAAAAGTTGTGTATCAGCCGTTCGGGTCTGTTTGCCAAAATTAAAACATTGGCCAATATCACCCCTAATGAACTGATTCAAGTGGTACGTTTGAAAAAAGCAGCGATCTTGCTAGCAGAAAACAAATACCGCATTAATGAAATCTGTTATATGGTAGGATTCAATAATCCGTCTTATTTCTCCAAGTGTTTCCAGAAACAGTTCGGCATGAAACCGGGGGAATTTGTAAACGGGAAAAGAGAAGAATAAAAACTAATCAAAAATCATTCCCTAAAAATAAAAAATCCGGTTTCCCCTTTTCAGAGAAACCGGATTCATGATGAACGAGTGATTTTATTTCAATCAATAATTATTCTTCTTCACTTCGAAATAAGCTTGCGGATGCAGACATGCAGGACATACTTCAGGAGCTTCCGTACCTACATAAATGTAACCGCAGTTACGGCACTGCCATACAGTTTCTTCCGCTTTCTTGAATACTGTGCCTTCTTCCACATTCTTCAATAAAGCCAGATATCTTTCCTCATGCCCCTTTTCAGCTTCAGCGATTCTGCGATACATAGTAGCGATAGCAGGAAAACCTTCCTGATCGGCCACATCAGCAAAGTGAGGGTAATCAGTAGTCCATTCTTCATTTTCACCGGCAGCCGCAGCTTTTAAATTCTCCATAGTGGTACCAATGATACCTGCAGGATAGCTGGCAGTGATTTCTACCATACCACCTTCCAACCATTTAAACATACGTTTCGCATGTTCCTTTTCCTGATCAGCTGTTTCAGTAAAAATAGCAGCAATCTGTTCATAACCTTCTTTCTTTGCTGTACTTGCAAAGTAAGTATAACGCATTCTAGCCTGTGACTCACCTGCAAATGAAGTCAGCAAATTTTTTTCTGTCTGTGTACCTTTTACGCTCTTAGCCATAATAATTAGTTTTATTAGTTAGTTATTATTCAATCATCTTTTGGTAATACAAAGATATATCTTTTATTCCAAAATTGTATTCATTACAATTATATTTTTATATTTAATTAAACGTTCACTTTATATAAAATAAACAAGAACACCTATATTTGTGTTCACAACAACATTAACATTTTTCATTATGAAAAGCATCATCAAATTATTCACTTTTCCCCTCCTTACTATAATAGGATTTAATTCGTGTGCGTCCATACCGTTAAAGGTCGGAGAATCTGAAAACAACTCCACTTACACTGTCAGCTATCTGTTTGAACATGACGGTTGCAAGGTATATCGTTTTTACGATAAAGGAAATTACGTTTACTTTACTACGAGAGGAGATGTAACCAGTATCACAAATGATTCTACCGCCCAACGCACCATTACTATCAACAAAACACCCTATGAATAACAAAAATACGAATTTAAATAGAATAATACCTTAATTTATACATTAATTTTATCTACTTTTGCAACTCGTTTAAAATCATAGCATAAAGTAGTTGACAAATGAAAGCATTTGAATTCAAGCCGAAGCTCTTCACTACCCTACAGAATTATTCAAAAGAGAGCTTCATGGCCGACCTTATGGCCGGAATTATCGTAGGTATTGTTGCACTTCCACTAGCTATCGCATTTGGTATCGCTTCGGGAGTTTCTCCAGAAAAAGGCATCATCACTGCTATTGTAGCAGGATTTATCATCTCTTTATTAGGAGGAAGCAAAGTACAAATAGGCGGACCTACCGGAGCATTTATCGTAATTATCTATGGTATCATCCAAGAATACGGCATCAGCGGATTAACAGTAGCAACTCTTATGGCAGGAGTACTCCTTATTTTATTAGGTGTATTCAAGCTGGGAGCTGTTATCAAATTTATTCCTTATCCCATTATTGTAGGATTTACCAGTGGTATTGCCGTCACCATTTTTACGACACAGATTGCCGATATCTTCGGACTGAACTTCGGAGGAGAAAAAGTACCGGGAGACTTTATAGGCAAATGGATGATTTATTTCCGTCATTTTGATACTGTTAATTGGTGGAATGCCATTGTCAGCATAGTCAGTGTCCTGATCATCGCACTGACTCCCCGATTCTCAAAAAAGATCCCAGGCTCGCTAATTGCCATCATTGTAGTGACTATTGCCGTATACCTGATGAAGACATATGGAGGAATCACTTGCATCGACACCATTGGCGACCGTTTTACCATTCAGTCACAGTTGCCGGATGCAGTAGTACCCAAATTAGATTGGGAAGCTATCAAGAATTTATTTCCGGTTGCCATCACCATTGCTGTACTGGGAGCCATAGAATCTCTGTTGTCTGCTGCCGTAGCCGATGGTGTCATTGGTGACCGCCACGATTCAAACACGGAACTGATAGCCCAGGGCGCAGCCAATATTATCGCTCCACTGTTTGGCGGTATTCCTGCTACAGGAGCCATCGCACGTACCATGACCAATATCAACAACGGTGGAAAATCACCTGTTGCAGGTATCATTCATGCAGTCATTCTGTTGCTAATTCTCTTGTTCCTGATGCCTCTGGCACAATATATCCCGATGGCCTGTCTGGCAGGTGTATTGGTGATTGTTTCTTATAACATGAGCGGCTGGCGTACTTTCAAGGCGTTGCTGAAGAATCCGAAATCAGACGTCACCGTACTACTGATCACTTTCTTCCTGACTGTTATCTTTGATTTAACCGTAGCTATTGAAGTAGGTTTGCTCATTGCCTGTGTATTGTTCATGAAACGTGTCATGGAAACAACAGAAATATCGGTTATCAAAAATGAAATCGACCCCAATAATGAATCCGATCTGGAAGTGCACGAAGAACATCTCATGGTTCCCAAAGGTGTGGAAGTATATGAAATCAATGGTCCCTACTTCTTTGGTATCGCTACCAAGTTTGAGGAAATCATGTCCGAACTGGGCGACCGTCCCAAAGTACGGATTGTACGTATGCGTAAAGTACCATTCATTGACTCTACCGGTATTCACAACCTGACTAATCTATGTGAAATGTCTAAAAAAGAAAATATTCAGATTGTGCTTTCGGGAGTGAATGAAAAAGTGCATCAAATTCTTGAAAAATCAGGATTTAATGAATTACTGGGAAAAGAAAATATCTGTCCTAATATTAATGTAGCACTGGAAAAGGCAAAGGACATTATAGAAAAATAAAACGGACTACTCTATTAAAAGAATTTATCTATGGAAAAGAGGATACTCCCGATAGCTGGAATATCCTCTTTCTCATCTAAATACTTCAGGTTGGTACTACTCCACCAAAGAGTGGCATGAATAGAATGCCAATATCCGTTCTTTCAGTAAATAGGTATATTTAGTTTGTGATTGTTGGGACAACGCATCTGCTAATTTCATTTTTATCTCATTATACTCATATACAGCCGACTTTCCAGCCATATACTTCTCTAACGCATACCGATGCGCCTCCCGATTGGCAGCTACCGCTTTGGTAGTAGATTCGTATTTCTCAAAAGCTGCCAACGCATCCATATATGCTTTCTCAATATCCTTATAGAGACTTCTCTTTTCATTTTCCAATGACAAGCGGGCATTATTCTCTTCCAAACGCGCTGTTTTTACCTGATTCCTCGTAGAGAAGCGGTCAAAAAGAGGGATGCTTAATGTGAAATAAATGCTTTTCTGCATATTGTTTTTAAACTGCTGATAAAAAGACGGATTCATTGCACGACGAGAATAATAGTAACCGGTATTGATTCCGGCACCCAAAAAAAGCTGTGGGTAATATCCCGACTTGACAACTTTTGTACTTTTCACTTTACTCTGCAAAGAATAATGAGCTTGCTTTATCTGAGGCATACAGCTTAATGCCGAGGCGTAAATCCCCTCAGGAGTGATTAAAAAGAGTGCTTGATATGAATTTCCTATTTTTGATAAGTGGTTTCTTATTGTCCTTGTTGCTTGGGATGATGATAGTGCCTAAGATATTGCTGATATCCTACAAGAAACGTCTGTTTGACATGCCTGATGGCCGCAAGGTACATCAGATACCTGTCCCCCGCCTGGGTGGTATCTCCTTTTTCCCCGTGATATTGATAGCTTTGTGCTTCATTCTTGGAGTGCGCTTTTATTGCGGTTATCCGATAGAAAACTTGCCCGCCAACGAGTTTTTGTTCTTTGCGGTGGGCGGCATGATGCTTTTCTTAGTTGGCGTTGCTGACGATTTGGTCGGTGTCGGTTACCGGTATAAATTTCTCGTGCAGATTTTGGCTGCTTTATTGATTGTATGGCCGGGCGAGTGGTTCAACTCATTAGGAGGATTGTTTGGCATTGATGAATTGCCGAAAGCTATTGGAGTATTGTTCACCTTGTTTGTGGTAGTCTATATCACCAACGCCATCAACCTGATAGACGGTATCGATGGCTTGGCTTCGGGTTTGAGCTGCATTTCGCTTTTTGTATTGGGGCTGATATGTATGGTGGAAGGGGATGAACTTTATGCCCTTTTGGCCTTTTCAACTTTTGGAGTAATTGTTCCTTTCTGGTTTTACAACGTGTTCGGTAATGCCAAGCGAGGGCACAAACTGTTCATGGGAGACACAGGAAGCCTGATTTTGGGCTACATCATCAGCCTGCTTGTCATTCATCTGAGCCATGCTGATAGTACCGAAGTGGCCGGACATTCCAACATGGTGTTGGCCTTTTCCACCTTGATCGTACCGCTGTTCGATGTGGTTCGTGTGGTCATGCATCGTTTGCGGGATAAGAAGAATCCTTTCCTGCCCGATAAGAATCATTTTCATCACAAGCTGTTGCGGACGGGGCTTCGTCCCCGTGCCGTGATGGTATCCATATTGTTCATAGCCCTGTTTTTTATCGTGCTGAATTGGCTACTGGCCAACATCATGGGAATGACTTGGCTGCTGATTACAGATATAGTCTTGTGGACATCATTGCAATTAGGTATCAACAAGGCTATCAAGAAACATAAAGAAACCAAGAAAACCATAGAAGTATGAATAGATATAAACCGATTTATTTGCTATTGATTTTGCTGGCCAGTGTGGCGGCGTTGAGTTCCTGTGGTTCGTCCAAACAGGTAGTGTATTTCCAAGATTTGAAACCTGGAGAGACAGAGATTAAATTACCAGAGGTGAAGGCAATCACCATCCGACCGGAGGACAAGATTTCCATTATCGTGAATAGCCGTGACCCTCAGTTGACCGACCTGTTCAACCTGCCCATTGTATCGAGGCAGTTAGGACAATCACTCCGAAGCGGGGGTAGTTCAAGCGGAGGCAGCCAAGGCGTTTCGGTCTACACGGTGGATGCCGATGGCGAGATAGATTTCCCCGTACTTGGCAAGATATATGTGGCTGGAATGAAACGGGAAGAAATTGCCGAATGCATCAAGAACGAGTTGGTGAAAGAAAACCTTGTGAAAGATCCAGTCGTTACCGTGGAGTTCGCCAACCTGTGCGTTTCGGTGCTTGGCGAGGTGAATAATCCCGGGCGTTTCAGTATTGACCGCGACAGACTGACCGTGCTCGATGCCTTGAGTATGGCTGGCGACCTCACCATCTACGGTAACCGCAACAAAGTGATGGTGCTGCGGCAGGAAGGGGATGTGCAACGAGTATATGGATTGGATTTGACTTCCGGCAATCATGTATATACTTCGCCCGCATACTATCTGCAGCAGAACGATGTGGTGTACGTAGAACCTAATGCGGTAAAAGCCAGACAGTCCACCGTTAACGGTAACAATGTACGCTCTACTTCTTTCTGGATTTCGCTTGCATCACTGCTGACCTCGGTGGCTATTCTTATATTCAACTGATTGTATCACATCTAAATATCGCACAACGTGGCAACACAGAACAACATAACAACGAAACCTAAACAGGCGGACGATTTCCTGCGCATTCAAGACCTGTTTTATTTGTGCCTGAACAAATGGTATTGGTTTGTAATCTCTTTGGCTGTAACCATCGGCGTAGCGGTCTTCTACCTTTTGAAAACACCGCCAGTATATACCCGCACGGCTTCGCTCCTCATCAAAGAGGACTCAAAGGGAAACTCCTTGGGCGATGCGGCTGGTGTGATGGGAGATTTCGATCTCTTCCAGAGCAGCACGAACGTGAACAACGAGATAGAATCGCTGCAATCGCCATCGGTGATGCTTGATGTGGTGAAGCGGTTGCATCTGGATATCAATTATTTTACTGACGGCGGTTTTTACAGAAAAACGCTTTATGGTCAATCTTGCCCTTACGCCGTATCTTTCAATGACTTGCAAGACAATGAGAGTGTTTCTTTAACTATTCGTCCGGGACATGATGGTCAAGTGGAATTGACCGATTTCTCTCGCAGCGGTGAAGAGCAGGATGGCAAAGTGGTGACTACTCCCAACGACACTGTGGATACCCCTGTGGGCAAGCTCGTTGTACATACATTGAATGATTCTGTAAGCTATGATGCGCCAGTATATGTGTCGCGCGTGGGCTATCAGGCAGCCACAGGTGCTTACTTGTCGCAGCTCTCTGTTGCCCTCATTGACGACAAGTCCACGGTCATCAGCCTTTCATTCAACGATGTCTGCATTCAGCGAGCAGAGGATATTCTGAACACTGTAATCGCCGTTTATAACGAGAACTGGATAAAAGACAAGAACCAGATTGCTGTCAGCACGTCGGCTTTCATCAGCGACCGTCTTGGCGTGATTGAGGAAGAGTTGGGAAATGTGGACGAGAATATTTCTTCCTACAAAAGCGAACACTTGCTGCCTGATGTGCAGGCTGCAGCCAGCATGTATATGGAACAGAGCAGTGCAACGAATGCGCAAATTCTTGCTTTAAACACCCAGCTTTCGATGGCACGCTATATCCGCAATTATTTGACCAATTCCACCAGCAAGAACCAATTACTTCCTGCCAATTCAGGCATCGAGAGTCCGGGCATTGAGCAGCAGATTGTAAATTACAACACCGCCCAGTTGCGCCGCAACGACTTAGTAGCCAACAGTAGTGAGCGAAATCCGTTGGTAGTCGATATGGACCAATCTTTGGAAGATATGCGCCGAGCCATTGTTACTTCCATCGACAACCATATCACCACACTGAACACCCAGATACGTTCGTTGCAGCAGAGCGAACGTCAGACCACGGCGCGTATAGCCGCCAACCCCACACAAGGCAAGTACCTCCTGTCGGTGGAACGCCAACAGAAAGTGAAAGAAGCACTTTACCTCTTTCTGTTGCAGAAACGTGAGGAAAACGAATTGTCGCAGGCATTCACTGCCTACAATACCCGCGTCATCACGCCCCCATCGGGCAGTATGATACCGACAGCACCTGTCAAGAAGAACATTGTTTTGGTAGCTTTCGCCTTGGGGCTTCTTATCCCAGTAGTGATTATATTCGTTCGCGAAAACATGAACACCAAGTTGCGTGGTCGCAAGGATTTGGAATCGCTATCGGTGCCGTTTGTCGGCGAGATACCCTTGGCAGAGAGTGGTAAGAAGAAAGAGCAAGCTCCAAAGCAAATCATCATCCAGCAAGGCAAACGCGATATTGTAAACGAGGCATTTCGTGTGCTACGCACCAATTTAGAATTTATCTTGGAAGCCAAGGAGGATAACGGCAGGGCAAGCGTCACTTTGGTTACTTCGTTCAATCCCGGCAGCGGCAAAACTTTCTTGACTATGAACACAGCAGCAACCTTTGCCCTGAAAGGCAAACGGGTATTGATTATCGATGGCGACCTGCGTCATGGTTCGGCATCGGCTTATTTAGACAAACATGCAAAGGGCCTAAGTGATTACCTTGGCAAGCGTGAAAGAGATGCCGACAGTTTGATACAAGAAAATCCAGATTATCCCAATCTGCACATGTTACCCTCCGGTACTATACCGCCCAATCCTACTGAATTGTTAGCTGAGCCAAGTTTCAAGGAGTTGATTGAGCAATTGCGTAGCCGATATGATTACATCTTCATCGACTGTCCTCCCATTGACATAGTGGCTGACACCCAAATCATCGAGAAACTGGCCGACCGCACCATCTTCGTAGTACGTGCCGGTCTGCTGGAACGCGAAATGCTGCCCGAGTTGCAGCGCAACTACGATGAAAAACGCTTTAAGAATATGGCTCTCGTACTGAACGGCACCGAAGGCGGCGGCAAACGATACGGCTACCGCTATGGCTACAAGTATGGTTATAAATATGGATATGGAAACAAAAATTATTATAGCAATTGAGCAAGGTAATGATTGCTGCCATCATTCTGAATGAGGAATGAATAGTTTGAAAGACAAAGCAAACACTGACTTTTCCATATAACAAAGAAAATGGGGAGAAATAGAAAATGCACGGAATGCGTAAACGGTCCACATAGATATTTCCTAACGTTAGCTTTTCTCCTCATCCGTTGATTTTTGATTTTTACTTTCATCTATAATGTGGCCATTCCGTAAGAAACAAACTTTGGAAGAAAGCGGATTTTTTCGCGGTTTTATTGACTGGCACTGCCATATACTCCCTGGTGTTGACGATGGTGTTCAGACTATGGACGAAGCCCTGCAAATACTTGCCGAATATGAACGGTTGGGAGTGAAAGAAGTGTGGCTAACCCCACACATTATGGAAGATATGCCAAATACGACTGTACATTTGCGGGAACGCTTCGCAGAATTACAAGCCACCTACCAAGGCAACGTGGCATTGAACCTTGCTTCTGAGAACATGCTGGACAATCTGTTTGAGGAACGATTGAACAAGAACGACCTGCTGCCAATTGGAAAAGATGGCAGACACTTGTTGGTGGAAACTTCTTACTTCAATCCGCCAATGGGTTTGCAGAAAATCCTTCTCCGCATCAAGGCAAAAGGTTATTTTCCGATATTGGCTCATCCGGAGCGCTATCTGTATATGAGCGAGCGAGATTACCAGAAATTGAAGTCCATGAACGTTCAGTTCCAACTTAATCATTTTTCGTTTTTTGGATTATATGGAAAAGAAGTCAAGAGGCGGGTTCAAACACTACGAAGTTTGGAAATGTATGACTATGTTGGCACCGATCTACATCAACTAAATACATTAAAGGAAGTGGTTTATTGTAAATCTGTTCAGTAGATGGCGTGTAAAACCAATGTAACGCTAGTATCATGTTTCGCAAATATGCAACATAATGGAGTGTCATTTTGGAACACGTCAAATCTTTGTTGAAGATTGGATTTCGAATAGTTATCGACGAATATAGCAACCAAAAACTATTCAGAGGTGTGACATTGTTCTTTGGCATAGGCATAAATATTCACCATACAACCAAATGGTTAACAACCAACGTATAGCCAAAAATACTCTGCTACTATACTTCCGCATGATATTCCTAATGCTCATTTCCCTCTTTACGTCGAGAGTGGTGTTACAAGCATTAGGAGTGGAGGACTATGGCATCTACAATGTCGTAGGCGGGTTCATAACCCTGTTGAGCTTCATAAACGGAGCCATCAGTTCAAGCACATCACGGTATATCACTTTTGCACTTGGTAAAAACGATAATGCCGGATTGGTTAAGGTTTTTTCCACTTGTAAATTGACGCATTTGGTTATAGCCTGCATTGTCCTGTTATTCGGAGAAACGGCTGGGCTATGGTTCGTCCTAAACAAATTGCAAATATCCGATGGGCGCATGACAGCAGCCTTATGGGTTTATCATTGTTCTATTGTCTCGACAGTTGTGATGATATTAAGCGTACCCTATAACGCATGTATCATTGCACACGAAAAGATGTCGGCATTTGCCTATATATCCATATTCGAGGCCATCGCCAAACTTGCCATAGTGTATATACTCATGGTAGGGCTTGCCGACAAGCTCATTTTATACGCCGTTCTCATCCTTTGCGTGCAAATCATCATTAGAGTCATCTATAGTTGGTATTGTTACAGGCATTTCGAAGAATCGAAAGCAAAAATTGCGTTCGACAAGCAATTGTTCAAGGAAATAATATCCTTTGCCGGATGGAACCTATGGGGGAATCTTGCAGCTGCGCTGTTCACGCAAGGAGTAAACATAGTTCTGAACATATTCTTCGGGCCTGTAGTCAATGCGGCAAGGGGGATTGCGGTCACGATGCAATCGGCTGTACAACAATTTGCGGTAAATTTCCAGACAGCCCTTAACCCCCAAATCACAAAAACCTACGCGTCGGGGGAAATCAATGCCATGCACACGCTTATTTGTCGCAGCTCGAAATTTACATTCATACTCCTGTTCTGCCTTTCCCTGCCGCTAATGGTCGAAACTCGGTTTGTGCTGAATTTATGGCTGGGGCAAATACCCGATTACACCGTCAGCTTTATCCGCCTGATACTGTGCATCTGCATAATCGATGCGATGGCCAACCCATTCATGACGGCAGCCGCAGCCACAGGCAAAGTAAAAAGATACCAATTAACCATTGGTAGCATACTTCTCCTCATAGTTCCATTCTCATATCTGGCTCTCAGGTTGGGCGGCCCCCCCGAAAGTGTATTCATCGTCCACCTGACTATTATCATAATAACATTTGTTATTCGCATCGTTATAATTCGCTCTATGATAAAATTTTCTATATCGTATTATCTTTCTAAAGTAATTATACCTGTTGCGCTTATAGGGATAATTTCGATTAGTTTTACGTTTTTTATATATACAGCTTTACCCCAAACTACAACGGCCTCCTTGTTTGGCATTATAATGATAATGTTAATTGTCGTGATGTTAAGCTATTACATAGGGTTAACCCAGATTGAAAAGCATTTTTTTTTAGCTAAAGTGAGTTCTTTTCTTTCAAGAAACAAGCAATGATTAATATCGTTCGTAAAAGCGATTGTTGTGGCTGTAATGCATGCGTGCAACGATGTCCGAAACATTGCATTTCGATGCAAGAAGATAATGAAGGTTTTATGTATCCGATTGTCGATAAATCAGCTTGCATTAATTGTGGGCTATGTGAAAAAGTATGTCCTGTTATTAATCAAACTGAGGCAAGAGAACCTTTAAACTGTTTTGCTGCAATAAATCCAGATGAACAAATACGCTTGCAGAGTTCGTCTGGTGGAATTTTTACATTATTAGCAGAATACATAATTGATAATGGTGGAGTAGTATTTGGAGCAATGTGGGATGAGAATTGGGATGTAATACACTCTTATACAGAGAATAAGCATGACCTTGTATTATTTAGGGGGTCTAAATATCTGCAAAGCTCTATTGGAGATACTTATAAACAAGCTGAACAATTTTTAAAGGCAGGACGAAAAGTCCTTTTTTCGGGGACACCATGTCAAATTGCAGGGTTGAAAAAATTTTTAGTCAAGGAATACGACAATCTATTAACTGTGGATATTATATGCCATGGAGTTCCTTCTCGAAGTGTTTTTCATAGCTACATTAAAGAAGAAATTAAAGAAGTTATTATCAATCTTAATGGTGAAAAACTTTCAGGCGATTTAAGCGAGAAGTGCAAAATTAAAAGTATCAATTTCAGAGATAAAACAAAAGGTTGGAAATTATTTGGCCTTACTATTTGTTTCACTTATACGTCATTAGATGGGAAAGAAGTTTCAATAAACCATTCTTCGACTTTACATGAAGACCCTTTTATGACAGGATTCCTTAATAATTATTTTTTGCGCCCATCATGTTATAAATGCCCTGTTAGAAAACTAAAAAGTAATGCAGATATTACGATTGGAGATTATTGGGGCTATGATGGTGATCTTACAATAGAAGATGATGATAAAGGAATATCAGCTGTTATCGTTAGTACACCAAATGGGGAGAACGCCTTAAAAGGAACAAATATGATATACGCCACTGCAAATTATTTCAATATTCTTCGTTGCAACAGTGCATTGGAAAAATCAGTCAAAGGTCCATATAGGGAATATTTTTATGGGCATTTAGGAAAATCATTTCGGGGGATTATTCGACAATTAACATCAAGAAAATTTGTTGACAAAATTCGGAGAAAAATATATCTGAAATTACACAAAAATGGATAGACACAATGTGAGCATTGGCATATTAACCCATTTCGGAACGAGTGATAATTATGGCCAAGTATTACAATGCTTTGCCCTTCAATCTTATTTAAACAAATTGGGTAATGCCTCGTTTTTAATCAGATACGCACCGGTGACAGTAGTCAAAGAGCGTTTTCACTTGGTAAAGCAGGCAATGAGGCTAATTTTGTCTGTATTTTCATCCGAAAGAAGGAAAATTTATAAAGAAATTAGATATTACAAGCATCTACGTAATATAAATAATAAAAAAAATGAACTGCGACAATTTCGCCAATTTGTCAGTGAAAATATCAATTTGTCGCCTGTTCATTATTCGACTTATGAAGAATTAAAGAGAAATCCACCAAAAGCTGATGCATATATAGTAGGAAGTGATCAAGTGTGGAATCTTAAATTGTCAAATCCTGCTACAGCAGCTTGGTACTTGCAATTTGGGAATAAAAATACTGTGCGCATCTCCTATGCAGCAAGTATAGGCCGCGAAATAGAAACAAAGGAGATTAAAAGATTCTATGAATACCTAAGCGATTTCAACGCCATAAGTGTTAGAGAAAAAAGTGCATTGAATTTATGCCACAACATCGGGTTAAATCAATGCCAATTGGTATTAGACCCGACACTATTGTTAACATCACATGATTATGAGAATTTTGTTGACAAACAAGTGTCTTACAAAGTCCCATACTTGTTTCTATATTATTTAAATATAACATCATGTGGAGAATTGAATTGGCCTCAATTAGAGCATTTTGTCACATCTGAGAATCTCATATTAAGGTCTGTTGCTTCATCAGGATATTATCCTGCACAAGATCTAATTCCCGGACATGATAATGAATATTTGACTATTCCTGAATGGCTTACGGCTATATATCATTCTAAATATGTTGTTTCAACTTCATTTCATGGCATTGTATTTTCTATTATAATGCATAAACCTTTTGTTGCCATTTTATTAAACAATCAATATAAAGGAGGAAATAGTCGCATCGTATCGTTACTTGAAACACTTAATTTGACAAACAGAATTTTTAATGATAACAACTCGTTTGAATCAATATTTAATACCCCAATAGATTGGGAATATGTAGATAAACAACTCTCAAAAGAACGCAGCATAAGCCATAATTTTATAAGTTCAGCATTGAATCAAATATGGTTTAACCAATAGTATATAAATAGACTACAACAATCGATACAATTCCAAAATTAGTATCAGATGCAAATATTAAGTACTAGTGTATTATTTATTGTTGCTGATGCCAATCTCCGGGGAGGCACTGAAATATTGACATTTAATCTTGCAAAGACATTCCATGATAGAGGCTTAGATGTCAATATTTTATCTATTAAACCTTATGCAGGGAACAACCCTCTCGTTGTGTCGCTGTCTGGAGAAGAGTATGGCAGGTGGAATGCTGTCAGTCGAAATGCTTGGAACAAACTATTTTTCAATATAGCTGCCGACCGATGCTTGCGCAATATCTTAAAAAAGAAAACATCCTTCACTAAACAGTGCATAGTGATAAACCAAACATACGACTTGATTACTGCATTACCGCGTTCAAAGCCTGTCATTCAGGTGCTTAACTGGTCGATTCGTGGGTATGAAAAATCAATAGCCGATGTTGTAAACTCTAAACTCCTCACTGCAAGGGTTGTAGCTTCATTCTGTAATTGGGGACTGAAGATAAGACGCCGCCGTATGCTAAGCAAAGTGACCAAACTCATAGCTTTGACGAACGCCGCAACCTACGAAATCAAATCATTGAACAAGCAAGTCGGCATTGAACAAATATCAATAATTCCCAATCCGCTTACCAAGACGGCCGACAGCGAAACGATAAGCCCACTGACCAATAAGAACATTGTATTCGTAGGCCGTTTGTCGGCCGAAAAAGGCGTAATGCGGTTACTGCATATATGGGAACGTGTGGGCAAACGACTGACGGAATATACGTTGAGCATTTATGGCGACGGACCAGCGAAAGCCGAAATGGAAGAATACATAGACAAGCATTGCCTCGGCCGTGTTGTATTCAAAGGTTTCTGCAATGATTTAGATGACATTTACACTCATGCCGACCTGCTGCTGATGACTTCCGATACCGAAGGATTTGGCATGGTCTTAATCGAGGCTATGTATTATGGAGTGCCATGCATCAGTTTCGACTGCCCGGTAGCTCCCAAGGAAATCATTGCCGACGCGGGCATCACCGTTTCGGCTTTCGATGAAAAAGCCTATGCAAATGCAGTCATTTCTTTGCTTGCTGATAATCTGCGGTTGCACATACTCCAGCAAAAATCCATAGCAAGGGCACGAGGCTATTACATCGACAAAATAGTTCAAAAATGGCTTGCTTTGTTTAATCAATTTTAATCAAATATTTCAAATGCCAACAAAAAGAATTGAATACATTGATGCCCTGAGAGGGTTTGCCATGATTCTGGTGGTGTATTCCCATATTCTGTTTTTCGGTTTTTCCGATTCATTCGGCAACGACTTCTCTCTGGGAGGAAATGAATTTTTAAGTTTTAATTCATTATTTATCCTCTTTCGTATGCCTTTGTTTTTCTTCATTAGCGGATTTATTTTGTATAGAAATGATTTTGAATGGAATACACAAAACATAGCCTCCTTTATAACGAAAAAAGCGAAGATACAATTAATTCCAACTCTGTTTTTCTTGTTCATTTATACATTCATCACTGATGCATCATTTATCGACAGTTGCTGTAATTCATCGAAGTGGGGATATTGGTTCACTGTTGCATTTTTTGAATATTTTATTATTTATGTGCTATATCGGTTTATATGCAATTTAATCGGCAAGAAAAATGGCATTGACTGGATATTAATTATAGGTTCGTTGATGCTTTATTTCATGGTCACACCCTCATGCCTTAGATGGCTAAACATAATTGATACGACTGCTTGCGGAATTATCGGGCTTGAAAATTTAAATTACTTCCTATTCTTTGCCATTGGGACAGTAATCAAAAAGCACTTCGACAAAGTTCAAACGCTTTTAGATAAGAGTTACGTGTCTGCTGTTGGCATATTGCTGTTTTTCGGAATATGCATATATGTGCTACATAACGGATATTTTGTGAATGCGATATACACTCGTTTGTTCCTAATCATAAGTGGGTTCCTCGGAATGATGATAGTGTTTTCATTCTTTAGAAAATACCAAAGTTATTTTACAGCAGATACTGTAATCGGCAGGTCATTACAATACATCGGCAGGCGGACTTTAGACATTTATCTTTTACACTACTTTTTCCTGCCGAGAAATTTAGATGTAATCGGACATTTTTTCTCTAACAATCCCAACCAAACCTTGGAGCTTGTCATCTCCCTGATATTGGCTCTGATAGTTATAGGCATTTGCCTTGTTACGAGCCAAGTAATCCGCATAAGTCCCATTTTGGCACACTGGCTATTTGGTGCCAAGGCCGTTAATCGAGTTCAATAAGCAACTAATGCAATATATTATGCTTTCAATACAAAAGGCCAGTACGGCACAAAACACGATTACGTTAGACCGCAATATCACCGACCTGCTCAAGTTCGTTGCTTGCACCATGGTGGCTATGAGCCATTACAGCGGTTATGTCTTGGCCGAGGGGGTGTCGTCGGCGTTCATATATAAGGCGATTGCTGCAATTGGCGGCTACCTTGGTGTCGCCATCTTTTTCTTCTTGTCGGGCTATGGGTTGATGAAAAGCGACCAAAAGCGCCACCGATACATTTCCG
>ULXD01005448.1_pt1 | contig 25913 bp, 27 predicted proteins | sample 1960961 | NCBI WGS metagenome assembly ULXD01 (sample SAMEA4835829, study PRJEB28245) | human gut metagenome | biome: gut microbiome; material: fecal sample | place: Denmark | collected 2008 | reverse complement strand
CATCCGTGCGTCCTCCCCACAGGGTTTGTCGGGTGCGCCCTTTTTTGTGACCGGCATATCAGACGTTATGGTCAAGCCGTGGTGCATGTAGAAATTTCCGAAGTACATCTGATTGCCTCGGTTAGCCTGGAACGTCTCGTCCTTGAGCTGCTCATAATCGATAAACTTGGCTTCGTCAATTATGAGGAAGTCAAGTGACATTGAGTTGCTCGTGCCTTTACGATCCTGACTAATTATGTTGATTACCGAGCCGTTATAAAATGAAATTGTGTTTTCCCAATTTGCCGGCATAAAGATAGGATTCTTCCACTTGAGCGCTTTCCATGGTTTTTTACCAACCACATAATGGAGGTCGCGTTTGTATCCCCAACGCTCAAGATGTATGAGCATGGAAGGAAGGATATTTGTCAGACATCGTTTGACAGATGGAGCGACAAAACCACCCATCGAACCCGGCATACCTTGGAAACAGGTAAGTGCACGGACAGCCTGGACGGCACCTTTGCCGAAACCACGTCCGCAGACAGCAACGAGGTCGCGCGGCATGATAGACAGAAGGTAGAGCTGCGCATCATTGAAGTACTGCTTCATCGTCTCTTTCATCTTCTACCTCCTCATAATCTATGTAGTTTGCATCAATGTTGTTCGAATATTTCTTTGTGAGCAACTTTATTCGTTCACGGAGTTTAGGCATTCTCTCGATACCAATAACCGTCGGATCATCTGTCGGCTCGAATACCTGAGGCACAATCTTGTCAAACTCAAGCTCGACCTCATCATTCTTATCAGTACGGTTATTCAGGATTCTGGCTTTTTCGATAGCTGCTACCGAGCGATAATCCTGGGCCCGCCGCGCTGCCTTCAGATCCTCTTCGAGGTCTCTGTTGATTTTCCAACGCATGAATTCCTTATTAGCAGCCTGGATGTTGCCGAGTAACAACTGTACAAGACGAATGTCGTCATACGCCTGTGACTTCCCCACCTTGAACATATTAATGTCATATGTAACTATCTCATTCTCAAATTTTCCGGGGAACTGCAGCCAATAGGCGTACAAGCCCCGAAGACGATGGATGCGCTCAAAGATATTCGTGTTCACACGAAGTTCCTTGAGCTCATCATCGGTGAGCGTGATATACTTGCTGTATTGGTCGATGTCAACTGGTAGGCTCATCTTATAGGTTTGATTCAGTAGCAGCCTTAATGATTAAATCTTTGCATTGCGACAGTGCATAGGGTGAACCTGCGCAAGCGGTTTCAAAGAGGCTCTGTCGCATGGAATATACAGTATTCATTATACCCTTGAGATAATATCTTCGAGCTAAAGTTCCGAAGGTATTAATTTTGTCGGATAATGTAGATTCATCAAGCTCGAGATAAAGAGCTGTCTCCTTAGGAGTCAGCATCTGTTCGCCACAATCACGTATTTTCTCCAGAAGTTCTTCCGAATAATCCATTAAATTGTATTGATTTTGCATTTACCATATCACTCAGACCAGAGTATAATGAGAGAAACACGTCTTGGTCTGTTGTTATCATCGTGCACTCTGCCCTATCTCCGTAAGTCTGGTTCTGCGAGCTGATGATACTTACCGTCCACTGGTCGTTTTGCACCAGCACGATCTTTGAATGATTCATTGCGAGATAGACATTATCAAAACAGTTCTGCATCAGCTTGTTCAGCTTGACAGTCTTTCGTGCAGCCTTGAGGTCGACAACTAGTACAGAGTGATTAATAAGTTTTTTATGCTTCAGCCGTAGAAATCCGGAAAGAAAGGCGTCAGAGGTGGAAAACGTGCTGACATAAACGTCAGCACGTCCGGTCTGGTCGAGAATCCATCCTAACAGCCCCAATGTATGAAGTCCTGTACCAAGAAAAGTCTGACATTTGTCAGAATTAACTTTCAGTGGCTTTAGTATCGTTGATATTTTCCTCATTGAAACTCAGATCATCATATATCTTAGACAATTTCTCCTGCATTTCCTGCGAAAATTCCTCACCGGCTTTCAGAATTACATCCACACGTTCACGTATCTTGACAAAGAGAGCATGATACTTTTCGGCATCCTCAGGCTTAGATAGAGTTTCCAACTTATCGATATTTTTCGAGATGTACGCCCTGGCATTGGTTATGTCCTTGACACTAATCTCGGTCTGGACAATGTCAGACTTGGGTGCAGCATTGTCATCAACCTTATATGTGTCGTATATCTCATAATTTTTTTTGTAAGTGTACCACTCATCCTTAAGTATCTTGAGATACTCATATCTGTCGCAAGGTTTGTCAAGACTCTTGCAAGTATTATACAGCTCCTTTATTTTTTTCCAACGCTCAACATTGGAATCCCACAAAGTCCGTATATCCTCAGGCAAAGAGTTATGGTCCGCGCGGCGACCGGCCGCGACAGCCTTATCGTCCTGGTCATCATTCTTCTGCTCATCTTCGGCAGGCTTATCATCCGATTTGCCCATCTCCTCCTCGATTGGTGGCATTATCTCCTTTTCAAGATTCGCAACATCGGTACGTGTCATATGGTCAAGTCGCATCGGTAACCGTTTTCTGAGTTCATAACGAATTTTCTCGACGTACTTTTCAGGACGTCGCATAATTGTGTTATATAAGGTTTGGTTGCGATTCAACTTGAGCATCATCATGGCACCATCCTTTAGCTGGTCAATTGTAGGGTTCTCAATTTCAAGCCATCCTACAATTTTTTTTGTGAATACATCATCTATCATATTATTTATTTAAAAAAGGGCAGGCACTATAGTGCTATGCCCTTATAAAGTCAAACAACGCTGTTAATAACTAATTACTACTCACCACCGTCACCGTCAGGTTCGACAATTGAGCCGTCAGCACCACTGATATCGCCGTTTTCGGTTTCAATCTTTCCTGTGTAGAACGGTGCCGGATATTCATCTGTCGCCTCTGCTGAAATGGTCGTCTGATTTGTATCTGTGGCAGCCTGTCCTGTGTCTTGAGAGAGAGTAAGCTCAGGTGTGAATGCCTCAGAACCAACTACTCTGTATTTACCATTTCGTTGCGGTACGAGATAAACCATCTCATCGTTGTTAGCCTCGGATATATATCCTGTTGCATCCTCTTCTGTCCCAGGCAGATTGAATGTGCCTGTCACCTTGAATGTCTTACTGCCATAAGTGCCTTGTGATTCAACTTGCAGCTGTCCCTGATTCGGTATAAGATCAAGCTTATGCCACTTCTTATCAGCCGCAAGTGCGAAGTCACCTTTGTACACAGGGATTTCGGCCAAAGATGCTTTTTGGGATCTGTCAATCTTAGGCCACTTGACAATATCTCTCTTAGAGCAACCATACACATGGTTACGGATGCCGGGCAAAGACTTTTTGCCCTGGCAGAACTGCACGTCACTATATAATGAAACCTGATCTTCGCAATTACTCATAATTGATATAAATTTAAATTAACATTAAGCAGATTTCTTCCATACTGAGAAGATCTCCTTTGAAACAGACTCGAACTGAGTTCCGAAGAACATGTTTGCGATGAAATCAACATCGTAGTGATTATCAAGAGATTTCTCCACGATATAGGTCTCATCTGATGTCTTTTGGTTGAAAAGAGCAAGAATGTTCGACTTCGGCGTAAGCAGGAGAAAATCATCCGGTACATTAGCCAAAGGAACAAACTCAACATTCGATGCACCTTCGAGTGTGCGCTTGTCATAGTTGGTATTGTACGGGAGAGAGCCATGATTCAACTGATAAGCCTCAGTGTAATAATGGTAAGCCATGTCACTCATGAAGAGTTTCAGTTTCTGGCGGCGCAGCTTAACATCACGGCTCCAGTAAAAGTCTTTGATGATATCTTCGGCATTTTCTGCAGAGATACTATCAGATGACTGTGAAAGGTTTCCGAGATCTGTTGAGATGAGAGCCTTGCTTACATCATTAGTACCGGCGATATCATTGTCGATGATCGTACAGAAGCCGTTGAAGAACTTTTCTGTCGATGTAAAGTCCGATGCATCATGCTTTGCCGTAAACATCGACATAAAGAGATGCTCACCGAGCTGCTTCATTATGTACGCGCATATCTGCAGAACAATCGGAACATTTTTAAGTCCTTCACCCTTTGTGATGTTTGAGCCCCATATAGATTGATAAATCGCATTAGGATCAATCGGCTCGATGCAATTTCCGAAGAAAGTTTCAAGGACACGTCCGTCAAAGCTGACGTTTCCGGTACCTTTTTTATCTTTCTTATAATTGCCGAGCTCGAATTTACCGGACATCTCCGTAACTGTTTCACGGTATCTTATACCGGTGCGGACACTCATGTGTTGGAGAGCCTCATTCATAGCCAGCATTGGCATTACGATGAGTTCCTTGCGATACGTCTGGAATGTCCTTGACAATTCATCAGGCGTGAATGTAATGTTTCCTACTTTTGCCATAATCAGATGTTGCTAACTAAATCAAACAGATTCTTAGACGAGAAGTTTTTTTCCTCTATCTTTGATTTATCATCCGTGAGGTCACCATCACTATCTTCAAGAGTCTTGATTTTCTCATCTTTCTCTTTCACGTCATTTTCGAGTTGCTGAACCTTGTTCTTCAACTCGTTTAGTTCCTTGTTTTTGTCCTTAATCTTGCCTTCATAGTCAGAGATTTTGTCGGCATGGTCTTTGAGAGCGTTTTCAACGGTCTCCGCCTGTTCTGTGGTCAGGACAACATTACCTTTGTCATCCATTGTCAACGTCTGGACATTCAAGAGATTCTGAATTTTCGTAAAGATCTTGTCCATTGTATGTTTAAGAGTTTTTTGCGCCTGGTTGTTATGGATCAGGTTCTGGAGTCCTTGCCAGGTCTTTTGCAAAAAACTCTGAGTTGGATTACCGTTGCCATCAACTATATCTTGGCGATGAACGTCAGAAATAGAAGATGGTAACGGCGGTATACCTGCATCCTTGTAATTAGAGTGATTATATGAGTTTATAAAATTGTTGTTGAATTCATTTGCTGCCTTCTCTGCAGCATCATCCTCGCGGATGTTATCAACAAGTCCGAAATCAACAGCCTGCTGTGCGGTCAGCCAGTTGCCCTTTTTCATCTGCGCTAGGCACTCATCGATTGTCTTGCCTGTCTTATCCGCATACATAGATGCTAGGACTTCATCAAAAGTCTTAAGGCTGTCGCGCTGTATCTTGAGATTGGCAATCATATCGTCGATAGCCTCTTTATTCGCCTGTTCATACTTGTCAATCCAAACAGACACATTGTGAATGAGAAAAAATGAGCCCTTGACTATATCTATAGTCTTACATCCGAGCATTGCGATTGTTGATATTGACGCATTCATGCCGAAGGCGTGCGCATGCACCTTGCCGTGGTCCTTGAAAGCCTGGTTCATTTCCAATCCATCTTTAACATAACCGCCGAGAGAACAGAATCCGACATGTACATCCTTATCCTTATTCTGATTAAGGACATAACGAACATAATCAGCAGAGCAAGATCCCCACCAAGAACCAATAGTACCAGATATTACAAGTTGATAATCCATGATTGTAATTTTTCCCAAAATTAATAATGAACAAATAATTTATAAAATACGAATTATACAATGTGTGGTATAATTCTGGCCGTCGAATATGTAACCTTTATTTCCATAAGCTGATTATCAGCAGGACTTTCCGGCATTGTTTCAGAAAAAGAGCATACAGGATAAGGTCTCTTGCCATCACCTATAAGAATATATCTGCCATTGGTGAGACCTAGGCGCCAAACCAGTCGAGAATATCTCGGTATAGACTGACAGGTAAAGAATGTCAATTCTGCTGTCCAAATTTTGTTTTTATCCTCAATTTTATCGCTAATTGATAAATTCGGAAAAGGTTTAATATGGACTTGAGTCCAATTAACATCAGAGGTCAGCCTCACCTCTGATGCAGTCACTCTTATGAGTGATATATCAGTTGCTAACGCATAATCAATTGTGGAGACTAATTTTGTAATGTTCATAAATTCGAGATGTTACGTTAATATTCGGGTGAAGCCGTGTTGTACGCGGGCAAAAAAAAATAGCGTTATTGTCCATAGGAATTTTCAAAAAAATCATCATTATTTCTTGTCCTGTTTCGTAAGTCAATACCTTTTTTCAGATAAGATGCCCTCATACGCTGATATCGCATTTTTATAGTATAATCATAGTCAATGGATATACCATTGTTTTCGCACCAGGCCTGGATGGCCTTAAGTACAGAGCATCCACAATCATGCAGATCATTGAGGTCTTTCCACATCTGAAGTCTGAAGGTGTCTTCGATGCATTCTACTAACGCGGACTTAGCATACTTGCCAAGATAGTTATATGTTATAACCGGTTTCTGTTTGCTGTCCGGAATACATATAGCAATCTCATCGTCTGCCTTAGCTGCCGGTAATTTGTCTTTCGGCCTGATGGTAAGAAAGCGTCGAATTGTAGCATTTTCAGCGCTATGTGAAGGGAACGCTACCGGTTCACCGTAGTGATAAGTCAGCCACTGCCTGATAAATGGTTTGACCTTGATGTAAACGAAAAACTTGTCCATAAATATCTATTGGTTTATTGCCCAAATTTAACAAAAATTCATCAATACGCCAACTATTGGAGGATAATTTTTCCACCTTGTTTTGGGTGTAAATATAAGCTGATGTATGTCTGACATGATTTTGCAATAAAAGTTTGTGATATTGCAATATCGTGAAGAGAATTATTTATCTGTCAGAAAATCAACATATTACAATAATCACATTATATTAATCACAAAAATTTGATGTCAAAAAAAATTGTGATGAAAATAAACGATAAAATCCACATCACAAACTTTATAATTTTGTGATGTGGTTTGTGATGCGGTTTGTGATGTTATAAAAACGTCTGGAACTCCTTTATTTATTATATATTTCCCACTTTTCAAATACTTCATAACAAAATCACAAAAAATTATAAGAAAAAATAGAGGGGAAAGTGGGGAGCTGGAAACTGTCGTTATTTAACTAAAGTTAATTGAACTGACAATATGTTAAAAGGAGCAACTCTCACGAGCTACTCCTTCTCCTGCATTAATAATGAAAAACAAAACATATATCTATGATCAAAATGGTGCATCATCTTCAGACAATCCAAGCGATCCCTCCATAGCATCGATAGCGTGCGGACGAGATCTAAGATATATCATATCCTTTGTCTTAATCTGACCATTAACGGTGACGCTGCGTTGTATTCTGCCAGAGGAATTTTTGAATTCGTCAGGATTAAGTTCGTCGATCCAAGGACAGAGTTTTACAAACGACGATAGTTTTCGCGTGAATGATTGCATAGTAATCTTATTAGTCTTAGCATAAGACATGTAATCTTCAAGGACATGGTCGCGTTGTAGGAATGTATCAAGATTACCTGATTCCCTAGAGAAATAACCGTTTGCCCAGTCTTCGAAGTTTGTACCCATATCCGCCTTGAATTTGCGACGGATGATGTTTTCCATCGGCGGAAGTAATTTGATAGGTTCGTCAATCAACTGGAGATAGAACGCACAGCATTGAATCCAGAAGTTAATGTCAGCCAGCCATTCATCTTCGGTATAGTCTTTTCCGTAAAGATCCTTGCCGAAATCATCCCGTATAGAGCGTGTCTCGAGATAGTCGTTATCTTCGTTCCGCTGATGGTAGTAATCCGAAAACACCATATATAAGAGGCGGGCTTCTGACGATGGATCGAAATCGGAAGGTACATAATTTGTTGTAAATGCTATCTTAGGACTACTCTCGAATGGTATGGTGAACGACTGATTGTTTTTTGGATTGACCGTCATATCCGAAGTAATATTGTCGTAAAACAGTCCGGTGTTAAGGTAACGATCACAGTCGTCGAGCAGCAGCATCTGAGTATGTTGATTAACCTGGTCGAAGACGTGAGGGTTATCCATTAGTCGAGGGTTGCGTCCGGAAAGCTTGACCGTCTTTTGCATATAAGAGAGAACTTTGAAAAAGAACGACTTACCACTTCTACCGTTACACTCATTGTCCTCACCTATCTTGTTATCCATCGCCATCGGTGCCCATGCGCGAGAAGGCGACTTGTAATGATGTAGCATATAGCCAAAGGTAAATATCTTATTAATAAGATTCTGTTTTTGTTCGGCAATTTCATCAGAGGTCAGTCCTTGCCCGGCGATATCAAACTTATGTGCTGCATGATATTCGGCGGCAGCCTCGCGATCATCGAAGTTAGTCTCTAATTCCTTGCGCCAATACAATCTTGAGGTGTTAATAAGATATCCGAAAAAATGACTATATACATTATTTATCTCAATATCGAAGTACTGTTTGCCATTTTCATCCTGCATCTTTTTTATTGTAAAGGCATCGGGCATCCTTTTAAATTTATGTGGAATGACATTGTCCTCCCATACATAATTATGCAGGTCATCACTCCCCGGTTCGTATTCTTTAAGCGTTTCACCTCCTTCATATGTCTTGCAAACCTCTACCGTCTTATTGGGGAAAAAGAAAAGCTGAGACCTGTTTGTATATGATGTAAAATCAATAGAAACTTCCTTCAGACTCTCAAGCGCTGCGTTTGTCAGCTTAGGTGTATTGAGCACCAAGTTGAGTATGTCGCGCTCCTCAAATCTGTCAACTACCCATTCGCGAACAAACTCTTTGATGTCTTTTACCGTCGTCCTTTTAACGATATTGCCGTCAACACGAATATATTGCGTTACAGATGAATTGTCATCATGTAGCGCATAAAATCCATTAAGGTTTAAAAAATTGAAAAGGCATGCTGTGTCGATCTCGTGCTTCCAGCGCCCGTCTTTATTTTGATAACTAACCCAGAACTTCGCCGGCATAGCCAGGCGCATCATGTCACGAAAATCCTTTTTTTGTGTACGAATTTCCATCCAGTCTCGCAAATCTTTGCGATGACGTCCGCGGTTATCTCGGAATGTGGTCAACCAAGCAGGCAACCATATTGTATGTATGTCGATAAACTTCAGAGCAAGCTCTTTGCCTTTGCGGCGCCCTGTGTCGTCTATATCTGGAATGTTATAGAGAACATCGACATACTTCATAATTTCCTTGTACTCCTCTACAGAAAGCTGGTATGTCTCACTGTTAAACCATAGTGGGTGGAAGCCCATCGAGCGGCAACACAGTGCATCACGTTCCCCGGAACATATAAAAGCATAATCTAATTTCTTCACCTTATATGGCTTATCGTCATCATGTAACTTATACCATTCTTTCTCTTCCTTGTCATTCATCAGTCTGTATGCCTCCTGCAATTCATACAATCCATTAATATAGTATCTAGGCTTTTTGCCGGCCGGTGTGTATGAAAATCGGAAACCCTTGTCATAATTGAGAGGCTCATAGACCTTATAGAATTTTTCTTCAGAATTGTCGCCGTATGCCGGCTTAATTATACATTCTCGAATAAAAATCGGATAGTGCTCATTTGAATACTTAACTGTCGTTATTCTGTTTTTTACATTAGTAATCCATTTGACCGAATGCCAATGTAATGAATCAACAGTATCTTGTGTAACTTTAGGCCCAAGTATAGATAATTCTTCAGAGGAAAAACCATCATTAAGTTCGAATGACCGGCTTCCATCAGGCTCATCCACTCTTGCATCACGCTGTCTTATGTCCGGTTTATTTACCTGACGGTTTATCTCATCAGATACTCCATACCTGGCAGCGATCTGCAAGAGAGCCTCATTGTATCTCGAGCGGTCATATCCTTTTTCGCGCATCCATAATGATATAGCATTTTCGCCGCGTCCATCACCGCCGAAGTCTGTTACCTGCCAAATTTTACCATAAGTTTGAGAATTGTACTCACGCAGTGCTGCAGAAGGTGTTCTTTCATTCCTTATCGCAAAATGTTTCTTGCCCTCAAGCGCAATTTTAGCTTGAGGATAGAGGTCTAAAATAATATCTAGACCTCCGTTTGTTTTCTTGAAAATATCTTCTGCTTTGATCATAATGTTTTGTTTTATCGTACTAAATTAAATTTGGAAATTTATCTTCCAAAATACAATTCATCGCCAATAAATGTGACGTCATATATTCGAAAATTTCTTAAGTCTAAACCTTTAATTTCCGCGAATTCAAAATCAGAGGTATCCTCGCCAGAAACCTTGTTTAATTCGCCCGAAAAATGGTAGGCAGAAGCATGAATATCAGAATCAGCTATTAATAGGAATCCATATTTAGATCTATAGTTATACGCAAGTGCCATATTAGTTTTGTAGTTTATCATCTTGACGTTTTCCTTGAACAACTTATTAAGTCGTTGGAAAGTTAATTCAAACATTTTTGCTGTAAAATTATAAACCGGATAATGCGTCAATCGTTCGTTCAATATTGCAACCAGAGCAATCATCTCACTTTTTTTTAATACAACGCTGTTAAAGCGATTGTCAAAACCAATTATGTTAAGAGATGCGTCTTTATTTGGGACGTAAGTTTTTTTTTCATCATATGGTTTAACCATTATGCAACCGCCATTTAGACAATTAATATCTTCAAACATAATATTATTTCCTCCTAAGCTCTATGTATTTATTATTTTTAAATTCTATAAGTTTATCTCGATTGTCATCAGTGACGTCAATCTCATTCTCGCCATTCACCGTCATTCCAGCAGTGATATTTAGCCTTCTACGAATTGCGTTTATAATTTCTCTGTCCTTCGTTTTCCAATAGATTGTTATTTTCATACTGATTAATTATTTTTTTGAAATAGCCGTAATTCTCATGTTCACAATATAGTATTATTGTTTTATGTCCTCGTTGTGAGTTTTTCATAATCCTCATTTCATAGAATTTATCTTCATCATTCAGAACGTCCATTATGTGCCTAACGGAGCTAATATCAACAACACAATTTATATATACCATATACCATATCAAATTATATTATTCAACCTTAAATCTCTAATTAACGCACGACTGTTCTTAAGACATAACTTATTCTTCATCCTGTTTAATACAGTCTTTATCGTATTAGGTTTTTTCTGCAACCTGCTTGCAATCTCTTTAAAGGTGACACCATTAATGTAGAGAGATGCGACATCATGTTCGAGTTTCGAGAGCTTGACATTTTTGCCTCTAGGATTACATATCTTATTTTCATAAGGGCAATGACCTCCTCTGAGTGGACAATGCACCATTTCAAATTGTAAGATGCCATTTTCACAATCATTTGTCAGTAAGTCGTATTCGCCGAAGTTGCACCGCACGAATCGTTCTACAATCATATAACGCTGCGTCAGCTTAGCTGACTCTGAGTTGTTATGCCGTGGATATAGAGCCTGTAGCTCAGAATATGCTGCGCTGAAATTATTTTCAATTATTAACAGCATAGGGTCAATTATATCCTTACAAAATCGCGTAAGCCGTCTGGCTTCCCCACCATCTAATTTGTAATATACATTACCTTCAGGTGTGTTGTAGAATTCTATTTTTGCCATAATCCTTTTTTTATCTCATCATTAATAACAGATTCTTCCAGTACAGTCAAAGTATCGTTGGATTTGTCAGACAACTTACGCACAAGAGTCGCAGGTTTTAACGCATACTTAATGTGCATATAAGCTAGAAACTTAGACTTGTCTTTTTTAGTAAGTTTTTTGTAAAAATCGCCAGGGGTTACGGTCTTTAATTTTTCCATATATTGCTTGTTTTTTTGTTGTTTTACTATTAATTTTGTTGCAAATTTAGCAGTAAAAAACGCATTATCCAACTTTTGGAGGGTTTATTTTCTTACAATAGTTGGCATTTAACATTTATTTATATGATATACAAGAAAGAGTTACCTAATTATGATGTAGTAGTAGATGTCCTAAACAAGAATGGTATGTCTGTGAGACAGTTGTCTAAGTTAATGTATGGAGATAATACACATCTTAATATAATTAAGAGCTTCCGCAACAAACCTGATATAAGATCTTCGACACTTATCAAGTTGTGTAATATATTATCAATTTCAGTAGATTCATTATTTGATAAATTTGACAATAATGAGAGTTCCACGGAAATTCCGTCTATTGTTGGAAATAATAACGTAATCAATAGTCATCATATACATAATGATATAACTGCATTAAGAGCTGAAAACACAGCACTGAGAATGTTAAATCAAGAAAAAGACCGTCGAATTGACGATCTTAAATCAGCGAATCAAACGCTGATTAATCAAATAAATATATTATTAAGTAAACTTGGACAAAATCAGGACAGTAATGAGCTCTAACAAAAAAAAGGATATAGCTAAAATCGTATATAACAAACAGGAAGATGAATCGTTTGAAATCCTGCCTCCGCAACCAACGAATGTCCGGAATACCTGTTACAATAGGATTCCGGACTTTTTTGTTTTTAAACCCGGTCAAAAAGCGGGACAGTAAAAATACAAAAACTTTCCACAAATATTGAAGCATTGTCATAAGCTGATGGTATCTGAACACTTGTTCCATATAAATGCAAACAAGACGGATAACGGACATTGCCGCGCAATCAAAACGAATACTTTTCAAAAAAATAAATGATTTTATTTTATTCTGCTCACACTTTGCCGTATCTTTGCAGAAGATAAGCTGCATTCGGGAAATCAAGAGCAAGCTCTCTTTCCTCTCATTTGCAATATCTTTGCAGAAGATAAGCTGCATTCGGGAAATTAAGAGCAAGCTCTCTTTCCGCTCATTTGCAATATCTTTGCAGAAGATATGCTGCATTCGGGAAATCAAGAGCAAGTTCTCTTTCCGCTCATTTGCAGTTTCTTTGCAGAAGACAAGGTGCGTTTTGGCAGTATCAGATACGGTAAACATCCGTTCTTACGTACTGCCGGTGCATACATCTTACATTGGCTATGCAGAAGACAATATACTATCGGGAAATTGAGGACCGGCTTTCTTTCTGCTTACTCGTACTATCTTTGCATCATAATTTTATCTGCAGATGAAAAAAACATTATTTATCATCATATTGACAGTAATAGCTGCCACCACCAAGGCTCAGGACAGTCGCACGGGCTACAATTTTCTGAGACTGCCCGTAAGCGCGCATGCCGCAGCATTGGGAGGCGACAATATCAGCATCATAGAGGACGACGAGTCAATGATATTCAACAACCCTGCCCTACTGTCGTCGGTAAGCGACAAAACCATAAATCTCAATTACATGAACTACATGTCCGGTGCCAACACAGCCAGCGCGTCATTCAACAGAATAATAAAAGAACGCGCGTCTGTAGCCGCGTCCGCACAGTTCATTGACTACGGAAAGATGAAGGAGACCGACGCGAACAACATACAGACAGGTGAGTTCTCCGCAAAAGACATTTCCATAGCGGGCTATTTCTCCTACATGCTTACCGACCGTCTGGCAGGTGGCATAACCGCAAAATTCATAACCTCATACATCGGCGATTACAATTCCATTGCCATGGGCGTTGACCTCGGGCTCAACTATTATGACCCGGAAAAAGAATGGTCGGTATCACTTGTCGCAAAGAATCTCGGCGGTCAGATGAAAGCCTATGACGACCAATACGACCGTATGCCAATAGACATACAGCTGGGAGCGAGCAAACGCTTCGCCCACATGCCTTTCCGCATATCCGCCACACTTGTAGACCTCAACCATCTCGACTATAAATTCATAAACCATCTGGTTGCCGGAGTCGACATTATCATATCTCCGACAATATGGGTGGGTGCAGGCTACAACTTCAGACGTGCCAACGAGATGAAGATAACCGAGACTGACGGTGAAAGCAGTCACGGTGCCGGTCTGTCGTTCGGAGCCGGAATAAACCTCGAACGCTTCAAGCTCAATCTGGCATACGGCAAATACCACGTATCCAGTTCATCAATCCTTATAAATCTGGCATATTCTTTATAAACAACATAACAATGAAAAAGATAACGATAGCCATCGACGGTTATTCCTCATGCGGGAAGAGTACGATGGCAAAAGACCTTGCGCACGAAATAGGATACATATATGTAGACACAGGCGCCATGTACCGCTCGGTGACTCTCTTCGCCATGCGCAACGGACTGCTCAACAGCGACGGTAGCATTAAAACCGATGAGTTGAAAGACAGGATGGACGATATAGACATATCATTCAGACTGAACAGCGCGACGGGACGTCCGGACACTTACCTCAACGGAGAACTGGTAGAAAAAGAAATACGAACGATGGAGGTATCAGCGAACGTGAGCAGGATTGCCGCCCTGCCGTTTGTCAGAGAGGCTCTCGTCGCACAACAGCAGGCCATGGGCAAGAAAAAAGGCATCATTATGGACGGACGTGACATCGGAACGGTGGTTTTTCCTGATGCCGAACTAAAGATATTCGTCACGGCATCAGCCGAAGTGAGAGCCAGACGACGCTACGACGAACTGAAAGCCAAAGGCATGCCAGCCGACTTTGACGACATCCTTAAAAACGTGAAAGAGCGTGACTACATCGACTCTCACCGCGAGACGTCCCCTCTTCGAAAGGCAGACGACGCACTGGAGCTTGACAACAGCAACATGACAATAGACCAACAGAAAGCATGGCTGATGGCGCGCTATATGGAAAAAGCGGCAAACTGACAGACAGTTTCTTTGCTATGCCGCGTACATAGAAGCGTCACACAAAGCCCTCATAAAGTTCCAAAGCCGCTTTATTATCGGATTGAATGCCGCTTACGATCAAACCCAAATCAGTCATTAGACTCCGGTTTGATTATGCGTTAATGCAGAGCGGATTGCTTGCCGTTTTGACGAAGGCGTAGCGGGCTACGCCGAGAAGGAACGGTAAGCAATACGCCGACAGAAACGCATAAGCAAACAGGAGAGTATGTGAAATAAAGATTTATTCAAATATATACGTTCTAATGACCGATTTGGGTTAAAGCCGCAGACATCATTAAGGATGTTCTGCGGCTTTTATACGTTCAATAATACGGTCGCGGCACTGCTCCATAAGCCATTTAGGCGTACTCGTCGCGCCACAGATACCAACAGACGTGACTCCCTCTATCCACGAACTGTCAATCTCTCCAGGACCCTCTATCATATAGCTGTTGGGATTGACACTCTTGCATGTGTTGAACAGGACCTTGCCGTTACTGCTCTTGCGTCCGCTCACAAAAATGATGATGTCGTGCCGTGCGGCAAAAGACGCTATATTGGGCATCCTGTTCGCCACCTGACGGCATATCGTGTCGAAACTCCTGAAAGTGGCATCCGGCGAGATATGGCTCTGTATATAATCTATGATACGGCGGAACTCGTCGAGATTCTTCGTTGTCTGCGAATACAGATAAATGTCACGTCCGAAATCGAGAAGCCTCACATCCTCAAGCTTCTCCATCACTATCGCCTTGCTGTGAGTCTGCCCCACAAGTCCGAGAACCTCCGCATGACCGTTCTTGCCGAATATCACGATCTGTGCCTCAGGGTTGGCGTCATACTGTTTCTTGATGCGTCTCTGCAACTGAAGCACCACAGGACACGTCGCGTCAATTATCTCGATATTGTTGCGTCTTGCCGTCTCGTATGTCTCGGGAGGCTCACCGTGCGCCCTGAGCAGCACCTTGACATCGTGCAACTGCTTCAGCTGCTCATGGTTGATGGTTATCAGTCCGCGCGCATGAAGGCGTTCCACCTCCTTTCCGTTGTGCACTATATCACCCAGACAATAAAGTGTATTGCCTTTCGCCAACTCCTCCTCAGCCTTCTGTATAGCGGTAGTGACACCAAAACAAAAACCGCTTGAGCTGTCTATTTCTACATGAATCATTTTTTATCAGTCCTTTCCACACCGTCTACTTTAACGTTTATCACCACCTTGGGATTTTTCGGGTCGTTGGTTATCATCAGCACCTTTGGCTCACTGCGCGACTTTCTCATGCGCTCCACATTTGCCGTTATCTTCAGTTTTGCTTCCTCACCAGGATCAAGAACCGACTTGTTGAGCGAAACGCTCAGTGCCGACGAGAACATCTGCAGATTGTTTATTCTCAACTCAGACCTGCCGTTATTCTTTATCATTACAGTACCCTTGAGTTTTTTCTTGCCGTCAGCGGCGCCGAGATTGAGTTCCTTCTCCGACACCTCTATGACCGGAGCCAAAGCCAGCTCAGCGTCCGACATGTCGTCAAACTGCGGCAACAGCACGGCTGACACACTTATCTCCTTGTCGCTGTCCACCTTGTCACCGGGCTTATTGCCGAGAAACACCTTCGTCTCCGTCAGTCCGAGGTCGTTGAGTTTCCTTGAGTCGAGCGTTATTGTAACCACTCCCGCACGTCCGCTCTTTATCCTTGACGGCGACACATCGGCTTCCAGATAGTCAGGCAGATGCATCACCACCGGCTCTGCCGTCTCTCCGCCGACGTTGCGTATATGTATCCTCAGCTGCGGTGTCTCACCGTTGCTCACATCGTTGAATTCAAGAGTGTTCCTGTCGGCAAGCAATGTGCCTATCGTGTAAGGATAATCTCCCGAGTAATCCTTCACCTCTCTCACCACAACACCCTTCATTCGGAGCATCAGCGGTTCGTCGCTCCCCTCGGCGCATACGTCGGCATACTTGTCGAAGTGCCCCATCTGCCTGGAGTCGAACGTCACTCTTACCATGAACTTCTCACCTGCCGGAATATCTTTATGAGGAAATTCAGCCGCCATGCAGCCGCAACTTGTCTGCACATCGCTTATGCGCATGCTTCTGTGCCCGTTGTTTCTCAACTCGAATTCAGCCGTCACCGGCACGTTGTATTCCACCTGCCCGCAGTCCACCACGTCGCTGGCAGCCACCAGATCCTGTGCCTGCGCCCCCGATGAAAGAGCCGCAAGCACAGCCAGTACCATTATAGTTTTGTTCATCAATTATGATTTTGCTTATATATTTATAGTGTTACATATGTTTCTTATTTCCTTTCCGACACATTTACTGTCATAGCCGCACTTCTCGCAGAGTACTCCGGACTGTACGCGCACTGCACCGTACATGTGCCCGTACTGTATGTTCCGGCGCGGTCTACGTAATATTCAGTCTCTATGACATGCTTTCCCTTCGCCATTCTGTCGAAATAATAGCCCGTCCGGTTGTCGCCCTGCGCATAATAGCAGCCACGGTGATAGCCGCTTATCTGCAACGCCGGCTCCATGCACGCAGCCCTTTTGTCTGTCAGCTGTACAAAGTCATAGTCGCGCGCAGCGTTAACGGTGATTCTCACCTTAATCCTGTCGCCCACATAAAGAGCGGCTCCGTCCGCCAGCACCTTGCCGTCCTTGAGAATCTCGCGCTTCACGGTCATACCCTCGGACGCTCCTTCCACATCCTTCACATCCTGCATGAACTGTGCGTACACAGCTCCCCACGACATGCCTTCGGAATATTTCTCCACCGTCATCGTGTTCATTCCGTCGCCCGTACGTGTAGCCTTAACATATCCGGTACCGGCTGCGGACTTTGGAAGCTCGAGCTTCGAACCGTCCACCTTCATCACCGGCACGCTCTTTTCCGATAATGTCACAGCGTCCGCGTTGCCTTTCATGAAAGCATATACGGCATCCACGTTGTTCAGAGGAGTGTCCCATCCCTGCGTGCGCTTTGACTGGAGGAGCCACCGTTGCATCTCCCTTATTGTCGTGACATCCTCAGGCGTCACAGCCTGCAACGCCTCGATGACAGCAGTCTGCGTAGGTATGCGGTAGTCATACCATGAATAGAATGCCTTCGGAGTGTCGAAATAGCGTCCCATCTCGTCGCTGTACACGGAATACTCCTTCACGCTGCGCAACAGTTCGGCGGCTTTTTCGCCCCGTCCGCTTCCCGACATTATAAGGGCGATGTTTGCCTTTCCTGCTATCGTAAGTCCGGCACTCTGCTTTTCGAGAAGGTTCACCATATAGTCATAGTCCTTCTTTCGCTGTCCGTCGAGTTCACGACCGTCGAGCGTGCATATATAAAGATAGGTGACAGCCATCTCGCTCGGACGCAGATTTTTCTCGCCCTTGCTCTCCGCCTTCTTCAGACTCTCCACCTCGGTCGCCACATTCTTGCCGAGAAAATCTATCGCCGCCTTCAGCATTCCCGCCGTAGCCGGGTCGGCACCGGTCATGGCGTTGAGCCTTACAAGCATCTCCGCAACAGCCGAGGTCATGTATACGCTGCCGCTCATGCCCTGCCACCATGAGAACGAACCGTCTCCGTTCTGCAGTTTCCTCAACTTTGCAAGCACATCGTTGAGCCTGTATTCCAACGCTGACTCGTCATAGAAGCCTGTAAGCATGCGTTTCCGGTCAGCCTCCGTCTTCGCCTCCATGAGCCATGGCGTCTCGCTGAGCACCACCGACTTCAGCTCCTCATTCTTCTGCAGATTGCTCATGAGCGACGTCTCCTCGCCCTTCTCCTGTCCCCAAAGGTCGAGCACACGCTTGAAATCAGGCACACTCTTTATGATGTTGCGTCCCAAACCGTTGGCATAATATGCTGCGGCGAGACACAGGGCATTGTCTTCACAGGTCTCGGTTATGACAGGCAGTGTCTGCAATATGAGCCATGAAGGGTTGTCGGTGTATTCCACTGTCAGCCTGTTGTCATCATTGTCCTCTGCAAACATATGCCTGAGGTCTATCGTACGCTCGCCCGCACCGTCCCAGGTGAAAGCCTTTGTGTTTGTGACAAGCTCACGGTCGGGCATCACAGCCATGTAGTGTTGCTCTCCGTCGCTGTATCCGCGTCCTGAAGCGGTGACGCGGCAGATGAGCAGTCCGTCGTTCGCCACCTTGTCCATATCGAAACTGAAGCTCACGGCGGCGGTCTCACCCTTCTTTACAGCGTACTTCACAGTCTGGTGCCATACCTCCTTTTCGTTCTCCGGATTGAGCAGGGCAAGCCGTGCCGTACCCGTGACGTCCTTCTCAGACGTGTTGAAAAGACGTGCCGAGATGCTTACCTTGTCGCCCTTACGTACAAAGCGCGGAACGTTGGGCTGCACCATCACCGTCTTCTGCGCCACCGCCTCGCCTTCGAGCATGCCGCTGTTCATGTCTTTGTCGTGCGCAATGCCCATGAACTTCCATGTGGTTATGCTTTCCGGAAGAGTGAACTTTATACTGATATTTCCCTTTTCGTCAGTTGTGAGACCGGGATAGAAGAACGCCGTCTCGTTGAAGTTCTCACGCATCTGGGGCGTCTGTTCCGAGTCGGCCTCTAATGTCACAGGTGTTGTCGCACCCGTTAATGAGAGCTTGCCGCCCGATGCGTCCTCCGCCGCTCTGGCGTAACCTACACTCATCACCTCATCACTGGCAGACATTGGCTGCGCTATCATCTCCTTCGACCGGAGCACCTCACCTTTTGCCATCAGCACTTCATTTACTGTAAGAATGCCAAGCAACGGCGTCACATCATAATGCCCGAAGTCCAGTCCGCGCTCGTCAAGAAGCTTGAGAGGCATCTCGCCATACACTCCTATGTTTGTGGCGTAACGCGCAGACCACGATGTGAACGGCACACTGTAATAAAGCGGCATGGACAGACGCCACCAGTTGCGGCGCAACGCGTCGAGCGACTTGTCGTAGAGGGTCGCTATGAGCTGTGCGTCGGCAGGCGTTCCGTCGGGGCGGCTCACGCTGAGCGTCCATTCCTCTTTCTGTCCCGGGGTGAGCCTGTCGCGGAAGGTGGTCCACTTCATCATAAGCCTCGTGTCCTTCTTCGGGCGGGTCAGCGTCACGGAATGGCGGTAAAGCCTGCCGTCCTTCACCCACGCATAGTTGAGCAGCACGCCGTCGCCATACTCAGGCTTGTAGGTAAGCTCGCGCGTGTGCAGCTCGTCGCGCAGTGTCATCGTGCCGTTCTCGAGTATCCTGTCGCCAGCCAACACTGTGTAGAACACATGCAGCAGACTGTCTGAGGAGCCGAGCTGCACATACACCGGACGCCCGTCGGCACCGAACTCTTCAGCCGATGCGTAGAACCAGTCGTGTGTCTCGACCACCGCTTTCCTGTCCTGCATGGTGAACACCACAAACTCACGCTCTATGGTGTCGTTGCCGCAATATGCCCTCAGCGTGTGTCTCATGGATCGGAGCTGCGATAATGATATAGCGGCAGGCACATTAGCCTTGCACGTATACTTCTCGCTGTCGATATAGAAGGTAACGTCGCCGTCTATCATCTCACCGGCATTGTTGCGGTAGAAGAATGTCACTGTCTTCAGACTGTCGCGCTCCACCCTCGCGGGCATGTCGCATGTGAGCGATGTGGGACGGTCGCTCAGCGGAATGCTTGTCTCTCCGTCGTGCGTCTCGCCTGCCATATCGGTGACAACTGCGAGCACGTCGAAACTGTAATATCTGTTAGGACGCTCGTCCATCGTCTCCGGCAGAGCCACCGGAACCTTTATACTGAACTTTCCGTCACTGCCCGTCGCGATGGTGTCTGAGAGTATCTGCACCGTAGCGTCGCCCCCTCCGTAATAACGCCAAAGCATTGACGGACGGCGTGTTACGGTGTAAACCACACGCGCTCCCTGCACAGGCACTCCGGCATAGGTCTTTGCGGAGCCTTTCACGGTGACTGTGTCGCCTGAGCTGTATCCGGAAGTGAGCTTGTCGAACTGCACGTCGAACGTCGGCCGCTTGTATTCCTCAACCGAGAACGAAGTGATTCCGTTGCTGCCGAAGTCGCATCTCACGGAGAAGTTGCCCGGCAGGCAGGAGGCAGGAAGCACAAAGTCGGCTGACGCCATTCCGAAACTGTCGGTCACTACTTTCCTCTTTGCCACTTCCTTGTAGTTGGCGTCGCGCAGCGTGAGAGTCATAGCCCTGCCTCCGATGGCAGCCGACCGTTTTGTCTCACTGTCGTGACTATAGGCAAGGGCTGCCAGATGCACGGTCTGTCCGGGGCGGTATATGCGCCTGTCGGTGTACAGACTGACATAATTAACCTTGCGTCTGTTGTCGTTGTAAGAGAAATATCCGCCAAAGGAAGACTCAGGAAAAGCCGTGTCACCGTCCGTATATATGTAATAGGAATGTCTGAAGTCCGGTCGGCAGTTGAATAAAGCCTCTCCGGCGTCGTTGCATGTGAGCGTCTCCACGCCCTTGTTGTCGCTGTAGCGGCGTTCTGTCGACGTGACACGTATCCGTGCTCCCGGCACCGGCTCTCCCGTCGTGGCGTTGACCACCACCATACGTACGTTGTTGCCGGGCAGAGCCTCGCTCACGAGCATGAGATTGCTCACATAGAGCAGGGTGCGCTCCACCGGCACGCTCGCGTTGTCGGTGGTGAACTCCACGAGATAGACACCGTTCTTCAGACCGTCTATCTGCATGCTGTCACTAACCACCTTGTATGGCGGCATGCCTATATAGCGGCGCGTCCGGGTGAATGTCTCACCGGGCACGATGAGTTTCTTCAGCCTGGCGTAATCGTCCGGATCGGAAGGGTTGATGTCGTCGTCACCCTTCACATTCACACGGCGGACGGTCATCGTGAGCTGTCCTATGTTGCACAGCGAAGCCACGGTCACCTTCTTGGGACGTCCGGGCAGAGCCAGCTTGTCGCCCAGAGTCACGTTGAAATAAGGCATCGTGAGCCGCTTCACGGCATTGCGGAGGACGTTCATTCGCTGCCATGCCCCCCACTTCACCAGCGCATAGTCTATATAGTTCATCTTGTCTTCGGGAGTGGCGTCCTCCGACGCTTCCATGAAGTTATAGCGTTCGATGGCAAGTTCTCCGGCAACGTCGAGGTCGCCATACTTGTCGATGAGCGAGTCTATGGATTGCAGGTAAGCCGACTTCTGCATCTTCAGCGTGGTGCCCTCACGGTTCTGCTGTACCATCTTCAGGGCGCAAAGGCATGTTGCGGCACGGTTGCCTGCCTTCTCATAATAATCGTGCAGAAAAGCGTAGCGTCCAGCCTCCATGCCGAGCACGTGCAGCACGTCGTCGCCGAAGATGCGGCTGTCCACACCGTCTTCTATGAAAGGAGCGTATCCCGTTGCAAATGCGCGGGCAAGACGGTCGGGATGACGCAACGAAAGATCGTAGAAAGCCTCGCTCCGTGCGGCGGCATCGTCGCTGAGCGACGGACGCTCCCGGTAGACCGTTCCGAGCACGGAGTTGTACACGGCAGCCAGAACCACGTCCACGCTCTCCGCACGCTTTGCCTCAGCCTCAAGTCGGCTGACAGCCGGAGCGAGCGAGTCGGGCGACACGGTGGCGCTCACCCCTATCCTCGTCACCTGCGCTTTGAGCAATTGTCCGTAGGCTTTGTCAGCCTCAGCCTTTGCTATTATTCTGTCAAGAATATCTATACGTGTCTTGGGCAAATCCTTTTCTCTTGCCTCCGCCTCACGCTTCCACAACGTGGTGTAACTGTCTGCGGACACCGCCGCAGGTATCATCAATGCCGCGAAGACGACAAGTAGCAGTCTATGTTTCATAATACCGATTTTTATGATTGAACTATCCGTCCGTCGCGACCAGCCGTCCAAACAGGCGGCAGGCATGCGGAGACGTAACGCTATATTATTGCAAATATACGAATATTACGGACAACAGCCAATCAAAATGACAAACTTTTACTTATGTTGCCGATTTTTTATCGTCGGCAAGACACCGTATGAAATCATCACATCATACCATCCTTTTGCCGTACCGGTAACGCCTGAGGCAAGGCAAACAGCATACGGTGACATACGAGCAGTCTGTTGCGGGAAACAGCGCATTTATGCGGCAACATCTCTAAGGCATCGGAAAGCCGGAGAACAGTCGCCGCACGTATCACGGAAGGTGAAAACGCGGGGATGACGTTTATGTGACCGGAATGCCGGAAAGCGCATCGATGAGGATGTGAATGTAAAGATAATTTACCAAATAAAGCCCCGTCAGCAACCGGCATTACAGAATCCGACAGACTGAAAAAGCCTTTCAGGACGTCAGGAAAACGCATGTCTCACTGCCTTCGTAGCCGCACGACATTGCCGAAAAGGCTCTTCCGCGCATCAGGAAAGGCTCTTCCGGGTCTCAGAAAAGCCTCTCCCGCGAGGCGGAAAAGGCTTTATCGCGAGACGGAAGAGGCTTTACGGCAGACTGAGCGTATACGGGGAAACATCCAGTAAAGACATAACACGCACATTATCAGCACTGTGCGCAAACACGGGAAAATCACGATATTCACGGCAAGGCGGGTCTTCTGACGCGGACAGGCGGGATATGAGAGGCATGATGTAAATATTTTTTACCATCATAAAACAGTATTTTTACCATCATAAAACCGCATGGCGACACGCACAACAGCACTTTGAGCGGTCTGATGACTTATTCGGGTTTAACATCATTTTGCAAAAACGGATGCAAAACAAAAGCAATATCCGCATTATATCTACAGAAAACGAACATAACGTAATAAAGATAACGAATATGAAGAAACAGAAACTATCAATGCTTTTCTTAGGCATCTTGTCTGTAGGAATGACTTTACAGTCGTGTGACGATGACGACAATTACTATTATTATTACCCGATAAACCGCCCGAACGCCATTGTGACGGTGAAGCCGGAGACAGCGGAGAGCAAGTTCTTCCTGCAACTCGACGACTCGACAACGCTCACTCCGCTCAACATGAACAGCTCGCCTTATGGCAGCAAGGAGGTGAGGGCGTTCATCAACTTCAGATACGCGGAGCAGCAGAACAACAAACGCAACTTCAATGTGTACGTGAACTGGATGGACAGCATACTTACAAAGCCTACCGCAGAAAACCTCGGCACGGAGGAGAACGTAAAGAAATACGGTCAGGATCCGGTGGAGATAGGCACGAGCGACTGGGTGACGATAGCTGAGGACGGGTATCTCACACTCAGCTTCAAGACAAAATGGAGCAGCCAGAGACCGCACTACGTGAATCTTGTGACGGGTGAGAATCCGGACAATCCGTATGAAGTGACATTCTACCACAACGCCGACGGCGACGTGAACGGCTACTGGGGCTACGGCATCGTGGCGTTCAAGCTCGACAAACTGCCCGACACTGAGGGCAAGACCGTGGACCTCACGCTGAAGTGGAAGTCGTATAACGGTGACCGCAAGGTGACTTTCAAATACTGCACCCGCAAGTCGTCCACCGCAAGTGCTAAAGCCGTGGTCAGTCCGTCTGAATACATGAAGTGTCTGAAATGACAAAGACTACGTCTGAAGCGGGCGTGGCGGCAACAGCCAGCTGTCTTATCAGGACATCCGTTCACAGCACATCATCATGCAACTATAATAGGGAAACCTGACAAGAAGCCATTCACAACATTTTCATAGGCTTTAAACTTTGATTCATCTCTCAGTGGGATGTCTTCTCTGAAAGAAGAGAGGGCATCCTCTTTTTTATGCCTTTGAAAAGCAGGGTCTGCACTATGCCGCGCGAGGCAAGGTACACTATGAAGGCAAACCAAAGGGCATGATTGCCCCACACAGCACGGAGCGACATGTAAATGACGAAGAACAGCAGTGCGGCGAATATGGAGGAGAGCATCATTCCGCGCGTGGCTGTGACTCCGATGAACACTCCGTCCCACACGAAAGCCGCCATTCCCGCTGCCGGAATGGCTACCGCCCACGGGAAATAGGCTGCCGAGGAGGCAATGACTGTGGAGTCGTCGGTGAGCAGTGAGAGGAACGCGCTGCCGCCGGACATATACACCACGGTATAAACAGCTGCGAGAATGACGCCCCACATGAACAGACGCCGCACCGTGGAACGGAACATCTGCACGTTGCGCGCTCCGTAATATCTGCCGCAAAGTGCCTCTCCGGCATAGGCGAAACCGTCCATCACGTAGGAGAAAAGGGTGAAGAGCTGCATGAGCAGGGTGTTGACAGCAAGCACCACAGTGCCGTGGGAGGCTCCTGCCGAGAGGAAAAACAGATTGACGGCGACAATGAACAGCGTGCGGATAAAGATGTCGCGGTTGACGCTGAAAAAGCTTCGCATAGCCTGAAAGGCAAACAGTCCGGATGATGAATAATGGTTGCGCAGACGTCTGTAACCGATTATCAGAAACACTAAGGCTGCGAACAGACCGGCATACTGGGCTATGAGCGTGCCGAGAGCCACACCGTCGACCTTCATTCCGCAGGCATATACCAGACTCAGACTCGCCACGATGTTGACCACATTCTGCATAATGGAGATAAACATCGGTATGCGTGTGTTCTGCATACCTATGAACCAGCCCGTCATACCGTAAAGGCACAGCATGGCGGGAGCACCCCATACGCATATGCCGAAATAGATGCGGACATATGCGGCTATGTCTGGAGAGGGACTGACAACCGCAAGGGCGAGACTCAAGAGCGGACGGCGGAACAGTATTATCATAACAGCGACGGCAAGACCCACCGCGAGCGAGCGCAGCAGCAGCCTCACCACCTCAGGCAGGTCGCGCCGTCCGAACGACTGGGAGGTCATACCGCTCGTGCCCATACGCAGGAATCCGAATATCCAGTATATCACATTGAATATCATGGAACCCACCGCTATCGCCCCTATATACACCGCGTCGCCCATATGTCCTACAATGGCGACATCGACAAGACCGAGCAACGGCACTGTTATATTGGAGACAATGGAAGGGAGTGCTATGTTAAGTATCTGACGGTCGATATGTTTCATATTAATAAGTTTGTGTGTTTTATTGTTCCCGTATAGCCAAGATAATGCAAACGAACGCAATGAGAACTTGCTCTTACATTGCCGAGTGCAGCTTATCTTCTGCAAAGATAATGCCAGCGAGTGGAAAGAGAGCTTGCTCTTACATTGCCGAGTTCAGCTTATCTTATGCAAAGATAATGCGAGGCGAGCGCAG
>ULXD01043579.1_pt1 | contig 25993 bp, 20 predicted proteins | sample 1960961 | NCBI WGS metagenome assembly ULXD01 (sample SAMEA4835829, study PRJEB28245) | human gut metagenome | biome: gut microbiome; material: fecal sample | place: Denmark | collected 2008 | reverse complement strand
GAAAGGTGAGTGCAGCAGCAAGTTTAGAAAACTAAGTTTTATAAGACTTGCTATTGCCGAACCGCATCTTATCTTATGCAAAGATAAGTATTATTGCTCTAAAATACTTGTCCGTTTTGAAATAATCGGCACTTTTGAGGCGTATTGAGCGTTATTTTAATATCTTTGTATAAGATAAGCTGCACTCGGGAAAGTGAAAGCAAGCTTTCTTTTCGCTCGTTTGCGTTATCTTTGCCAATACATTATAATGTTATGAACAAGACCCGTTTGATGTTGATACCTGCCGGTGGACTTGCCAACAGGATGCGTGCCGTGGTGTCGGCATACAATCTGTGCCGTGCCGTCGGGGGAAAGATGCAGGTGGTATGGTTCCGTGACTGGGCGTTGAATGCCCCATTCCACGACATATTCAGACCCGTAGACACGTCTCTTTTCGACCTTCGTGAGGCTCGGGGACTTGATTTTCTTGTCAACGACCGTCCCCGTCGGCGCAACTTCTGGATACCCAAGACGTTTCAGAAGGTTGTTTTTGACGCCCGAATATACGAGCAGTTCGTCACTCCCTTGAAGCAGACGGACTTCGATTTTGAGGCATGGCTGCGCGGCAGACGGTGCTACATGAGCTGCTATCAGGAGTTCGGCACATTCGACAATGCCCTGTACAAGAAGATATTCCGTCCTGTTGACGAGGTTATGGAGCGCGTGGAGACGTTCCGCGAGAGTTTTTCCGGCTATACGATAGGCATGCACATTCGCCGCACCGACAACGCCGAGTCGATAGAGAAGAGTCCCACCTCGCTCTTCATAGAGGCGGGTAGGCGCGAGCTGGAAGCCCATCCCGACATGCGCATATTCCTCGCCACCGACAGCGAAGAGGTGAAACGGCAGATGCGCGACGTCTTTGCCGACCGCATCATAACACCTTCCGACGCCGCCGGACGCGGCAGCACGGAGGGCATACGAGGCGGACTCACCGACATGTGGACGCTCTCGCTCACCCGTCGCATATACGGTTCGGCAGGTAGCAGCTTCTCCACCATGGCGTCGGCAATAGGAGGAAGCGAGCTTATTGTCCTATCAGTTCGGGCATGATGAAGACCGAGTGGATCTTCTGTTTTTCTTTTGGCGGTATCTGCATATAATCGTTGTACAGGTCGCGCAGGTAGGCGTCAGGGTCGTGCGGTGCGCTGAACGTGCGCCCCTCGAATGTTATCGTGCCGAGCGGGAAGATGCTTTTCTTCAGGTGCATGATGCCGTAGCCGTTGTTCACGAGCGTGTTCGACATGTAAGTCCCTTTCTTCCTGAACGCGAATGCCAGCTTCCACGCCATGCGGCAAAGCGCGTATTGCGCGGCAAACCACGGCAGTTCGGCAGCAGAGCGCAGCGAGTAACGGTGCGGACGGTGCAGTATCGAGTAGCACTTTGATATTCCTCTGCCATATCGTTTTGCGAATCCTCGCGACACGTCGGGATAGTCTATGAAGGGAAAAATGTCCACATAGAGCCCTTTCTCATATCCTGCGGAGAAGTCATCTCCCGGTTCCACGAAGAACGAATTGAGGTCGCGCACCTTCACTATCGGCTCTTTCGTGTCCTCGCTCTGCGGGGTCTGCAGCGTCAGCGATGCCGGAAGCTCCTGCGGAGCCACTTTTTTGAACCGTTCAAGGTCGTCAAGAGTCATTGCGATGTCTATGTCGTCGTCCCACGGAATGAACCCTCCGTGACGCACGGCACCCAGCAGTGAGCCGCCGTCGAGCCAGTACCGTATGCCGTGTCTGCCGCATATGCGGTCTATCTCCGCCAGTATGCCGAGCTGTTTCAGTTGGCATTGTCTCAGCGTTCTGCGCTTGTATTCCTCGAGAAAAGTATTTTTCATTCTGTAGTATGGATATTCTCAGTAAGTCATCTGTTGTCTGTCGCGGCGCGTCTCACGTCCACCACCTGTCCGGTGTAGTCTGATGCGAGCGTCCGCAGAGTGGCTTCGGCAACCTTTTCCGGCTTCAGGAGCGTGTCGTCGGGCTCCGTTCCGAAGTTCGACACGCGCATGGGCGTCTTCGTACGTTCCGGGTTTATGCAGTTGATCTTTATTCCGTCGCCCTCCCATTCCTGTGCCACAGCCTGCACGAAGTTCACTATCGCAGCCTTGGTTGACGAGTATATGCTGTAGAAAGCGCGTCCTCTGGTGTATGAGCTTGACGTGAAGAAGATGAGATGTCCGCCCGACTGCCTCAGATAAGGATACGCCCCGACAGCCACGTTCACCGTTCCCATGTAGTTGGTGCGCACAGCCGACTCTATCACGGAGTAGTCCATCGCCGCCAGCGGTTCCTTGTTCAGTATGCCTGCGGTGCTTATCACGAAGTCTATCCTGCCCGCCTCGTCAGCCACGCGCTTCAGAGTGCTGTCCACACACTGCCTGTCGCCGATGTCCACTCCGCCCATGCTGCGCGAGAAGGCGAACACCCTCGCACCGCGTTCGCCGAGCATCCGCACGATGTCGGAGCCTATTCCGTAGCTTCCTCCGAACACCACTGCCACCTTGCCTTCAAAGAACCGCGCGTCGGGCATTGCCGTTCCCACCTCCGTGTTCTTCAGTTGGAAGAGTTTGTCCATCATGTATGTGTCCTCCTTATAGGTGAGTTTCATGTTGCTCTCCTCACCCCTCACCACGTAGACCGGTGTCTGCGGCATGTAGCGGCGCACCACTCCGCAGTCGTCCGTCGTGCGGAACGCCGGGTCTTTCAGTGCCAGTTCGTACGCCGTTCTTATCACTCTGATGTCGAAAGCCTGCGGAGTCTGTCCTCGGCGGAGCCTCGACCGGTCGGGAATGTTGCTGATGAAGTCGCCCTCCACCTCAATTATCGTGTCCGCCGACGGCACCGCCACGTCTATCGCCTCATACTTCCCGAGCGCGTCAATCACGTCGTCGAGCACGCGCTGGCTCAGCAACGGGCGCACCGCATCGTGGAAGATGAGGTTCACCTCCCTCTGTCCGTAAGCCCTGATTGCCGACAGGCTCGAGTCGTAACGCTCCTTTCCGCCCTTGAGTATCTTCTTCACCTTGCGCCATTTGTTGCGCAGCACGATGTTCTCAAAGTCGGCAATGAGCATCGGGTTCGACACTATTGCAATCTCGTCAATCCTCGGGTTGCGCTCGAACACGTCGATGGTGTGTTCCACCACCATCTTTCCCGCCACCTTGTAGAACTGTTTCGGTGTCGACATCCCGAGTCGCGTGCCGACCCCTCCTGCCAGTATCACGGCGATATTTTGTTTCATATGTATGTCTTTATCTTATGTATGAATATGTTGGATATCCTGTATGATTGTCTGAAGTATGTTAGTTTTATTTGTGGGGAATCACAAGCCATGCCTTGCATTAATCTGTTCTAAATTATTGACATATGTGCTGTAAGTAATGACAACATAATATACGTCTTTGTTTTGTGGTGTAATATAAACCGTATTCAGTCTTATCAGACCTGACAATTCACCCTGTTTGTCGTCTGATATATGAAACTCTGTCATAAGGTAGGCATGGTCATAAGAAAAGTTCTTGGGCTTTACCGAGTCCAGCATATTCTCATCTATGCATTTATCATCAAATGATACTGTGGCGGAAACCATATGATACCTGTTCCCGTAAACATGTCTCATATAATCGTAATCCTTTTTCATCTCTTTAAATGAGTAGCGGTAAGGTAGAAATATTGCAATTTCGCCAAAGATGTCTTTGTCGCTCTCCATTGGGTAAATCGTAATGTTGCAATCTCTATACTTATAAAATGTTCCCCTCAAACTATATATATGATAGGTTCTTTTTTTATAATCAAATTGTTCGGAACGCTTAAATCCTTTTGCTTCTAACGCTTTCAATGCGTCAGCCATCTGTATTCCGTGTTTTAGTTCCAGTCCTTTAAAGGTGATAAACTTGTCTGTGTGGTTTGCTATACTGTCTCTGGAGGCAATCAGTCTGTTTTTTGTCTGATTACAGACACATGATACCAACGATAGTTGAAGCAAAAAGATGAATAGAAGTTTTTTAATCATAGCAGGTTGTGTTTACAGAGTTCATACTGTATAAAGGTTCGTTCTGCTTACTTGCCCTGTACAGATAACATACTGCAAATATACTCAAAAACTTCGAGTCCGCGCTCCGCAGGACTGAAAAAGTGCTGTTTGCGGAGGCAAGAAAAATAAGTTGCGGATGTCGGGGAGGATGATGGTGTGTTGCGGTATGGTTGTATGCGGCGGATATTTATGTATGTCTTGTCGCGCTGTCGGAATAAAGTAGAGACGCAAAATTTTGCGTCTCACGAGGGAGGAATGGTATGGCTGTGGAGTGATTGTTGCCGGTATGGGTTGGGCTGACCTTCTCGTGAGACGCAAGATTTTGCGTCTCTACAGGCTGTCGCCATTGTAATGAAATGATGCAACTTTCTGTCTTATATCTCTGTATCCTAAAAGTAGAGACGCAAAATCTTGCGTCTCCCGATTAAGGTGAGGTAATTTACGTTGACGGAGACATACTGACGGTCAGTGAGTTTATTGCGTCTTCCGGGCATGTTCGTGTGATATGCGTGTCAGATAAAAGCCATGTCATAGTTGTGTCTCTTTCTCTTGGTACGCAAGTCAACGCTGTTTTGTGTTTTTGTATATGAGTCGTTTTTATCTTGGAAACATAAATTCGGGATCGTCCTCCACCTCTTCTATAAATTTGTCTGACGTTGAATATATCACGGAAACAGAATTGAACGAACCCGTTTTGTCCTTATAACGTTCTATGAAAAGTGAGGCATATCCCAGGACATTGTAGTCAGGATTGTCTGAAGCGGTAAATGTCGTTTCAAAGACAGCTTCATCCTGAGCCAGTGCTTGAAGTTTTTTCTTGTTTGATTTGGAGTTTTCCGTTTCCTTGTCTTTAAAATATTCCCTGCTTGAGAGCGCATAATTCTTTTCAGATAGAGACTTCTTCACCTTGTCATACGTTTCTTTCAGTTTTTTAAAAGAATTGCTTTCAATATAGGTTATGCCAATTATGCCTACGATATTCCGGTCTTTATCTGTCGGTGCTATGAACATTGCGCAGTTCTTTATGCCCAAGGATGTTCCGTAAAGAATATGCAATTGCAGGTCATCTTCTTCAACGTCATAGAACGGATCAGGTTTCCAACCGATTGCATCAAATATCTCCAAGGCTCTTTTCATTGTCATACCCGGTCTCAGTTTCACGCCTTCCACTTCAAGGAACTTGTCGGCATGCTTTGCCACACTGTCCCGTGTGGCTCTCCAGTCTATTACTTTCTGTGCGCAGACACATGATGCAAAGGATATTTGCAGCAGAAAGATGAGCATTAGTTTCTTAATCATAGCAGATTGTTTTTGTATAGTTTATGTATGATATAGGTTTGTACTGCGTTTTTTACGGGTGCAGATAATATGCTGCAAATATAGGGAAAAACTTCGATTCCGCACCATGCAAGGCTGAAAAAGTGCTGTATGCGGAGGATATTGATGTGTGTTTTGTCGCGCTGTTGGCATAAAGTAGAGACGCAAAATTTTGCGTCTCACAAGAAAGTAAGTGCAATATTTGTTGACGGGAATATGCTGATAGAAATCGAGTTCGTTGCTCGTGAGACGCAAGATTTTGCGTCTCTACAGGGCTGACGCCGTGATGTTGGGATGTGATATCGCGGCATGTATAGTCTCTTGCGTGCGATATTCACTATGCGTAAAGGCGATGGGAGGTAGGGTAAGGGGTGCTTAAGGCATGCCATATCGCCCGAGGCTCACAGGTTGAACAGCGAACAGCGGTAGGCGAATATCATCGGGTGGAAGAAGCCGCGCACCATTCCCATTACTCCGCGCGCCTTAGCCGCGTCTGGATAGATGTCGCGGCGGTGACTCATGCATATGGCGCAGAGTCGCAGCAGAGCCAGCGGACTGCGGCTGAGCATGAGCCGCGCCATGGTGTGGTGGAGCCTGAAGCGCGGCTGGCGCGTGTGTTCCATTATGTGTGAGTAGAGTCTCTGCCACGTCGGTTTGCGTTGCAGGCGGCGGTAGTGGGCTATGCCGAGGACGTATGGCTGCCATGTGGGACGCCTCTTAGGTGCGGGACCGGCGCTCATGCTCTGCAACAGTGCCGCCTCGCGTGGGTGTGAGCGGTGCCAGTTTAGCGGTTTGCTGATGTGCGTTATCGCCTTTTCGCCGTGAAACCATGCGTTCAGTCCGAGACTCCAGTCGTAGTATATGCCCTCCATCCACACATCTTCACGTTGCACGTAATCGCGTCTCAGGAGCATCGTATGCCCCGCGAAGCCGCCGAACATCAGAGCCTCGAGCGAGCAGCGCGGGCTCACCGTGTGCGCCGTCTCCATCGTCGTGCCGCGCAGATGGTCGGAGTAGCATATGTTATAGTCGCCTATCGCCTCCGCCATAAGCCCTATCTTGTCGGGCATCCACACGTCGTCCTGGTCGGAGATAGCCACGAAGTCTGCCGTGGCTTTCATCACCGCGCTCCTGAAGTTGCGGTTGAACCCGAGGTTGGCAGCATTTCTTGTCACCCTCACGCGGCTGTCGCGGGCAGTGTAGGAATGCAGTATGTCCATGGTGTCGTCCGTAGAACAGTCGTCCTGCACTATTATCTCGCTTATCGGATAGGTCTGCCGCAGTATGGAGTCGAGCTGCTCGCGCAGGAACATACCGCCGTTGTAGGTGCACATCACCACCGCCACCGTTTTTCCTTTCGTCATGTTGCTCAGTGTTTTTTCCTTATTCTTGAAAGCACGAACGACGTGCATTCGTCCAGTATCCTCACCCTCGCAATCCGCATCACGGTGTAGTATGCCGCCACGGCAAGCACTATGCGCACCGCGAGGAGCAGCCACAGGGAGGCTATCGGAGCCGTCACAGCATAGACCAGAACCATCACTCCGCCAGCCGCAAGGGCGAAGGGCACCGTGTCGCGCAGGAACATCATGACACCGTAGCCCGTGAGCCGGCGCACGAAGAAGAGCCACACGAAGAGCCACGCCACGTTGACAGCCACGTAGCCCGTCACCATCGCCGTTATGCCAAGCTGCCATATGAGCAGCATGAGCACTATGAGAGCTATGCCGAGCGAGAACGTACACCAGAAGAACGTGCCCGACCGCCCCTTGCTTATTATCATGTTCGACAGCAGGGTGGACAGCGGAACCACCGCGCCGCTGATGCAGAGAATCTGTATGAGATACACGCTGGGCAGCCACTTCTCGGTTATCGCCAGCACGATGAACTCCCTCGCCACCAGTCCGAAGCCCAGCATGAGCGGGAAGGAGACGAACGCCGTGAAGCGCATCATCTTGCGGAAGGCGTTCATCTGACGCCCTTTCTCGTTGTCGAGACCCACGAGTACGGGCTGCGCCACCTGCGCCACCATGCTCTGAACGAGCGATGAGCACTTGGTGTTCCACTGATAAGCCTGATTGTACACGCCCGTGTCGCGTGGCGAGAAGTAGTGTCCCAGCAGGATGTTGAGCACGTTGTTGTTGACGTGGGTCATGATGGTGGTTGCCAGAATCTTGAAAGAGAAGCGGAACATGCGCCTCACCGGCTCGAACGTTATGCCTCTGAGCGACGGCCGCCACGGCGAGTAGTGCCACTGCATGAACGTGTTTATCGACACATACACCAGTCCCTGCGTAGCCAGCGACCAGTATGCCATGCCCTGCCATGCCATCACCGAGCCCGTGACGCTCGACGCCAGCACTGCCGTCATCGCCGCCTTCGCCTGCTGCTTCGCCTGCAGACGCTTGAAGAGATAAGCCGACTGAGCCGTGCCCAGCGACGCTATGATGATGCTCAGGAAGGCGTAGCGGCAGAGCGGCACCACGTCGGGCGCGTTGTAGTAGCGTCCTATGAGCGGCGCGCAGAAGAAGAGCACGGCATACATCAGCGTGCCCACTATTATGTTGAACCAGAACACCGAGTTGTAGTCGCTGTCCTTTGGGTCGTGCAGATTGGTGAGGGCTGTGCGGAAACCGCTGTCCTGCAGTGCCGTGGCTACGAGCGAGAATACGCTTATCATTGCCATCATGCCGTAGTCCGACTGTGACAGCAGCCGTCCGAGGATGATGCCGAACACCACGCCCACAATCTGTTGCACGCCGTTGTTCATGCTTCCCCAGAACAGTCCTTTTGCCGTTTTTTCTTTCAGTGATTCCATTCCGCCCGTTCAGGATGATGAGTGTCCCGCAGCCGCCGGGGTGTGCGAAACATGCGCAAAAGTAATGCTTATCGGCTAATAATCAAAGAAAAACGCAGAAATAATTTCCTTCCGCCGTCCCCGTGTGCCGCAATCGTGCCGTCCGGCTGACGCCCTTCCGCGTCCGGCGGGGTCGTTGCCGGTCATGGCTTGTCCGCAACCGGTTGTCATATTGCATACATATGCCGTGCCGCTGTAAGGCATATAGGCTTACGTTTTTGCCGAAGTTGAGGCGGACTACACCGTGCGGAAGCGGCAGGCAATATGCCGTCAGCGGTGAGGAGGAGTGTTGAAGGGCATGTGAATAGGATGAGGAACGTACTCCGGCGGTATAATGACATGTTGTGGTTATGGTGCCGCCGCATGTCAGTACGGGTTTTGCATAAACATGCGGTGATAGTGAATATTTATTCATCCGGCAACAACGTCAACCTCGCGAGAGCTGTTTTTTCGCGGACGGGAGCATGTGTGGCGGCGTACGCGCGGTTTTCAGACAATCTTGTCAATGTGTTGATATACAATGGCTTATGCCTTTCGACGGACTGATATTGTTTTTCCCGTCGTGCGGAACGGGCTTTTCGGACTTGCGGAAAAGCCCGTTCCGCATTGCCGTTCAGCCTTTTTTGCGGTGCGAAAGAGCCGTTACGGTGCTTCGGAACAGGCTTTCCTGCGTGACGCGCCGGAGCATGCCGCGTCTCCGTTCCACTTTTTCGGTATCGTAAAAGACATTTTTCCGGTATATCATATCCTGTTTATGAAATTATTTTTGTCAAAATATTTTACCGTCGGAAACGTATTTTTATTCATTCCGCGCCATGCCCGCGATATGACACATACGTGAAAGCGTGTTGAGGGGGATGCGGTATTGATATTGCGGGAATGGGATGCCCCCGCCCAGCAAGATATTTTCCCTCATGCCATACCAGTGGCGCCAGCCTGTAGAGACGCAAAATTTTGCGTCTCACGAGCAACGAACTCAATTTCTATCAGCATATTCCCATCAATAAAAATTGGACTTACCTAACCGTGAGACGCAAGATTTTGCGTCTCTACTTTATGCCAATAGCGGGATAAAATGAATATATACATCAATACGTATTGTGCTGACCTACTTGTGAGACGCAAGATTTTGCGTCTCTACTTTTAGGATGCGGAGGGGTGAGCGGGGGAATGCAATGTGGCGCGGTCAATGCCGTTTGTTCCCGTCAGGGTCATGGCGACGCCACATCCTGTCACCGAGGTAGAAGTAAAGCGTGCCGTACGAATAGCGGCCGGTCTGTGCTCCGCGGTCGAATGTTATCCACAGGTAACGCTCATAGTTGCCGTATGGCACGGGAACGATGGTTGGCCAACCCCTGAATCCGCCGTTGGGGAACTGCTGGCTGAACGTGCCGAGGCATCGCAGCGACGGATAGTCGTAGATGTAGAACGTCGTGCCCGGACCGCCGCTCAGCACATGCCGCCTTCCGCCCACGGTCGTTATCCTTATCCCGGTGTTGTTGTTGCGGTCGGACTCAGCCACCTGCCGGTACGGTCCGTCCCAGTTGTCGCTCTCGCAGAGATACGTCACGTACGATCCGTCTTTCAGCGCGCAGTAGGCGAGACGCCATTTCCCGGCACCGCTGTCGAAGAAGAAGTCAGGGTCCTCGGTATTGAACCCGTGTCCGTTGGAGTAGCTGTGGGGGAACGGCAGCTCCTCGCACTCCAGATAATGCATGCCGTGGAGCAGGTCGGCTGTGGACGAGCTGAAGGCGAGCGTGTGGGTGTCCTCGTGCGTGGTGGTCATCACCAGGAAGCGTCCTGCGTCCTCGTCGTACACCATCTTCGTGGCGTGGAAGCCGTACATCAGTCCGTCGCCCTTGCCGAAGAAGAGCGCGCCCTCGAGCCGCAGGTCGTATGAGTCGGTGCCGATGGAGTACACTCCCTGCCACGAGTCGCATATGCGCTCGAATCCTCGGGTGGTCATGCATACATAGAGCCGTCCGTCGCGTATGAGCGGAGAGCCGTCCTTCAGCTGCACCACCTGCGGGTCTGCCTGTCCGGTGCCGCATGCCAGCAGACTGCGGGCGTCTTCCAGCCTCACGCTTCCGCCCTCAGGCAGCTCCGCGCGCACACCGAACGAGAAGCGCGTGCAGGTGTCGGCGCGGCGCATGTCGCGCTCCGCGCTGTAGAGCAGACGCGCCTCACCGTCGTCGCGGAGCATGAAGACGTGAAACCGCACGCCAGTGTACTGCACGCGCAGAGCCACCCTTCCGAGCTGTCCCACATCCTTGGAGGCAAGCTCCTTTGTGCCGTCCGCGCCGGTGAGATACGACACTATGCGCCCCCGGCTGTACACGGTGCGTATCACCGTTCCGCTCCCGTCGTTTGCGGCGAAGTCTATCCCGGCTGTCTCACCGTCGTCCACACCGCTGAACCGAGCCTCATAGCACAGGTAGGGATGGAACGCTCCGACACGCAGTGTGGACGCCGCCCGCCTGTCAGCCGGTGTGCCGAGCAGGAGCGTGCGCCCCTCCTGCCTCATCGTCACGGCTTCGGTGCTGTCGCCACCCATCAGCACCACGTCGGCTGCATCGGGCAGGAAGAGCCGCGCTCCGTCCATGTTGATGCTGCTCATCACCTTCGACGAGTTGTAGAAATTGCGCGCGAACGACTGCCGCACGAATGTCATCGACGTCAGACTGAGACTGTCAGCCGGCATCTGCGCCGCCGCCTCATGATGGGAAACGCAAAAAAACACTCCTGCCGCAAGAATGAGTGTCCTCGTGGCAGGAGTTAAGAGAGAATCTGAAATCATGTTTTTTATCATATGTTTTAATCATCCGGTTATTCGCATCGCGCCCTCACCGTCGGCTGCCTGCACCTCGGTGCTCTGCCCGGTGTTGTCAGCCCGCGAGTCTGTATGGTTGTTGCAGTAGGACGACCATGCCGGCACGGCGAAGGCTACGAACGCGATCCACACTGCCACGCCTGCCGCTCCCACCGCCACGTTGCGGTATAAGTGGAACAGACATGCCATAGCCACGGCGATGCCCCAGCCGAGAACGATGGCTGTGGAGTACGCCGGATAACCGTCGACAAGCAGCGGTCCGGTGAGGACTACGAAGAAAAAGAGCCATCCGCACATCATTGCAAGGGCATGGCGGCGTTCGTCGAGACCTTTGCGGCTCACCTGATGCAGCCGCCACAGCACTATTGCCGCGAGCGCGATGCCGGGAAGCGAGTGTATGGTCATGTAAGTGCTGTTGTTTACAAGGAACGATAGTGTGGACAGAAGCAGAGCCGCCAGCACCATGCAGAAGGAAATGATATAGCCTTTCATAATCTGATATGTTTAAAGAGTTAGTAAATGTCCGTTGCGCGCAAACAGGTTTCTGACGCCAAAGCCGTGCCGTTGCCGGTTGCCACATCCGTGTGGCAGCATTCCCGGAGAGGTCCTGACACCGCAATGACCGGCTCGGCTGACGTTTCAGATTGTATTGCCTGACGTGCAATTCAGTGAAACATTTTAATATAAAACATATCATAATGTAATAAATTGAGACATTTTCGATACTTTAACTAAGTATATGTCATATGTATTAACGGGGGGCTAAAACAGTAAAACACAATATTCCCGCATCACCGTCTGTTCTCCTTCACCGCACCGCGCAGCACCTCCGCCACCTCGCGCGCGCACCTGCTGTCGTTGAACAGCCGCTCGGCGAGACGTCTGCCCCGCCTTCCCATCTCGCGCGCCTCGTCGGGATGGTCGGTGATGTAGCGCACAGCCCGTTCCCATCCGTCGGTGTCGTAGTAGGGCACTGTGATGCCGCAGCCCTCCGCCTCGAAGTCTACGGGTATCTGAGGGTTGCGGCTGCATATGACGGGCAGTCCGAGGGCGAGAGCCTCCACCACGGTGGTGAGCCCCACGGTGTATCTCGTCTCCTTGCAGCATATCACCACACAGGCGGCGCGGTTCACCTTCAGGCTGAGCTCGTAGGGACAGAGCCCGTTGACGTAGTGCACCCTGATGTTCTCCTTTGGAGGGTTCGCCGCGAACACCTCCTCATAGTTCACCCCTCCCGTGTTGCGTCCGGTGTATATGTCGAGGCGCGCTCCTGTGCGGTTGAACGCTCTGACGAGCGTCGGCATGTCGCGCAGTTCCTTGCCTGTGGATATGAATCCCGTGCGCCGGTCGCCGCCCTCAGCCATCACACGGTCGTAAAAACCGAGGTCCGCCCCCCAGTGTCCGAGCACCATGCGTGACGGTCGCGCCTTGGGCGAATGGAGCGAGTCGTCCATCAGTTTCTGCGAGAAGAATATCATGCGGTCGAATCCCCGATAGAACAGTCTGCCGAAACGCTCACGCACAAAACCCTTGGAGGTGACCACAGGCTGGTGGTGCCATATCACAACGGGGCGGCGGAACAGACGCAGCGCGCGCAAAAGGACTATGAGCTCGAGTCCCCGGTAATGGGTGGCATACACGGCGTCGAAACGCTCGCGTGAGGTGAGTATGAGCCGGGCGTTGCGGAGCATCATGCGCCATCGGGGCAGACCGGGACGCGAGCGGTGCCAGACCACGCCTATGCCGTTTGCCCCCAGTCCGGCGGCTCCGTAAAGGAAGTGTGCCGGAAACTCTCCCGCCTCCATCCGTCTGCGGATGTGTGCGATGTCCTGCGTGTGATAGAAGTATACTTTCATGCCTGTTGTCTGTATGCGGGTGGGTGTTGTTATATATAATATAAGGTGTGAACGGGTGTGACAAAATCTTTTTTTGACTTTCCCGAGTGCAGCTTATCTTTTACAAAGATAGTGCAAACGAGCGGAAAGAGAGCTTGCTCTTTATTTCCCGAGTGTAGCTTATCTTATACAAAGATAGTGCAAACAGTCCGACTTACAAAACAAAACCGTCTGTTTTTGACCATCCTCTTATCATGTGTTCATATGTATGCCGACTTGCCGTCAAGCCAACGATAGGGAATAGTCTACAACGTTTAGGTTTTTCCCTATGCAGGTTTAGGGATATCATTTTGCGGGAATGATATTTTATTTTCACCTTTGCATAAGATAAACTTCGGCTCGGCAATGCCAAAGTTGTAAAAACTCTGTTTTTCCACTTTGTCGTTGCTCTCGCCTTGCACCATCTTTGCATAAGACAGGCGGCACTCGGGAAATAAAGAGCAAGCTCTCTTTCCGCTCGCTTGCACTGTCTTTGCAAAAGACAAACGGCATAGGCAATGCGGAGCACAGACACTCATTGCGAATGCCTGTTCTGTCTCGGAAACGCCGGCAACGGCTGAGTGGCGGAATGTCACAGACACATGCAGACTGTTGTATGGGGATAATGACATCATACCGCAAGAGAGTGATAGTATAACAATAACAACAACCACAAAAAACTGACTGTTATGAAGAAGATTATTGTTTGTATGATTGCAGCTGTCATGAGTATGGCATGCACAGGAGCGTTGGCACAACCTCACAAGCCAAAAAAGCCGAAGAAGGTGAGGAGAGTGGAAGTGGTTGCACCGAGCCACAGGACTTTCGGAAGCAGGACAATAAGCGTCATACCGTCGAAGAGCATATATGTGAGCTTCAACGGACTGCGGTTCATATACGACGAAGGAGGCAGATACTACCGCAAGCTCGCGCCGTCGAGGTATGAGATAGTGCGTCCGCCGATAGGTCTTCTCGTCGAGAAGATATACAAACCGAAGACTGTCAGACGCAACAAGGAGAAACTTTATCTTTCAGACGGAGTGCTGTATAAGAAGGTGAAGACACGGCACGGAAAGATGTATAAGGTGGTGGGGTTTGTCTGATACATGATTACGGCAGACGTTGACATATGAGATTGTGAGTTCATTGATGAAAGATGATGAGGATGTGCCCTTACGGGTGCATCCTCATCCGTTATATACAGCTATGGCGTATGCTGCGTTATGTGTTTGTTTGCGGTCTTGTCCTTATGCTTGTTCCGCTTCCGACGCTTGTTGATGTAGAGTGCGACACCGGTCCACGGGAGGGTCATGCCGAAGAGAGAGGCAACGAATATGATGACGCGACCGCCCTGTCCGGCTATGCCTCCGGTGTGTATGTCATAGTTCATACGGCGCAGACGGTCGGCAAGACCCTTGTCGGCATACCTTCCGTGATATGCTCCTTCGGGGGTGATTTCATTAAAAGTGTAGCGGTCGAAAGACATGCGGTCAGCGTCATAATATACAAGCCGGTCGCGCTGAGCCACCACCACGAGAGCCGAGGTCTTGTCTGCCGTGTCGGGCAACGACACCATCATGAAGCGCGGTGAGGACATCGTTCTGTACAGACTGTCTGTGAGCATGTCTGCACGGGTGATGTCGAATGTGGCGGATGAGCCGCCGCCGTCTTTTTGAGAGAGGACGGCTGTGGTGTCCGACTGTGCCAACCGCCACGGCACCTCGCTCTTCCCGCCGGATGTCAGGGCATATACGCCGTCGCCCCACCAGTCAATCGCCCACACCATACCTGTCATGGCGATGACTATGAGCGGCGGCGCGGCGTAGAATCCTATTACGTTGTGAAGGTCGTAAAGCCGTCGTGACAGTCGGGTGCCGGCGTTCCACTTCGGCAGAAGAGCCGCTCTGAGCGCACGGCGGTTCTTCGGCCACCAGAGCACAAGTCCGGAAATGAGGGTCAGGAAGAACAGCAGGGTGGCGTAGCCTACTATCGGGCGTCCTATGCTTACGGGCAGCCAGAGCGAGTAATGACCCTCACCTATGAAGCTCCATATGTCGTGCTGCGGCGTGTGGCGCACGTCAAGGATTCGTCCTTCGGCGGCATCCAGACTCACTGAGGTCACTCCCGAGCTGTCGCGGAATGCCACCTCTACAACTCCTTCGGGTGTGTAGGTGACCGATTCTGGCTGTCTTTCTCCAACGGCAGCTGACGAGCGGGCGACGGCAACCGACGGACGCATGAAGCCGTGAGCCTTCGTGTGTGACGCCACGGATACTTTCCCGTCAATCCATCCGTTGAGCTTGAACGCCCAAACACAGCCCGTGAGACATACGATGAAGACTATCAGCCCTGTCACAAGTCCCACCCACAGGTGCAGTTTATAGGCAATCTTGCGTATCTTCATTACATTTAACGCATTTGTTACGTTTTTTATTTGATATCATCTTATGCTTGTCCGGTGTGCATAATCAGAAACGGTACTCCGCACCTATGGACACATTGAACAGACGCTGGGGCGACACCGTGCTCCATCCGTTGTAATATTTCTTGTTGAGCAGGTTGTCTGCCTTGAGCGAAATGGTGTAGCGGTCGCCGGTGTATGACAGGAGTCCGTTCACGACAACATATCCGGGCAATGCGAATGTGCCTGTGCTGCGCCTGTTGAGAATCTTGTTCTCGCTTGCGGCGTTGCCTCCCAGACCCACCGACCAGCCTTTCAGCGCACCCGTGAAGAAACGGTAGCTTGCCCACAGGTTGAACATGTGAGCCGGTCCGGCGCTCTCCGACCGGCGTCCGAGATAGTCGCCGTCGGCGGCGTCCTTGGTAATCTTGTTGTCGTTGTAGCTGTATCCCATGATGACGTTGAGCCCTGTCAGCGGGTTGGCTGTGAGGCTCAGCTCCACGCCTTTGCTCCTTTCCACGCCACCCTGGATGGTGTTGAGCGGGTTGTCGGGGTCGGTCATGCTGCGGTTGCCCACACGTATGTCATAGTAGCTTGCCGTGAGTGTGAACCGCTCGTCCCACAGATTGGCTTTCACTCCAGCCTCCCACTGGTTGGCATGTTCGGGGTCGAGCACCTTCGTTTTCACGAACTTGCCGTCCTTGTCATACACTGATACAGGGTCGTTGTTGGTGAAGCCGTTCATGTAGTTGGCAAACAACGACAGCTTGTCGGGCAGGGGCTGGAACACCAGTCCGAGCTTCTGGGAGAACGAAAGCTGGTCTTTCACTTCCTCCGTCGCGTACATGGAGCCTCCCGAATAGTTGTCAAGGCGTAGTCCGACGAGTGCTGACAGGTGGCGTGTGATGTCTATCACGTCAGACACATACACTCCGTAGATGGTCACCTTCGCCCTGCTTTGTGTGGCTTTGCCTTCTGCCACGAGCTTGTCTATGGCAGATGCCGTAAGCACACCTGTGTCGCTTCCGTCCGCTAAAGACACTTCTCCGTTTGCCACCCACGGGTTGGCGTTGTTCACAATGTTGCGCTGCAGGAAGTCGGCACCGGCAAGAAAGCGGTTGCGTACGGTGCCGAAGCGGTGGTCGGCATTGAAGTTCTGCTGTATGTTTATTGCCGAGGAAGTGGAGTTGACCTTAGATGCGTAGCGTGTGAAGAGCTGAGACGACTGGTTGTTCCAGAGGTAAGTGTAGTAGCCGTCGCTCCCTGCTATGCTGCTCGACACTATTGTCTGAGAGCTCCAATGGCTGTTGATGTTGTACAAAGCCTGCGCCTGCAGCCCGAAAGTGGGATTGCTTATGGTGAGCTCATCGCTTGTGAAGCTCCTCTTGTATGCCGCATCGAAGAGTCTGGTGTCCTTGAACTGCACATCCGACGAGCGGTAGAGAAATATCATTGGAGCTACTGCGCGCTCGGGTGCGTAGTATTCGGCGTTGACAAGAAACGTCAGACGGTCGCTCGCGTCGAAGCGGAAGGATGGCGCGATGAACAGCGACCGGCTGAAACCGGCGTCCTGGAAGCTGCGCTGATAGTGGTAGGATGCGTTGACACGCAGGTATGCCTTGCTGCTGAGAGGGGTGTTCACATCGGCTGTGAACCTGTTCAGTCCGTGGCTGCCTGTCATATATCCCACGCTGCCTCCGAAACTGTTGTAGGGTGTCTTGGTCACTATGTTTATCAGACCTCCGTAACTTATGAGGTTGCCTCCGTATAGAGTGCCGGACGGACCTTTTATCGCTTCTATCTTGGCAACGTTTGCTGGGTCGAGAGCTCCGTTGCTCAGACCAGCCACACCGTTGATGATGGTGGGCTGTACGGAGAATCCGCGCATGGTGTAATATTCTCCTCCGTCGCTCTGTCTGCCGGTGCTCTCCCACAGACGCTGTACTCCCGGGACATTCTTCAGCGCGTCGTTGAGATTGGTGACGAGCTGTTCCTTCAGAAGCGCGCTGCTTACCGTCTGATAGACTTGGGGATTCTCTCGAGGTCGCCGAGCTGCATCTTCGCCACGGTGTGGCTTGTCGGTGAGGCAAAGCGGTTGCGCATGCTGGCAGACACCTCCACCTCTTTCAGGCTGTATATGTTTATTGTGTCCACCGTGTTGGGAGCGTCCTTGTCTTCTGTATTCTCCGCACCGGCGTGCGGAAATGTGGCGAGCACGACAAGCAGAGACAATATGCGGGTACGGCATGTGTGTGTTTTGAAGAGTGTTGTGTGTTTTGTGTGTGATTCCATATGAATAAGTTTGTCGTTGTATTGTTATTATCCTTTATACAAAAAGCACTCTTCCGATGCGTCCGTGCGCGTCTGAAGAGTGCTGCAAAGTTAAGGTACGGGCTTATAACAGACAATACCCAATAATTATGATTTGTATGAGTAGTCATACAGGAAAATGCCGCGTGGAGCCACAAGTTAAGGTAATGGCATGCGGGGCGGCATCCTGTATGGGGCTTGTTGCGGTGCGGGCAGAGGTCTGCCGTGCCTGGAACGTCAGTTTGTTATCTTGAAACCGATGAAGTATGTGCGCGGCTGCACCGGACCGTAAAAGTATCCCGAGTCGCGGAAACCGCCTTTGTCGAGGTCTTTCTGGAAGGCGTTGAGCATGTTCTGCACGCCTCCGTTGAGCTTCAGTTTCACGTGGTCGCTGAGCACGAACGTGTAGTTGAGCTTGAGGTTGAGCTCGAAAAAGTCGGGCGTATGCACGAGCTCGTCTTTCGTGATGTAGCTGTACTCATATCCGGCGGGTATCTCCGAGGCGTCGGGAGCGATGTGCGGCACACGCATTCTGCCCGTATAGACGCCCGAGAGAGAGAAGTCGAAGTTGCGCAGGGGTGCGCTCGTGAGTGTGAAGTAGCCGTAACAGCCGGGCGTGCGGGGCATGTATCTGGTCGGAGCGACGTTGGGATCCTCGCTCCAACTCTCTTTTTTGATGTAACGGCTGCTCTGTACCGTGAAGCCTGCCTGTAGCGACAGTTCCGAGCCGTGGGCTATCTTGCCGTCGAAGTTTATGCCGTACACCCTCGCGCCGTTGCCGTTGCGGCGTTCCTTTATTATGTTTCCCGAATCGTCCGTGCCCGTTTTCTCAAGCACAAACACATCGTCGAGCTGTGTGTAGAACGCTTCCACGAGCAGGTTGGCTTGCCAGTGCCCGAAGCTGAACGTGCGGTCCGCCGACGCGCTGAAGCTGTTGGAACGCTCCGGCTTCAGCCCTTCGGCAAGCCTGATGAGCACACCCTCGCCTCCGACGGCGGTCACGTGGAGGTCTTCGTCGTAAGCCTGCGGAGCGCGGAATCCTGTGGACCATGTGAGGCGCGCCTGCAGTTTGTCAGACGGTTTGTACATCACGTTGACGCGCGGGCTGAATATCGGATTGTCTATAAGGTTATGCTTGTCAACACGGAAGCCTGCCAGCAGAGTGAAACGGTTTATCTTCCACTCGCTCTGGACAAATCCGCCGCCGATGCGCACGTCCTGTCTCATGTCGCGGTTGTAGCCGAGCATCACGTCGTGGAGCGAGTTGTTCTGATACTCAATGCCCGATGTTATGACGGCAGGAGCAAAGAGCAGACGGTTGAAGTTGCCGGTGTACATCGCTCCCGCCACCCATGTGAGGTCGTCGGTCTTGCCGTATGCGTCCGGATTCTGCTGCGCTCCGTAGTAGCTGTTGCGGTCGGTGTGCTGTATGGACGAGTAGAACGACAGTTTGTGCTTGTAACTGTTGAAGAACACATCATACGTAAGTCCGCCGCTGTTTATCACGTGTTTGGTCTGCTCGGTGATGTCCGTCTCGAACGGTTCGAGGTCAAACTTGTTGCCTCCGCGGCGGAACTCGTTGGTGACATGATACTCTATGCCCAGCCGACTGAACTGTGACGGACGGTAATAACCTCGTAGTCCGAAGCTGTTCATGTTGAGTTTGCCGAGCTCCGAGAACCCGTCGCCGTCCGCGTCGTACGGATTCCGGTTGCGGTATGACTGATACAGTGCCACGCCATAGGTGTTCTTGTCTGACACGAGCGACGCGTTGGCTCCGAAGTATTGCTCCCACGCCTTGCCGTTCATGTCTGACAGCGTCGATGAAACCTGAAAGGAGTTGTTCACGGGGTCCTTTGTTATGACGTTGATGGTGCCTCCCACGGCGTTGGCTCCGAACAGCGCGGATCCTCCTCCACGCACAACCTCCACGCGGTCTATCATGTTCACCGGTATCTGTTCAAGTCCGTAGACGCCCGAGAGAGCGCTTACCACAGGACGGCTGTTGATGAGTATCTGTGAGTAGGGTCCTTCCAGACCGTTTATGCGCACCTGAGGGAAGCCGCAGTTCTGGCAGTTGTTCTCCACGCGGAGCCCTGACTGGTAGTTCAAAGACTTGGCGAGGTCTGACGAGTTGACCGCTTCGAAGAGCTTGTTGTTAAGTACGTTCACCACGACAGGTGCGTCGCGGCGGCTCGTCTCGTTGCGGTTGGCTGACACGACAACCTCGTCGGTCACGGTGACATCGGCTGTCATGACAAAGTGTACGTCGGCTGCGAAGTCGCGGCTCACGCTCACTTTCTTCTCCTGTGTGGAGTATCCGAGAAGCCTTACGGTCAGTGTGTATGTCCCGTCGGGAATGTTTCGGAACAGGCAATGTCCGTCCGCGTCGGTCACTGCCGCCTGTCCTGTCTCCTTTATCTTTACTACTGCGCCCGGCAGATTGTCCTCACTGTCTTTCTCTATTACGTGTACGGCTACCGCGTTACCCTCCGTCACCGGTCCGTTTCCGTCGGTACGCGCTGTGCCATATGCGCTGTACAGTGCCAGCGCAAGCATTAAAATATGGTGTCTCATTGTGTATTAATATGTGTGATAAATGGTTTGTCTGCCGTCGGCGGAATGCTTCCGGCATGATGAAAAAGGCGGTGCTGCCAGACAATGCCCGGCATACCGTAATGACATATTAATACAAATAAGGAGGCGCGCGGTTCTTGACGCCATGTATGCAGCCTGCCGTAAGACCGCTTACCGTGTCGTCCTGAAGAAAGACATGGAGCAGATGAAGGCATACACGCAGCGTGGCGGCTTCGCCGGGGGCTGTCATCTGCTGGGCAGAGGCATAGGCTATGGAGTGGATTTGAGATGATGAGTGGCTGTGATTGCTGCCCGAATAAGGATGGGAATGGACAATCTTGACTCCGTCAATGACGTGAACGTGTACAAACAACGTTGCTCCTGCCTTGAACACAAGGAAGAGTACAAGCAGGAACAGTGACGTTGTTATGCGTAGTCTTTTGCTCAAATCCGGTTACGTTACGTTTTACTTGATGTGGCACAGTGACGTCTCCGCCGCACTGCCACCACCCGCCGGGTTCACGGCTTGGTGTATTTGAGTGTGCAAAGATACAAAAAATATTTATTAAAACGCTCTGTCTCCGCATATTACAACAATCATATGCGGAGACAGAACACACCGGCTTATTGCGGATTATTGTTTCCTCCGCCCTTCACGTCGTCGTTGTTTATGGTGCGGGCTGCCTTCTTCACGCTTGCCGTAAGCTTGCCTATGCGGAAGCTTACGCTCACTCCGTAGCGTATGGAAGAGTACTCCGAGCGGCTCGTTGACACGAAGTTGATGCTCTCGAGCGAGGACGTCGGTCTCTTCCAAGGGTTGAAGAAGTCGTTTGCGAACAGCGATACCGTAAGCCGTTTGTCAAGGAACGACTTGTAGACATTCATTCCGTAGAAGAAGTAACTGCTGCCTTTCCCCTGAAGAGATATATAAGGTGTCTGACCCGAAACGTTTATTCCGATGCGCCAGTCGTGCGGGAATGTCTGCTGCGCTCCAGCATAATAGAACATGTTCCAGCCGTGGTTGCTCAGTCCGTTGCCGTCCGACAGATAGTTGTATCCGCCGTTCAGGTTGGAGTAAATGCGTGTGTTGGGTGTGATGTTCCAGTTTATGTATGCGCTGAAATCGAGGCTTCTGGTCTTTCCTATGTTCTTGTATGTGCTATACATCACATCCTTTCCTGTCGGGTTATGCAGTCCGGGAATCTCCGTATCGTTGATGTATTGCGTCAGACTCTGTATGCTGTTGTTGGTGAACGAGTACCTGGTTGTGAGGCTGAGGCTCAGCTTCTGGGTGAAGTTATTGTAGGAAAGGCTGAACGAATGACTCTTCTCGCTGTCCAGATTCGGGTTTCCCTGACTGATGCTTGTGGGGTTGCTGTCGTCTATGTAAGGGTTGAGCGACCATATGCCAGGACGGTATATGCGCATGTTATAGCCGAGTCTGAGGTTCGACATGTCCGTAATCTTATAGCCTACACTCACCGACGGGACCACATCGTCGAAGTCTTTGCGGAAGTCGTCGCCCCGTCCCAACAGATACTTCACGTCCTGTATGGTGTGCTCATAGCGCAGTCCCAGACGTCCGGAGAACCTTTTCAGTCTGATGCCATAGCCCATGTAGGCTGCCAGAATGTCGTTGCGGTGTCTGAAATGCGTGCTGTATTCGTCGGAGAAAACATATTCGTCGTCGCTTCCCGCCATCCTCTGGTAGCGGTCGTCATCCGATTTGTTGTTGCGCAGAATGTATTTCAGACCAGCCTCTACGGTGTGTATCGTGTCTATGGGCGTGGTGAAGTCCACCTGGAAAGTGTTCTCCACGGTGTTCTGCTCGTTCTTGTTGCGCTGTTCGTTCATGCGGTGCAGGAAGTCGAGCCACGTGCCGTCAGCCGTCATGTCAGTGTAATAGAAGTTGCCGTCCGAGCTGCTCGGGTTGGAGTTTATCCTGTAAGAGAAGGTCAGCATGCGGTCTTTCACATGGAAAAGACGCTGATAGTCTATACCTCCGTTTATGGAAGTCCATCTGTTCTTCGACCTGTTATGCGACGTATAGCTGTATATGTCTTCGCCCGAAAGAGGCGATGTGGCATCCGTGACACTTGTGTACCGGGTCCTGTTTCCGCCTCCGTACATACCGAAAGACATGCTCACCAGCCGCAGCGTGTCTATCTCATAGCTCGCCTCCATCGACCCGTACTGGAAGTCGTATTTGTTTTTCGACGAGCTGTAACTCTCCACGTCAGACGAGTTCTCGTCTATTTCCCCGATGCTCTTCCGGCTTCCCCAGCTCTTGGAACGTGGTGTGCGGTTGCTTCCGTTATAGTTGTAGTTCACGCTGACAGTAAGCTTTCCGCTCTTCACAGTGCCGAAAAGTCCGGCTCCCTGTCCTCTGTTGTCCACGTTGGCAGACATCGTTGCGGTGTATCCCGTAAGCCCGCTGCCCTCGGTGATGATATTGAGTATGCCTCCCACTCCCTCGGCGTCGTATTTCGGTCCGGGGTTTGTTATCACCTCAACTCGCTTCACGCTGTTTGCCGGAAGACTTTTCAGCACCTCCTTCGGGTTGTTGCTCATCATGTTGTTTGGGCGTCCGTTCACATACACCTTGAACGAGCTGCTGCCGTTCACCTTAATTGTCTCGTCGCCGTCAACCGTCACGAGCGGCACCTTACGCAGCATCTCAAGCATCGTGTTCGACTTTGAGTCAGGGTCGTCCGATATGTTATACTCTATCTTGTCTATGTCCGACTTCACCAGCGGCTTCTGTACCACCACCTCAACGCCTTTCAGTTCGTTTGCCGCATCGTGCACATACATTGTCCCGAGGTCCACCGTCTTACCGTCGGCAGGAGCCTTGAACTCCCTCACCACGGGCTGTCTGCCCAACGATGAGAGCGTTGCCGTGAAGTCGCCCTCACCTTTGACGCTTATCATGAAACGTCCGTTCTTGTCTGTCACGTGCTTTGCCACAGGCTCGGCAGGAGCCTCTTTCTTCGCCACCGTCACCGTGGCGTACGCCTCTCCTTCTTTTGTCAGAGAGTCGAGCAGTTCGCCTTTCAGTTTGAAAGACACGGCGTTGGTCTGTGCCGTGATTGTAGAGCTGATGATGAACACCATCATCAGAATGCCCAACCTTGTCTTCATCTTCCCGATTATTATTTGTGTTAAGTTCTTTCTGTTGTGTTGTTTCCCTTACGTATTTATATACGCATAAGACAGTCTGTTATATACAGCAAGTCCGAATTTTTATTATAGTTTAACAATAAGGAACATTTTATATGAAATACGCGCATCCTCAGTGGGGTGGTCCCGCATTGTCTGTTCCGGTAAAAACGCATATGCGGGAACAAGCCGTAACTTTTTTGTGATGTGAGTGTCATATTTTAATATAATACGACAATTTTGGTTATAATATGAAACATTTTATTCTATAATACGGGTAAACCGTAATTTCGTCATGGATGATGCAATTATTTTATGCGATAATGACTCAATAATATCTCAATTTGTCTTATTTTTGCAATTGGACGTTATAAAAAGATATGAAAAGAATATAAAAGCGGACAAAATGAAAAATCTTGTCAGGTTCACAAAAATGCACGGCGCAGGCAACGACTATATTTATGTAGACACATCGCTATATGATGTTCCTGAGCCCGAAAAGACTGCCATGACGCTCAGCGACCGCCACACCGGCATCGGGGCGGACGGACTTGTGCTCATAGGCAGACCCTCCGACACCACAGACGCCGACTTCACGATGCGCATTTTCAACGCCGACGGTTCGGAGGCGATGATGTGCGGCAATGCGTCAAGGTGCATAGGGAAATATGTGCACGACAAGAATCTGACACAGAAGACCACTATACGGCTCGCCACTCTGTCGGGTGTGAAGACCCTCAGGCTGCATCTCGGCGCCGACGGATGCACGGAGAGCGTGACGGTGGATATGCTTGAGCCCGCCCTGACATGCCCCGGACAGTATGACGACGCCTCGTGCGGACGTCTGTCGGCGGCATTCCGGACGTTCAGCGGCACGTTCGTGTCGATGGGCAATCCCCATTTCGTCATATTCACCGACGACATTCTCCACACCGACGTAGCCCGCTACGGGAGCATCCTGGAGCATGACGCGGCTTTTCCGCAGCGTTGCAACATCGAGTTCGCGCAGATCACAGACAAAGACAAGATAAGAACAAGAGTTTGGGAGAGAGGAAGCGGCATCACCATGGCATGCGGCACAGGAGCCTGCGCCACTGCCGTGGCTGCCGCTTTCACATGCCGCGCCGGACGCAGGAGCACCATCGTGATGGACGGAGGCGAGCTCGACGTGTTCTGGGACGAGGCAGACAACCACGTGTGGCTCACCGGAGGAGCCGAGTTTGTGTTCGAAGGCGAGGTCTTCATATAGTCATTTCCGCAAACAAGAAACATCATACGCATATGGCATTAGTAAACGAGCATTATCTGAAACTGTCCGACAACTATCTCTTTGAGGACATAGCAAAGAAGGTGAACGCCTTCCGTCTGTCACACCCTAAGGTGAGAGTGATTAGCCTGGGCATAGGCGACGTGACCCGTCCGCTGTGCCCCGCCGTGACGGAAGCCATGCACCGGGCTGTCGACGAGATGGCTTCTGCCGCCACGTTCAGGGGATACGGTCCTGAGCACGGATACGATTTCCTGCGTGAGGCGATAGTGAAGAACGACTTCATCCCGCGCGGGGTGCGTCCCGACTTGGACGAGATATTCGTGAACGACGGCGCCAAGAGCGACACCGGAAACATCGGGGAGATTGTGAGATGGGACAACAGCATAGGTGTGACCGACCCCATCTATCCCGTGTATATAGACTCCAACGTGATGTGCGGACGCGCAGGAACGCTCTCGGACGGACGCTGGAGCAACGTGAACTACATGCCTTGCACGGCTGAGAACAACTTCATACCGCAGATACCCGACCATCGTGTGGACATGATATACCTCTGCTATCCCAACAACCCTACGGGAACGGTGCTCTCAAAGAGCGAGCTGCGCCGATGGGTGGAGTATGCTCTGGAGAACGACACGCTGCTGCTCTTCGACGCGGCGTACGAGGCATACATCCAGGACGACGACATCCCGCATTCCATCTACGAGATAAAGGGTGCGCGGAAGGTGGCTATAGAGTTCCGCAGCTACTCGAAGACAGCCGGTTTTACAGGCGTGAGATGCGGATATACGGTAATTCCCAAGGAAGTCACCGCAGCCACTCTCGACAACAAGAGGCGCATAGAGCTCAACCGGCTGTGGAGCAGACGGCAGAGCACCAAGTTCAACGGGACGAGCTATATCAGCCAGAGGGCTGCAGAAGCCATATACAGTCCGGAAGGCAAGAAGCAGATAAGGCAGACCATAGCCTATTACATGGACAACGCGGCATATATGCTCAACGCGCTCAAAGGTGCGGGGCTGGAGGTATACGGAGGCAGAAACGCTCCTTACATATGGATGAAGACGCCAGGAGGAACGCCCAGCCGGAAGTTCTTCGAGCAGATGCTCTATGCCACGGGAGTGGTGTGCACGCCCGGAGCGGGGTTCGGACCGAGCGGCGAGGGCTACGTGCGGCTCACGGCGTTCGGCAACAGCGAGGACTGCCACGAGGCAATGGAGCGCATCACCGCATGGGCTGGCAACTGACCGCCGCCTCGTCACGACATGGCAGGCATGCCTCCTTCCGCAGCGGGAGGCATGCCTGCTATGTCGTTTTTTAAGCGAAA
>ULXD01021533.1_pt1 | contig 26539 bp, 18 predicted proteins | sample 1960961 | NCBI WGS metagenome assembly ULXD01 (sample SAMEA4835829, study PRJEB28245) | human gut metagenome | biome: gut microbiome; material: fecal sample | place: Denmark | collected 2008 | reverse complement strand
CTGCCGCAGGCACTGCCTGCGCGCAGAAAGACAACGGCAACTTCACATATTTCCTGCCGAAGACCGAAGTGAGCATATCGCTGCTCATCGAGAAAACCACATACACCCCGGGAAGACTTGCCGACTACTGCGACCTGTATTTCAAGACAAAGGCACAGAAAGAGCCGGAGGTAAGCTACAGAATAGTAGGAATGACATTCGCCACGGACGGCGTGCCGGACGAAAGCAAGCAATACAGCCTCGTGGTGGACAAGAAACACAGCATCCTGAGCATAGACTGCGACAGGAACGGTGTGCTGAAAGCCATCAACACCAAGGGCAACGAAGAACAGCGGCAGCAACGTTTCACACCGGCACCGCGACCCGCCCTGCCCTCGCCCAACGACTACATGAGCCAGGACATACTCTCGTCTACCAACCTGCCGAAGATGGCGCAGATGGTGGCACAGGAGATATACGACATCCGCGACAGCCGCAACCAGCTGTCACGGGGCGAAGCCGAGTTCATGCCGAAAGACGGAGAGCAGCTCAAGATAATGCTCGCGCAGCTCCAGACACAGGAGAACGCGCTCATGCAGGTGTTCGAGGGAACCACCGTCACCGACACCACCGAGGCTGTAGTGTCGTTCGTTCCCGACAAGGAAAACGCCAGACAGACGGTCTTCCGCTTCTCAAGACACTTCGGACTCACCTCTGCCGACGACCTCTCGGGTGCTCCGTTCTATGCCGTGACAGAGGATATGCAGACCCCGGCGGAGGCTCCCGTGATTGACGAGAAGCTGAAGAAGCAGAAGGACGACATGATTATCGGGGTGAACATACCGGGAAAGATAAAGATAAGAATAACCGACGGCACCAACACTTTAGGCTCGTTCAGCACGTATGCGGCACAGTTCGGCACCGTCGACACGCTCAGCGGCTCGCTCTTCGGCAAGAAATTCACATCGCAGATTGTGCTCGACAAGGCGACAGGAGGCATAACAAACCTTCACACCGAACCGCTCGACTGACGCCAATACACGTTAAGGCGGGGCGCGCGTGCCTCATTCCTTACACACGGCTCTGACGCCTCACGCCCGTGTCACTGCCTCATGCGCGTCACACAGACTTATTGCATGAATATACGGAAAACACTGTCTGACGCATGCATAAATATACACGGCAACTCCGCGAGAACCGCGTATTTGCGCGTGACGGCACATCCGGACGCAAATACGCGAGTTTCAGACGGTCTGTACATCACGCTGACAGTCAGCGGCTTACGCCCGACACGCCCGTAAGAAGCATTTTTCCGCGCTGCCGGAAAGCCTCTTCGGCACTGCGGAAAAGCCTTTTTGGCACACTCATAATGCCTTTATCACACATCAATAAAAGCCGTTTCGCGTTGCGGAACGGCTTTTTCCGTATCATAAAACAGACTTCACGTGGACATATAATGCCCGAAAAGGCTCTTCCGTATGGACGGAAGCATGTCGCGGAACGTTTTCCGGCGTTCTGTCATTTCTATTTTGTCATTTTCCTTTGTCAATATTTTTTACTGTCAGACCGCATATTTATACAGTTCCGTAAAGTGTCCTCATCCGTGCGTGAGCAAACATCCGGACCATACACAGGGCAAATAAAAACCGGACCGCGCGGCGCAAGCGTCATGCAGACTCACGCCGTAAGGTCCGGATGCAAGTGTAAGTTGAATGCCTATTCCACGTTTAGCACAGCCTTCTTCAGGTTGCGGCTGTCCGGTCCAACCATTATCTCGACCTCTCCCGGGTCTATGCCGTAGCGCAGACTGCTGTCATAATACTTCAGAAGCTCGTGAGTTATGTCGAACGACACGTCCTTGCTCTCTCCGGCGGCAAGATGTATGCGGCTGAAGCCTTTGAGCTCCTTAACAGGTCGCGATATGCGTGCCGCGCGGTCGTGTATGTACATCTGCACCACCTCGTAGCCGTCGCGGCTGCCGGTGTTGGTCACGGTGACTGTCGCCCTCACACTTCCTCCGGGAGCGAGAGTGCCCTTGCTCAGTGTCAGGTCACTGTAGGCGAAGGTGGTGTAGCTCAGTCCGTAGCCGAACGGATAGAGCGGGTCGTTGCGCACATCGAGATAGTTGCTCTGATACTTGCGGTAGTCCTTCGCCCCGTCAGGCACGGGGCGTCCTGTGGGAAGGTGGTTGTAGTATATCGGCACCTGTCCTGTCGCAGCCGGCATGGTCATGGTGAGCTTGCCCGACGGCACCTTGTCGCCGAACAGCACGTCGGCAATGGCGTCGGCAGCCTCGCTTCCTCCGAACCACACATTCATGATGGCAGGCACGTGCCTGTTCTCCCATGTCATCACTGTGGGGCGTCCCGAGAAGTTGAGAAGCACCACGGGCTTGCCCGTAGCCACAAGTTCCTTGAGCAGGGACATCTGTATGTCGGGCAGGGTGAGGTCTGAACGGCTCGACGACTCACCGCTCATCTCCGAGCTCTCTCCCATGGCACACACTATCACGTCGGCGTCGCGCGCCACTCTCAGAGCCTCAGCCCTCATGGCGTTGTCGTCGCCGCGCTTTATTGTCCTGCCGAACTCGGCGTCCTTCTGCATCTGTGCGTCGGCAGTGAGGTTGCATCCCTGGGCATAAAGAATCTCCGCCTTGCCTGCCACGGCACGCTCGAGTCCTTCCTTGAGAGTGGAATATCTGTCCGGCGTATATGCCACACACCACGTTCCAGCCATGTTGGCACGCGTGTCGGCGAGCGGACCTATAAGCGCTATCTTTCCCTTCTTCTCGAGCGGCAGCAGGTTGTTGTCGTTCTTCAGCAGCACGAATGTCTCTGCCGCCATGTCGCGTGCGGCTCTACGGTTCTCCTCTGTGAAGATGTCTTTCTTGCGCCGTTTGCCGTCACAGAACTTGTAAGGGTCGTCAAACAGTCCGAGTATGTATTTCGCCTCAAGCACCCGGCGGCATGCGTTGTCTATGTCGCTCATGCTCACACGTCCCTCTTCCAGCGACTTCTCGAGCGTCTGCACGAATCCGCGCGTACACATGTCCATGTCTGTCCCAGCCTTCAGTGCCTGTGCCGAAACCGAAGGAAGGTCGCCCAGCCCGTGGGTCATCATCTCTCCTATGGAGCCGTAGTCTGAAGCCACGAGCCCGCCGAAGTGCCACGTGTCGCGCAGCAGTTCGGTGAGAAGCCATCTGTTTCCCGTCGCCGGAACGCCGTCCACGATGTTGAACGACGACATGACGCTGCTCACACCGGCATCGACAGCCGCCTTGTAAGGTGGCAAATACTGGTTGAACATGCGCACGCGGCTCATGTCCACGGTGTTGTAGTCGCGCCCAGCCTCGGCTCCGCCATACAGCGCGAAGTGTTTCAGGCATGCCATGATGTTGCTGTTCTGCGAGTAGTCTCCCTGATAACCGCGCACCATTGCCTCGGCTATGCGCGAGCCGAGAAACGGATCCTCGCCTCCGCCTTCAGCCACACGGCCCCACCGCGCGTCCACGCAAATGTCCACCATCGGGCTGAAAGTCCAGTTTATTCCGTCCGCGCTCGCCTCCTTGGCAGCTATGCGCGCGCCCTTCTCTATGGCTTCCATGTCCCAGCTGCACGACTGTGCGAGAGGGATGGGGAATATGGTCTCATATCCGTGAATGACGTCCATGCCCACAAGCAGCGGTATTCCCAGACGGCTTTTCTTCACAGCCACCTCCTGCAAGGCGCGTATGCCGTCCACTCCCTTTATGTTGAAGACGCCTCCTACACTGCCTGCCGCTATCTCTCCTCCTACTTCCGAATCGGCTGCCTTGCCGGTTGTGATGTCTCCGGCAACGACAAGATTCAGTTGTCCTATCTTCTCCTTGACTGTCATCTTGGACATAAGCTTGTCCACAAATGCCTTCATTTCATGGTTGTCCGCCATCATCGCCGGCACCGACATCAATACCGCCAGCACGGACACAATAATCCTTTTCATGCTTTTCTTCTCTGTGTTATTATGTTTCTTATAGTATCTCTTATTATTATCTGTATTGCATGACATTATTATCGGCAGGATGCGATGTCGCTGTCAATAGTATGTGTCATTATGATTTATGCGTCAAAAGCGTGTTTACTCTGTATCATTCTCCGCAGAACCATAGCCCGCACCACTGTCGGCAATACGGAGAGGGCATGCGCTTTTATGCCGCCCGTCTGTTAATCCAACGTTCTATTTCTATTATTATTATCTCATTCTTAACATCGTTTCACGATACAGCGATTGTAAGCATGCCATTTCACTTATTTTAAACAAAACGTACATAGAAGCGGATGAATCCATGTCACACCTTATTATATATATGTCACGCTCATGAAAAGCTGTCCGGCGGCACATGAATAAATCTTACCCGGCGCGCATTCAGGCGATGGTCTGCCGGCATAAGGGCTGCGGCGTGATATGAGGAAAATAAAAAAAGTCCTTTTGTCATGCCTTGGATGTGCATGGACAAAAGGACTGTTTGTGTCATGACATTGTGTCTGCCATATTATCAGTCGAGCTGAGCCAGCTTGCCGTCAGAACCGAGTACCTCTTTGATTTTGTGCTCATAGAGCTCAATCATGAGGTCACGTGCCGGTCCGCAGTACTTACGCGGGTCGAACTCACCCGGTTTCTCAGCGAACACCTTACGCACAGCTGCTGTGAAAGCAAGACGTGAGTCTGAGTCGATGTTGATTTTGCAGACTGCGCTTGCGGCTGCCTTGCGGAGCTGTTCCTCAGGTATGCCCACTGCGTCAGGCAGCTTGCCGCCATACTGGTTGATCATGTCTACATACTCCTGTGGAACAGAAGAAGAGCCGTGGAGCACGATTGGGAATCCCGGCAGTTTCTCCATGATGGCGTCGAGAACGTCGAATGCCAATGGAGGAGGAACCAGACGGCCTGTCTTCGGGTCGCGTGTGCACTGCTCCGGTTTGAACTTATAAGCACCGTGGCTTGTACCTATGGAGATGGCAAGTGAGTCAACTCCTGTCTTTGTAACGAAGTCGATAACCTCTTCCGGCTTTGTATAGTGAGACTCTTCTGCAACAACCTCATCCTCAACTCCGGCAAGAACGCCGAGCTCGCCTTCCACTGTAACGTCGAACTGATGTGCGTATTCTACAACCTTCTTGGTGAGAGCTACGTTCTCATCGTACGGAAGAGCGGAGCCGTCTATCATCACTGAAGAGAAGCCCATGTCCACACAGCTCTTGCAAAGCTCGAAGCTGTCACCGTGGTCAAGGTGGAGAACGATTTCAGGATGCTTGCATCCGAGTTCCTTTGCATATTCTACAGCACCCTGTGCCATGTAGCGCAGAAGTGTCTGGTTGGCGTAGTTGCGCGCTCCTTTGGAGACCTGAAGGATCACCGGAGACTTCAGTTCAGAAGACGCCTTGATGATTGCCTGCAGCTGCTCCATGTTGTTGAAGTTGAAAGCAGGGATAGCATAACCTCCATTAATGGCTCTTTTGAACATCTCACGTGTGTTCACCAAGCCTAAATCTTTATAGTTTACCATAATTGTAAAAGTTTATTTAAAACGTTGTCTTATGTCATATAACCGATTGCAAAGTTAGTATTTTAATTTGGCAACACAAAGTGATACAACGTTTTTTAACCCAAATAGGCATTCTGAATACGGCATGTCGCGGGGGCGTTCTTACGCACGGAGGCAATCGTCCTGCCGCAAACGCACCGGGCGGCATATCCGAAGGATGAGAAACGGGGCACCTGATGTGATGCGAAAGGTGTACGGACACCGGGCGGAACATGGGGGTCTGAGCCGTACTGTTACTGTAATCGAGTGCTCGAAAACGCCGCAATCAATACTAAAAGTATACATTTTATCACTGTTTTTCCTTACTTCAAAATCAAAATGTAGTTCATTTTTACTAATTAATGATAAAAAACGGACAAACAAAGCTGTTATCAAATCTTAAATACGTAACTTTGCAAGTAGCGGATTATTACCTTACAGGCATCACCGGATACCTATACCGCACATTGACAACAGTCAGAACCAAAAATAATTAAAAACATAACAGATAATGAAACAGACAGACATCAGACCCGCAAACGGGAAACTCGGAATCATGGTCGTCGGATGCGGCGCCGTGACAACAACATTCATGACAGGCGTACTCATGGCACGCAAAGGACTGACAAAACCCGTTGGGTCAATGACACAATACGACAAGATTCGCGTAGGTAAAGGCAACGAGAAGAAATATCTGCACTATGCCGACATCGTTCCGCTTGCCTCGCTTGACGACATTGTGTTCGGGACATGGGATGTTTACCCCCAGAACGCCTACCAGGCGGCTATGTACGCCGAGGTTCTGAAGGAAAAGGACATCGAACCCGTACGCGATGAGCTTGAGAAAATTGTGCCGATGAAAGCTGCTTTTGACAAGAACTACGCAAAACGACTGGACGGCGACAACGTGAAAGACTGCGCCACACGATGGGAAATGACCGAGGCTCTGCGCCAGGACATACGCTCCTTCAAGGAGAAAAACGGATGCTCGCGCATCGTTGTGATATGGGCGGCTTCCACAGAGATATATGTTCCCTACTGCGAAGAGGTGCACGGAACACTCGAGGCACTCGAAAAGGCGATGAAGGACGACGACCGCGAGCACGTGGCTCCGTCGATGTGCTATGCATACGCGGCACTGGCAGAGGGCGCGCCGTTCATAATGGGAGCGCCGAACACCACGGTTGACATTCCGGCAATGTGGGAAATGGCGGAAAAGACAAAGATGCCTATCGCAGGAAAAGACTTCAAGACCGGACAGACTCTGGTGAAAAGCGGATTCGCACCCATCATCGGCACACGCTGCCTCGGACTGAGCGGATGGTTCTCTACAAACATTCTCGGCAACAGAGACGGTCTTGTGCTCGACGAACCGGCTAACTTCCACACGAAGGAAGTGAGCAAACTGTCTACTCTGGAGACAATACTGAAACCGGAGGATCAGCCCGACCTGTACACTGACTATTATCATAAGGTGCGCATAAACTACTATCCTCCACGCAACGACAACAAGGAAGGATGGGACAACATCGACATTTTCGGATGGATGGGATACCCCATGCAAATCAAGATTAACTTCCTCTGCCGCGACTCAATACTCGCCGCGCCGCTGCTGCTCGACCTCTGTCTGCTCAGCGACCTTGCGGCACGGGCAGGTCGCTACGGCATACAGCGATTCCTGAGTTTCTTCCTCAAGAGTCCGATGCACGACTTCACAAAAGGCGAGGAGGCTGTGAACAACCTCTATCAGCAGTACACCATGCTGAAGAACGCAATACGCGAGATGGGCGGTTATGAGGCAGACGAGGAGATAGACTGACGCCCGCGACACACAGGACATTCTCTCCGGAAAACCGGCGGAGACGTGACGGCGGCTGTGCCAACAAGGTACAGCCGCCGTGTTTTTTACATTCTTAATGGCTGAAATCATATTTATACGCAGTCTAACCATTCGTGTAAACAAAAAAATTCGTAATTTTGTATGTGTCATTCCTAACGTACAAGACACCCGCATTCTTCCATCGGATGCTACACGCGGGCACTGAAACAATCTGACAACAAACTTATTCGCTATGAATATCAGAAGTATCCTGCTGGTCAGCGCACTTGTTCTGACATTTAAACCGGCAGCAGCACAAAATGACAAGCCGCAGACATACATCTGCGAGAAACCGTATGAGGTGGAGAAGATAACACCTCCGCAAGGCAAGAAAGTAAGGAACGTCATACTGATGATAGGCGACGGCATGAGCCTTATGCACGTCTACTCGGCATGGACGGCAAATCACGGGCGGCTGTGGCTGGAAAACGCGCAATTCACAGGGCTGTCCAAGACCTACTGCACCGACCGTCTCATCACCGACTCCGGTGCCGGAGGCACTGCATTAGCCACCGGACACAAGACCAGATACCACGCTGTGGGAGTGGATGCGGACGGCAAACCGCTGACCACGCTGTGCGATGTGGCAAAATCACTCGGTAAGGATGCGGGCATAGCAGTCACATGCCGGCTGTGGGACGCCACGCCTGCCGACTTCTGCTGTCACAACTCCGACCGCGACAACGAGCAGGAGATAACAGCCGACTACGCTGACTGCGGCATAGACTATGCGTTCGGAGGCGGAGCGAAATACTTCACAAAGCGCAAGGACGGACGCGACATTTTCGAAGAACTGAGACAGAACGGCTACCACATATCGCGCTCATGGGAAGACCTTTCTGCATGGAAGAAGGGCAAAGTGTTCGCTGTTCCCTACGAAGTGGACACTCCCCTGCCCGACGAAAGGGGCGATCTGCTCGCACGGGCCGCGCTGAAAGGCATATCGCTCATGAACCAGAACGCTAACGGATTCTTCATGATGATAGAAGGATCGCAGCTCGACGACTACGGACATTTCAACCAACTGGACATGCTGATGAAGGAAACGCTCGACTTCGACCGCACCGTCGGCGAGGTGATGAAGTGGGCGGCGCAGGACGGCGAGACCCTTGTCGTAGTGACAGCCGACCACGAGACGGGCGGACTAACGCTCATCGACGGTGACAAGGAAGAAGGAAAGATAACATGCCGGTTCTCCACCGGAAGCCACTCAGGCGTGATGGTGCCGGTCTATGCGTTCGGTCCGGGCTCGGAAAACTTCACGGGCATAATGGAGAACACTGACATTTTCTGGAAGATAAAGAGCCTTATGGAACGCCGATAAGGCGGCGTTCCGGATGCGGGAACGGCTCTTCCGCCGTCACGCAAGACTAAAGAAACACTCACCACACAACTCAAATACACATCATGAGAATAAAAACAATAACGGCAGTCATGCTTGCCGCACTTGCAACAACAGCCGGAGCGCAGAACCTCATTCCGTCCGGCTCACCGCTGTACAAGCTTCCATACAAGAACACTTACGTCATGCAGACTCTCGTGGCAGAGAATACCTTCCGCACGGCAAAGGTGGAAAAGACCGTGCCGGGCTCTTTCGAGAAGGCACGAAAAGTGCTTCCCGCACCTTACTGGGAAGGTCATGAGAAGGAAATAGAGATGTACTGGAAGGCATGGCAGATAGGAATAAAGAACATATGCCAGCCGCTTGACGACTCAGGATTCGTCACAAGCTACATCGCGCCTGCCTACAACGGCAACATATTCATGTGGGACGACGCCTTCATAACGATGTTCTGCCGCTACGGACGCAACTTCTTCCCCTTCCAGAAGACACTCGACAACTTCTACGCAAAGCAGCATCCTGACGGTTTCATATGCCGCGAGATACGCGCAGACGGCTCCGACTGCTTCAGCCGATACGACCCCACGAGCACCGGCCCCAACCTTCTGCCGTGGTCGGAATGGAAATACTACACTCAGTTCGGCGACGACAACCGGCTCAACAAGGTGTTTCCCGTGCTTGCGGCATACTACAAATGGCTGAAGCTCAACCGCACATGGCGCAACGGCACCTACTGGAGCAGCGGCTGGGGAACGGGCATGGACAACATGCCACGGGTGCCCGAAGGCTACAACACCATATACAGCAACGGCCACATGATATGGCTCGACGCATGCCTCCAGCAGATAATGGTTGCCGACATACTGCTTAAAATGGGCTTCTATCTGGAACGCTGGCAGGAGATAGAGGAGTTTGAGGACGACATAAAGAAGCTGTCCGAATACATAAACAATAATATGTGGAGCGAGAAAGACGCTTTCCTATACGACCAGTATGCCGACAACAGCCTCAGCACTACGCAAGGCATATACGCCTACTGGGCACTGCACACCGACGTTCTGCCCAAAGACAGGCTCGACGCGCTGGTGAGCCATCTCGAGGACACCACAAAGTTCAACCGTCCCCACCGCGTGGCGTCACTCGCGGCAGACCATCCCAAGTACAAGGCAAACGGCAGATACTGGACCGGCGGAGTGTGGCCCGGCACAAACTATATGGTCATCTCCGGACTTACCGACAAAGGATACCGCCGTCTGGCGCACGACATCACAATGAACCATTATAACAACGTGCTGAAAGTATATGAGAAGACAGGCACCTTCTGGGAGTATTACGCACCGGAGAAAGCCGAACCCGGATTCATGGCACGGAAGGACTTCGTGGGCTGGACGGGACTGCCGCCTATCGCAGAGCTCATTGAATACATCTTCGGAATACGCGCCAACGTGCAGGAAAACAACATAACGCTCGATGTGAACCTTACCGACGGATACGGCATAGACCGCTACCCGTATGGTGCCGACGGACTTATATCGTTCAAGGTGGCACGCCGGGGCTCAGCCGGAGAGAAGCCGAAGGTGACCGTCACCACCAACACACCGTTCAGACTCACCCTGATGTGGGGCGACAATAAGATTGAAAAGGAAATAAAGAAAGGCACCCAGACTGTATGATTACTGCCGTAAGAGACACGGGCAAGGGGAACACAGCTGACAGCATTCCCCTTGCCCGTATTGTTTTATGATATTCGTCACCGCGCCATCGCGCCGGTTCTTCAGCGGCTGCGCCTCCCTGCGACAAGCCTGAAGGCATAAGCCAGCACCACCGCAAAGCCTGCCAAAGGAATGACAAACGGCACGATGTTGTTCACACTGTCAGCCACAAGTCCCATGAGAAGGAACGCGCAGCCACCCACCGGAGTCATCATGAGTATGGAAGACGCGCTCTTCGTGAGTCCGCCGAGCCCCCGCAGGGTGAGCGAGAAGATTGTCGGGAACATTATAGCCTCAAACATATAGTTGCACATCAGAGCCACAAGCGATACCCTGCCGAAATTGCCCAGCACCGTCAGCATGCACGCCACAGTGCCCACAGCACACCAGAAGAGCATCTTCTCCGCCGCCACGCGTCGCATTATCCAGCTCCCGACGAAGCGTCCTATCATGAAAACGGCAAGCGCACCCGTTATCACCATCGACGCGCCATGGTCGCTCATCCATCCCTGACCGGTGACGAAGTTGATGAAATAGCTGTTTATCGATATCTCAGCCACCTCATAGGCGAGCAACGCCGACAGCCCGAACACGAACATGCCGTTCTTCCACAGCCTCGCGATATTGCCTTTCCCGTCAGCCGCAGAGCCGTCGTCCTCATGGCTTATCTCGGGCAGTCTCACTCTTGAGAAAGCCACCGCTATGAGCAGCACCACCACTCCCATCACGGTGTAAGGCACAGCCACGCCGCCCTCCGCGCCTCCCACGCCGAAGAGGAACGAGCCCACTCCGAACGTCGCCGCCATGCATCCGAGTCCGTTGAACGACTGAGAGAAGTTCAGACGGCTCGTTGCCGTCTCCTTCGGACCAAGCTCCGTGACATACGGGTTTGCCGATGTCTCAAGAAACACCAGACCGCATCCTATCACAAACAGCGCGGCAAGAAAGGCGTAGAACGTCCCCGCAGCCGAGCACGGTATGAACAGCAGCGAGCCGAGGGCGAACAGGATGAGTCCGGCTATCACTCCCTTACGGTAGCCGTAACGGTTGATGAACAGTCCGGCAGGTATAGCCATGATGAAATATCCGAGATAAGTCATGACCTGAATCAGCGCGGACTGCGCGATGTTTATGTCAAGCTCGTTCTGGAAATGTTTGTTCAGCACGTCGAGAATGGCTCTCGCAAATCCCCACATGAAGAACAGTGAGGTGATCAGCACAAACGGCACAAGATAGCGTCTGTCGCTCAATGATGTCTTCTTTTTTTCCATTTCTGTGTTTTGCCGACCGTTGCCGGAGGTGCCATCCTGTCCGAAGCACGCGCCGGCATGAGGGTCTTATGTTGTTGTTCAGTTCTTTCCTCCGTTCTTGATGTTAAGCAATGTCATGTTCTCCAGCACTGTCTTCTGAGCCGTCTGCTGCAATATCTCCGCCTGCTCCTCCGGCAGTCCGCAGCAGACACCGCTCTGATAGGGGCGTTGCCATATCGTGGTGAATATGACGTTTGCCGCCAGATAACTGCCCACAGGCGACGGATGGAAACAGTCGGGGGCGTAAAGCACATACTCGGGATGCTCCTTTCTCACCGTCTGCCATGCCATTCCGACAGGCGCGCACCACGCTCCGTTGTCGTGAGCCATCTCAAGATAGGACGTCTTCAGGCGTTCCTGCATCGTCTGATAGTCGTCGTCGAGGGCGTAACCGTTCTTGTATACGTTGCCATACTTATGTCCCCAGGTCATGTAGAACACCACCTTTGCCTCCGGCGAATATTTCACGGCAAGACTGTCTATTGTCTTCGCGTAAGGATATACGGTGCGTGCGACGGTGCGTGTGTCTGCCGCCGGACCGGCACTGAACTCCTGCACCACCACATAGTCCCATCCCCCGCGCTTCAGCAGCTCGTGCAGGCGCGGATTACGAAGGTGTCCCGACAGATGCTCTCCGCCTTTCACCACGGTCGTGATGCTCAGTCTCATGCCCTGCGACGCGGCTATGGAGCGCACCGTAGACGGCAGGTCGTTGAAGAAAGTGTAGCTGTTGCCTATCCACAACATGCGCAGCGAGTCTCTCTCCTCCGCGCCCGACACCATCGCCACAAGCGACATCAGTGTCACAAGAAGAATATGTCTGACATTCATCATTTTGGTTTTATGTTAGCAGAAAGGGCGGATACGGTTTTCTGTATATCATCATTCCGCCCGTAAAAGATGCGAACCGAAGTTTTGTTCGTGCAAAATTAATCAATCTTTCCATATCAGCCAACATTGTGGAAGACTTATTATAATAATGTGGGAGATATATTGCGATAATGTGGAATCAAATGTATATCTTTGCATAAGATAAAGATTATTGACCTGCAAACAACATTACACTATCCAGATATGCCAACTTACGCACCTTTCGCGCACCCGCTCTATGTCATGCTGAAGCCTGCGGGCTCGCTCTGCAACCTCAAATGCGACTACTGTTATTACACAGAAAAAGGCGACATGTACCGCTCGTGCGGTGCCGGAAACCGCATGACCATAAGCGACGAACTGCTCGAAAAGTTCACAAGACAGTACATAGAGGCGCAGACACAACCGCAAGTGCTCTTCACATGGCACGGAGGCGAACCGCTCATGCGCCCCATATCGTTCTACGAAAAAGCGTTGCGCCTGCAGCGTCAGTATGCGCGTGGACACATCATAGACAACTGCCTGCAGACCAACGGCACGCTTCTCACCGACGAGTGGTGCGAGTTTTTCAGACGCAACAACTTCCTCATAGGCATTTCCATAGACGGTCCGAAGGAGTTTCACGACGAATACCGGCGCACACGCACAGGCGGTCCGTCGTTCGACAAGGTGATGCGCGGCATACGGCTGCTCAACAAGCACGGGGTGGAATGGAACGCCATGGCTGTGGTGAACGACTTCAACGCGGACTATCCGCTCGAGTTCTACCGCTTCTTCAAGGACATCGGCGCACGCTACATCCAGTTCGCGCCCATCATCGAACGGCTTCTCCCCCACTCTGACGGGCGCCATCTGGCATCCCCAGCCGACCGGTGCGCGGAGGGACAGATGGCTCCTTTCTCAGTCACTGCGGAACAGTACGGCAGCTTCGTGTGCTCTGTTTTCGACGAGTGGGTGCGCAACGACGTTGGCACAATCTTCGTGCAGCTGTTCGACTCCACGCTCGCCCTGTGGGCAGGACAGCAGCCCGGTGTGTGCGCCATGGCTGAGTCGTGCGGTCACGCGGCTGTGATGGAGTTCAACGGGGATGTGTATCCGTGCGACCATTTCGTATTTCCGGAGTACAGACTCGGCAACATACACACCGAGACGCTCACGTCCATGATGTACGGCAGACGCCAGCAGGAGTTCGGCGAGGCAAAGAGAGCGGGGCTGCCGAGTCAGTGCCGCGAGTGCGGATGGCTGAAGGTGTGCAACGGAGGATGTCCCAAAGACCGCTTTCTCACCACAGCCGACGGTGAGCCCGGGCTTAACTACATGTGCTCAGCCTATCGCAGGTATTTCGCCCACACCGCTCCCTACATGGACTTCATGCGCAACGAACTGCTCAACCGTCGTCCTCCGGCAAACGTCATGCAGTGGGCGCGAACCCGCGACACGCACGGCGACTGTCCGCAAGAGGCTCCACCACAGTCTGTCAATGACTGACCGACACTGCCCCATACATATAAACAATGCATTATTACGCATTGGTAATCAAAAGTAGAGACGCAAAATCTTGCGTCTCACAAGCAAGCATGCGCAATAAAATGTGGTAAATACATACCTGCCACTGCCGCAATTTTCACTCGGAAGACGCAAGCATGCACAATAAAATGATGTATATATATAACCATCGGTGACACACCTTTTGCTCGGGAGACGCAAGATTTTGCGTCTCTACAGGGCGGACGCCTTTGTAATTTTAACTTAAAAACAGCATCGAAATTACTTTACACCGGACATGGAAAACAGATATCACTTACCGGAAAAAACTCTCACACGGCATGACTTGATGTCTCCGGAATTGTGCGAACAGCACTTCAACCACACAAAACAACATCATTCGCATTACAGGAGAGGCTGTTCCGCCCCATCATAAAGCCCGTATCACGGCACAGGAAAGCCCGTTTGGCGACACGGAAAGCACCGTTTCGCATTACAGGAGAAAGGTTTTGACAATGACAGAACGCGCATTACGACGATAAGACATTGATAATGAAAGGGATATAAAAAGGCACTGAAAAACTGTATTTTCGGCTTCGTCTTCCCGCGCCATGGATTTTATCACCGTAAAAACACGATATGATTTAACATTCGGTGTTTTATAGTTGCGTATAAGCAACTATGGCATCATGGTCGCGGAGACTTCCCGTCGAGCAGCTCCTTGAGCAGGAACGTGGCGTTCTGGTTGCGTGCCACGCCTGGCGTTATCCTGTAACTGTAGGTCACGTCGGTGCCCAGCTCTATCTCGAAGCAATAGTTGTGGAAGCGTCCGGCGTGTCCGTCAGCCATGCGCGAGAGCTCGAGGTCGTGCGTGGCTATTACTCCTGTGACGTTGCGGAGCGATATATACTCGAGGAAAAGGCGAGAGCCGTTGAGCTTGTCAGCCGAGTTGGTGCCCTTGAGTATCTCGTCGAGTATTATGAGAGTGTTCTTATGCTCCTCACAGAAGCCGATGAGCTGTCGCAGACGCAGCAGTTCCGCGTTGAAATAACTTATGCCCCGGGTGAGGTCGTCGGTGGTGCGCATGCTCGTGAACAGCGCGAACACCGACACGCGCAGGCTTCCGGCGAACACCGGCATGCCGTTCATCGCAAGTATGTAGTTGATGCCGAGCGAGCGCAGGAAGGTGCTCTTGCCTGCCATGTTGGCTCCTGTCACTATGTAGTAGTTGCCGTTCATAATGCTGAAATCGTTTCTCACAGCCTTGTGTCCGAGGAAAGGATGCCACAGCGCGCGTGCCTCATACACCACACCGTCGCCTTCATCGATGACCGCGCCGCCCGCCTGCGGTTCGTTATACCTGAACGTCGCCATCGAGACAAGGGCGTCCATACGGCTCATGGCATCAACCCACGGACCGACACTGTCGAGATATCTGTTCTGCCATTTCAGGAAACGGCGAAGGAGAAAATAGTCGTTGAGGAGGAACATATCGAAAAAAACAAGTGCGAGATTTCCTCTGCGGTTGAGTGCTTTCAGTATTTGTTCGGTTTCATGAAACGAATCCAATGCACCGTTGAGCTGGCTTACAAGTCTTTTTAGTTCTGCGGAGCGAACTTCGGATTCGTGATTTTCTTTTTCTGTTGATGCTTCATTCCCGCGCAGACTGTCGGCATGGCGTATTATGTTGACATAATGTTTCATACGGTCATGCAGATTGTCCACCTCTTTACTTATTTTTTTTAACGATCCGGAACATAACATCAGCACTATGAAAAACTGCAATACGCCCCACAGTGATGGTATGTTGGATGGCAGAGAAGCGAACACCGACAGCAGTATGCTGGCGTAGAAGCCTGTCAGGGAGATCATTGCCAGAGTGAGGACCGGTGTTGACAAGGGGGCGCGTGAGATATTCATGGCACGTACAGACTGCAGAGATGCTACGATGGCGTCGGTATCAATACGTCCAGCCGCACCCGAGGCGAGGAAGCGCACTCGCCATCCAGGCATGGCTGCCAGTTCGTCAATGGCCTCGCGCCGTTCGCCGATGAGCTGTCGGCTGATGGTCTTCCCATCGAAAGGATCGCCAGAGAGACTGCGCGCCAGACAGTCGCTGCCGCCGGTGGTGAGTGTGCGGCACACACGGTTGTAGAGCGAGTCGCGCCCGAACACGTCCATGTCGAATGTGAAGGGATGGGACGGATCGGCATACCGCGCACCGTCATCGAAGCACTTGTAGTCGCCTGCCAGATAGCGCAGCTCGCGTTCATGCACACCGTGCAGAGCCTCAAGCCATTCTATGCGCCGCGAGTTCATCACGTCCATACGGCGTATCACCACATATAGCATCAGCATCACAGCCGCGGCAGCCAGCGTCCACATGCCGCTGTCTACGGCGGTGTATGCCGCCAGAAAAGCGATAAAGGCAATAAACGATATGATTTCTCCCAAGATGAAACCGCGGTTGCGGTGTTTCAGCATTGCCGTCCGCACCGCCAGACTGTCGCGGTGACGGGTGTAAAAATCCTTACGGTTGTCCATTTGTAATCAGAAAAACAATGTGTGTCAATGTCTGTAACACGCGTCTGCATGCATGCCGCTACATTCACAACATAAGGGGAACGCTCCCCCGGAATGCCCGCGCAGACATGTGGCGACAAAATTACGGATAAAAAGAAACATACCGTCAGGCTTTTTGTTTTAATAGTAATAAAACCGATTTTTTAACATGGCGCGCCATCACATACGGACCTCCGGACAGTGCACCGGTAAGTATGACGGTGTATCATACGCAAAACAACGATGGCGTCAGTCCTGTAGAGACGCAAAATTTTGCGTCTCCCGAGGAAAAATTGCGGCAAAGACAAGCATATATTCTCATCATTTTATTGCTCAGACTTGCTCGTGAGACGCAAGATTTTGCGTCTCTACTTTGGATTACCAATGCATAATGGCGGGTCATTTATATGTATGTGGCGGTGCCTGTTTTAATAAAAATGCAGTATGAAAGGATGCGTCACGCGCTGCTCCTCATACAACAATGCGTAAAAAAAACCGGTGTTCCGGATGCCGGCATGCTATGAGCGGTCCGGTGTGTCAGGAACTGTTCCTGTATGAAATTGTGTCGGAGGTATGCGGCATCAGACCCTACGGGCAAAAAAAAAGGACTCCGCTGAGTCCCTAAACCTTTGTTAACCTTAAATCTAATACCATGAAAAACGCTGCAAATATATGCATATAATGTCACACATGCAAATATTTCGTCTTATTTCTTTTATATTTTATATTTTTTAAACGGTATCCGTCGTCTTATTAACAATTGATTATCGTATAAGCTCTTTCCCCGCCTTGTCGGACGGTATGGCGGACGTTGCGGCACTGAGAGCGTCGCCATACCAGAACATAGTGGCTGAGATGTCCACCGTTCCAGGGTCCCACGAAAGCATCTCAAAGCATATCCGCAGGTCACGAGTGAACGGAATGCCGTCGAGATTGCGCGTCCGGAAAACCTTACAGATGTTGATTCTACATTATAAACAAACCTTTATGAAAGTTATCCCGTACGGTTTCAGTACGCAGAAAAATACTTTCTGTAATACATAACAAAAACAAAGAAGGGACTCCGCCGAGCCCCCTGTCTTTGTTAAACTTAAATCTAATACCATGAAAAACACTGCAAATATAACGCCCGATGCCTTTTCAGTAAAACAAAAGCGTCATAATTATTGCAATATAATTACTTTATTGACATATATCAAACATATCGTAAGATAATGTATAGATATTCAATCAATCCGTAATATTACGGAAGCAACACGACGCCACACTGCTTCTTTCCGTCCATCATTATCTTCAGCGGGGCGTCAAAACGCACGTGCCGCACATAGCGCGTTTCTTCCACAGCCGGCATGGCGTCAAGAATGTCCTTGCGGAAAAGACCGTTTCCGGCATTGCCATCGACAGTGAAGTAACCCACTCCGAAGCTTGTGAGATTCTGGAAGAAGTGCGTTCCCTGACTCGGTTCCACCCTATAGTTCTTCAACGCCACCTCCACGATGAGCCGCGAGGCGCAGATGTGCGGCCACTTCACGGGTATACCGAGCCAGTAATCGCTCGATCCCCACCGTCCGGGACCCACAAGCACGTAGTTGCGACCGTCCGCAAGAAACTTCCGGTTGATGCGTTCCACATCGTCGGCGACGGCAGGATTGTTCATGGCAGTGAAGTTGTCGTCTGTCTTGACATACACAACGTCCACCACGTCCTCGCTTATGCCGTGTCCCAAAGAGTTGGAAGAGCGCAGCAGACATCTGTCGTCAGGTATGCCGGAGAGGTCTTCGTCGAGCACCTGCTTGGCGTCGACGATGGGCCTTATCTGCAAAAGATAGAACTCGCCCGTGCGGTCGTCGTTGATGTTGCACGCGAACTCGATCTCCACCGGACGCTTCATGCTCTCCGCACCATACTTCATCGACATCTGCAGAAGCTCCGGCAAAGGGAACACACCCTGCTGAAGCACACCGCAGAACGATATTATCTTACGTCCGCCGTCGTATATACCGTCGCGTATCACCTGGTCGTAAGGGTCGTAGGTCGACGCTATGAAGCTGAGCGACTTGTCTTTGTCAGCCTCCTTCACCTTCAGTTTCAGAATATTGAAACCGTCGTCCACCTTGAAGTCGTTGCCCACATGCGCGGTGTCGAGAGCGTAGAACTGGGTCTGGGTCTCGCGCAACGCCGTCTCCATCTCGCTCGTCTGCAACACCTGATTGGGATGATAGGGCGACACGCGCAGCGTCTGTCCGCCGTCCACGATGTATTTTCCGAGTCCCAGCGCGAGCGAGGCAATTCCGTCCTCAGCCTTCTCGTCGCCTATGGGATAGTAGTTGAGCGAGCGCAGCACACCGCTGAAGTTGGGATAATAACGGTTGTCGTACTGCTTGCCAACCACCTCCTGAAGTATCACAGCCATCTTTTCCTGGTCGATGACATTGCTCGTGGCGGTCATGTAAGCCTTCGAGTCACGGTAATACACGGACGCATAGACACCCTTGATGGCGCATGCCAGCATCTCGAGCATGGCATACTTGTCCTCCACATACGGTATCATGTACGTGGAATAAATGCCTGCGAAGGGCTGGTAGTGTGCGTCCTCGAGGAGCGAGCTCGACCTTATTGCGATTGGACTCTTCACCGCATCGAAGAATATAAAGAAGTCGTCGATGAGCGATTCAGGCAGTTTCGCACGTAGGAAATAGCGCAGAATATCCTCGTCGGAAGCATCACTCAACGCTATCTGATAGAGGTTGTTCTGCTCCATAAACTGGTCGAAGATGTCGGTGCAGAGCACCACCGTCTTCGGGATACGTACCTCCACGCCCGCGAACCGGTTGAATTCGGGGTGTGTCTTCACCACGTTGTCGAGAAACGCCAGACCGCGTCCCTTGCCTCCGAGCGAGCCCTCTCCTATGCGCGCGAAGTGAGAATAGGAGTCGAACTTCATACGGTCGAACACGGCGACAACGCCAAGATTCTTCATACGACGGTATTGCACGATGGCGTCGAAGATTATCCTGCGGTGGGCATCAACGTTTTTCAGCTTGTGCCACGTCACTTTCTTAAGGAACGCCGACACCGGGAATATGGCTCGTGCCGACAGCCACCGGCTCATGTGATTGCGCGAGATGTGGTAGAGCATGGAGTCGTATGGAATCTTGAAGATATTGTCTTGCAGTTCCTTCAGGCTGCGCACGCGCATTATCTCGGCATGAGTGGCAGGGTCGCGGAATATAAAGTCGCCGAAACCCATGTGTTCCTCGAGTATGTGACGAAGGTCTATGCTTGCCGTCTTTGACGTCTTGTCAACGAACTTGAAGCCCTCCGCCAACGCTTTTTCGCGGTTGGCGCTCTCCGCGCTGTCAATGATGAGCGGCACATACTCATCTTCCGAGCGTATGTGGCGCAGCAGTTTCAGCCCCGCGTCAGGGTCTTTCTCCCCGTCGACGGGGAACCGCACGTCGCTTATCACACCGAGGACATTGGACGAATAGCGGTCGTACAGCTCCATAGCCTCCTCGTATGTCCTCGCGAGCACCACCTTCGGACGTCCCCGCATGCGCAGAGTGGCTGCATGGCGGTTGAGAGCCTCGGTGGAGAAACGCTTGCTCTGCATGAGCACATAGTTGTAGAGATAAGGCAGGATGGAACTGTAATAGCGTATGCCGTCCTCAACAAGGAGTATCATCTGCACCCCTCCCTCGCGTATGTCGTGGTCGAGATTCATCTTGTCCTCGATGAGTTTGATTATCGACAGGATGAGGTTTGTGTTTCCGAGCCAGCAGAACACGTAGTCGAAGATGGAAAGGTCCTCGTCCTGCATGCGCCTCGTGATGCCGTGGGAGAACGGTGTGAGCACCACACAATGTATGTCGGGGAACACTGCCTTTATGTCGCGTGCCACCGAGAAGGCGTCGTTGTCGGCATTGCCCGGCATACATATCACGAGGTCGATGTTCATGGTATGGAGCACCTTATAAGCCTCCTCGGTGGTGCTCACCTGCGTGAACGTGGGCGGATAGCGCAGTCCCAGTTCCATATACTCGTTGTAAATCTTCTCCTCTATACGCCCGTCGTCCTCGAGCATGAAGGCATCGTAAGGGTTCGCCACTATCAGAACGTTGTATATGCGGCGCAGCATGAGGTTCATGAACGTCACATCCTTCAGATAGAAACGGCTGAACTCCTGAGGTATGGTGTTCTCTTCCATAGTATGGTGGTTTATGTTGTTATCTTATGAAATCGGTTCGCATGTATTATCTTACGACCACCTTCCTGCCGTTGTGTATGTATATGCCGCGTGTGGGACGGTCTACGCGGATGCCCTGCAGATTGTAGTAATGCCCGTCTTTCACGACCGGTGTGACGCTTACTCCGTCTATTCCGCTCGTGGTGTCATCACCGAAGAGGTTCTTCCAGTTGAACACCCGATAGAAGAACGGACGGTAATAGTCGGCGCTGCCGGGGTCGTTGAAGTTTTTCCAGAAACCGTCCGGGTCGCTGTTGGTGGAGAACACGAGCTCTCCCTCGCGCGAGAGCGCAGGATGGAGGTTCACCATGTAGAGCCAGTGATAGGCTGTGTCTCCAAGCTTGTCGAGCTCACCGGGGAGGACAAAGAGCAGCCGCTTCTCGCCGAACGGACCGTAAGGAGTCTTGCTGCGGTAGATGTACACCTCACGGGCGAAGTAAGGTCCCTGCGCCGTCATGTAGTACCAGTCGCCGTCCTTGAACACCCACGGCATGTTGCACTGGTGGTTGTTCTCCATGATCTGCGAGCGTTTCATCTCCTCGTCGGTAGGATATGCGTCCTGCCATACGAAGTCTCCGCCCTCCTCGGGGCGCACATAGTACTGCCACTTACTGTAAAGGTCGTGCGTCCCGGTGCGTGCCACGAGCACGTCGTAGCCGTTGGTGGCATAGAGATAGTTGTGTCCGTCGTCGCCTTCACAGAGCGTAGAGCCATACGATACGGTGTTGTCGTTTATCTGATGCTTCACCAGCTCGCGGTAAAGATAATTGCCTTTCTTGGGCAGATAGTCGGGGATGTCGTCAAGATAGTAGCCTTCGGGAATGGTGCCGTCGAGGCGGTAGGTGGCGAGACTTGTGCCGAGGGCGCGCAGTTCCTGCGAAGCCGTTCCCATCCACATCATCTGCAGCTTGCCGTCATATATTGTTCCGTCGCCAGACCAATACACGCGGTCCTGGTCGATGTCGCCCGCAAGAATCTCGTCGAGCGTCTTCTCACCGTCCGGATGTCGCAGGTGTGTGCGGCAGTGGAAGTAGCGTGCCGCCGCCGGGTCGGTCCAGTTGACGTAGTCGGCAAGCCATATGAGGTCGTCCTCCGTCTCTCCCAGCACTCCGTCTGTGGCTTTCTGGAGCATCACGCTGTTGCGCGGGAAGTTGCAGTCACCGCGCGAACGGTCGTCAGCGTTCACCCTTCCGTAGAAGCTGTCGTTGAATGTCCAAAACACACTTCCGTCCGGCAGCCCCACTGTGAGCACACCGTCGCCGCCGTTCCAGCCGCGCGTGCGGGTGAACAGACGGTTGTATTTAAGGTCCTTGTATGCCACCGCCGCACCGTCGCGTGTGGCGTCCGGCATGCGCTCGAGGTCCCATTCGGGCTTTATGTCAGGTCCGTCTGTAGGATTGTCGGTAGATCCGTCCGGTCGTGTCACGGTGATGTGGGTGTCTGTGAATGTGACGTTGCTTATGTTGTCGCCCGCGAATGTGGCTATGCGTGTCTGATTGCCGCGCTCCTCTCCGCCTATGTCGTCAGCCTTGTCGAAGGTTGCATGTCCGGCGATATAGTCGAGATGGAACGTTCCGGTCTTGTCATCGGTGCGTATGGAGAACTCCGCATAGATGCTGTCCACCTCTGTCTCAGGAGTCGATGCGTTGAAAAGACTCTTGAAATCGCGGTCGGTCATGAATCCTATCCATTTGTATCCGGACTTAGGATAATCCTTGTTGAGCAGTGCGGTGTACTTGTCGTTCGGCACGAGACGGCGTGTTATGACACTCTTGTATTCGTCGTCGCCAACGTCGGTACCAGGTTTGGGCACCTGTGTCATCACAATGTCGCCCTCTGCCTTCCATCCGTCAGGGACACAGATACCGAACAGTCCGTAAACATGAAGCACATTGCCGTTGTCGCTTGTGCCGCTTCTCTTCACCACCACCTTACCGTTGAACACACTGTTGGTGACAGCCTCGTGCGGCTGTTCAATAAGTGTGAACTTATAGCACGACACCATTATGAGTGCCGCGATGAATGTAAGGAGGATAGATTTTACCTTCATAGTTTTCAGTTATTTGTTATGTTATTAATTGTTGTATCATCATACGCCATGCGGCAACATGCTTGCTTAAGAATACATCGCACGGGAAAGGGTGGTCGCAGATAACGAGCCGCCGCTTATCTTTGACAAAGATAATGCAAGGCGAGTGCAACGGCAAGACGGGAAAACTCTGTTTTTCCAGGCTTGACACTGCCGAGCCGCAGCTTATCTTATACAAAGATAAGAAAAGGGCGGCACAACGGCAAATGAATGCCGAAGTTTTTTCAGAACACGGCATGAACCGAATCAGTTATAAATATGCCACGAAAACGGAAAGCACAGACACTAAACAGTGTGGCTTGCGAGAGAGAAAATAAAGCCGTACATGCGACAGTCATGACGTGAAATAAGGAAAAGCAAAACGTGAGAGGCAACGGTCCGCCTTACTGTTCCGACATTCAGCGGCACCGTCATGCAACACTTTTTAACACCGATTTAACACGCAGACGCAATGAAGCGGCACGTCAGAGCGAAATACGCGAGTATTGCGAGAATACGGATATATCTTTGTATATCAACACATTACACAGAATCACACATCAACACATGCCCTCCTGCCTCCCCGTCGCACCCGTCATTCCATCCGGAAAAGGCTCTTCCAGACGGTGAAAAAGGCTCTTCCGTCCAATGAAAAAGCCATTCTCATCACCCGAAACGCACCGTTCCGCCACATCATAAACACCGTTCCGCTGACCGATAAAGCCCGTTCCGCATGACGGAACACCCGTCTATACCTTTTCATCCCGCTTTTCCAACCATATAAAACAGCGGATAAGCGTGTCTTATAACCTGTAATCCGTTATGCAGCGGACAAAAAGCCGTACGGCATTTAACATATGAAAGACACCGTTCGGAGCCGGGACTGTTAAGAAAAGCAAACAAAACCATGCGGACACAACACGTCAGGACAATTCCGACAAACAGCCTCCACGACTCCCGGACGCAAAAAAGGAAACCGTCTCAAAACAGAAAGTGAAACACATAACCTCGCAACACACAAGAAAGAAACATCCCGCGCGTCACTCTTACAACAACGATAAACAAAGACATTCCGCACAATAAGGTCTGCAAACACACCTGAGACAAGTTGCAGTTCACGACAAACAGACTCATAAACAAATAAAAACGCCAATCAAACAGGCTGACTGCCGCACAGCAATAAGAATTTTACATAATTTCAATACGCAAACAGTTCAATATTCAATATAATATTTATAATTTTGCATGATTTTAAGTTAATGCTCACAATATGTCATATAATGAAAAATCATTTACTTTATACCGTAATACAACTTTAACGAATACAGTATCCCGTTCAATAACAAAACGGCTTCAACAATCGTTATAATAATTTCCTGAGGAGGCATATTAAATGAGCATAAAGAAATTTCTGTACAGGCTGAAATACGGGTTTTACACCATTGAAAGTATAAAGTACATAGCAAATCAAAGGCTTGGAGTAATAACAACAGGATTGGTAGGTGGTCTCATATGCAATATACTAAGCATCATCGGACTTAAATATATGATATCATTAGGAGTCGTACCGCTATGTAGTATCGTGCTTGCTGCATTCTTTCTATTCCTTTATATTATGTACATAATTGAGAAAAAGTATTTTGATGACGAGCTTTTTGAGAGGTATATTAAGGTTTTCAAAAGGGAATCATTCATAAGAAAGGCATTATGGTCTGTATCAGCCTATGCCCTGATGGTTGTGTTCTTTGCATATATTACTGTGAGTATTGTGTTGTTCTTTATGTCGTAATAAATTTTCATCAATGGTTTACTGTTTAATATCAAAACTCTTACAACGGCAGAATAACAATTTTTTGGGGACGTATTAAATGAATATCGAGAAATTTATAAACCGGTTGAAATATGGTTTTTATACCATTGAAAATATCGAGACCAGAGCAGAAAGGAGGATTGGATTTACGACACACGGATTAATCTGCGGCACTATATGCAATTTACTAAGCATCATCGGGCTAAAATATATGATATCATTAGGAGCTGTACCACTTTGTTCCATTGTGCTTGCAGCGTTCTTTCTCGACCTTTATATTATGTACATAATTGATAAAAAATATCTGGATGAAAAGCTTTTTGAGAAGTATATGCCGGTTTTCAAAAGGGAATCATTTGTCAGAAAGACATTATGGGCAGTATCAGCTTATGCCTTGCTGACTGTTGTCTTTGCATATGTTACTGTGAGTATTGGATTGTTCTTTATGTCGTAATAAAGATTTTCAATGATCTACTGTTTAATATCAAAACTTTTACAACGGCAGAATAACAATTTTTTGGAGGCATATTAAATGAGTATAAAGAAATTTCTATACAGGCTGAAATACGGTTTTTACACAATTGAAAGCATCGAACCCAGAGCAGACAGGAGGCTTGGAGTAATAACAACAGGATTGGTAGGTGGTCTCATATGCAATATACTAAGCATCATCGGACTAAAATATATGATATCATTAGGAGTTGTACCGCTTTGTACTATCGTGCTTTCAGCGTTCTTTCTATTCCTTTATATTACGTACATAATTGAGAAAAAGTACTTTGATGACGAGCTTTTTGAGAGGTATATTAAGGTTTTCAAAAGGGAATCATTCATAAGAAAGGCATTATGGGCAATATTCGCCTATGCCCTGATGGTTGTGTTCTTTGCATATTTTTTTGTGAGTATTGCGTTCTTCTTTATGTCGTAATAAATTTTCATCACAGCTTTTATGTTTAACATCAAAACTCTTACAACGGTAGAATAACAATTTTCTGAGGACATATTAAATGAGTATCGAGAAGTTACTAAACCGGTTGAGATATGGTTTTTATACCATTGAAAGTATACCGAGTATAGCAGATAGAAGAATAGGTCTGATAATACACGGATTAATCGGTGCTCCTATATGCAATATACTAAGCATCATCGGACTAAAATATATGATATCATTAGGAGTTGTACCGCTTTGCACTATCGTGGTTGCAGCGTTCTTTCTCGATCTCTATCTTTTATATCTAACAGACAAGAAATATCTAACAGACGAACATTTTGAGAAGTATATGCCGGTTTTCAAAAAGGAGACGTTCATAAGAAAGATATTATGGGCTATATTAGCTTATGCATTGCTGGTTATTGTCTTTGCATATTTCTTTGTGAGTTTTGCGCTGTTCTGCATGTCGTAATAAATATTTTCAGATATCTGTAACTATACTGACGCAAAACAAGTGTGATTATACATACACCTATTATTATAATACGCGCGGAACAATAAATGCTGTTATATGAACGCGGCATCACCATTGAACCGCGCACGAATAATCCGATGTAAAGCGTGGAGGGCTGGGAGCTTGTTGGAACGGGACAACGGCTGGAGACGCATCCGGCAATAATATGTATGTAAAAGCGTGACTGAATCAGACCGGTTAAGATGATTCAGAATAACTGTCCATTGGCTTTTAAACCCAAATCGCTCATTAGAACACTGATTATACA
>ULXD01050498.1_pt1 | contig 26684 bp, 22 predicted proteins | sample 1960961 | NCBI WGS metagenome assembly ULXD01 (sample SAMEA4835829, study PRJEB28245) | human gut metagenome | biome: gut microbiome; material: fecal sample | place: Denmark | collected 2008 | reverse complement strand
AAGCGCAGAGTCGCTGTCCTTTATCTTTGTTATGTCAACTCCCGAGAGCATTACAACACCTGCGGTCGCCTTGTCAAGCGTTGCGAGGATGTTGAGCAGGGTAGTCTTGCCTGAGCCGCTTTCGCCCATAATAGCGATATATTCGCCCTTTGCGGCAGAGAAGCTGACGTTTCGCAGTGCGACATTCGGCTTTGCGCCGAGCCGCTGTGTGTAGACTTTTTTAAGTCCCGTTACTTCAAGTAAATTCATATTGTACCTCCTTTAAGCTATGACAATATTATAGCTGAAATAACGGAAGTGTGCCATTTATCCGTCTTACGATAAGTGCGTCCGTCTTACATTTTTGTAATATTGCGATTACTCGTGTCTTATTTTGCTTTCTGTAAGGTCGAGCATAAAGACAGAGCCTTTTCCAAGTTCGGACACGGCGGTAAGAGTAATGCCGAGCATATCGGCAATACAGCGGCAAAGATAAAGCCCTATACCGCTTGCCTTCATATCATATCTGCCGTTAAGTCCTGTGTAGCCGTTGTCGAAAATTCTCGGCAGGTCGGCAGGGTCTATGCCAATTCCCGTGTCGGCAATGCAGAGAATCTTTCTGTCGGTGTCGGGCTTCATATAAATTGATACCGAGCCTTTAGCGGTGTATTTTATCGCATTTGAGAGCAGCTGTTCAATAATGAAGGACAGCCATTTTTCATCGGTGAGAACATCGGTGTCAAGCTCCTTGTAATCAAGGCTCAGCTTCTTCCCGATAAACTGCGTGGAGAATTTACGAAGCGATTTTTTTACTATATCGTCAAGGCTGTAATGCTTTATCACAAGGTCGTTGCCGGAGCTTTCAAGCCGGACATAGCACAGCGCCATATCGACATACTGCTCTATCTTCATAAGCTCATCGGACAGCCTGCGGTTACTTTCGCTGTCTTCCGACTGGAGCATAAGGCGCATTGCGGAGATAGGCGTTTTTATCTGATGTACCCACATAGTGTAATATTCGTTTGTCGCCTGCAGGCTGTTTGCGGATTTTTCCTTAAGGGAAATGCAGTAATTGCTGAGTGTATTTATCAGCCTGCCGTAATCCTTGTCATCTGCCGATACCGCTTTCGGAAGATTGTCGGCACTCACGGTTATCTCGTTTGCAAGACGGGTGAGGATATTGTGCTTTCTGTACGCCTTTATAAAAGTTACCGCACCGATAGCCGTAACAGCGGCAAGCGACAGCAAAAGCGCATATAGCACAGGCTCTGAGGGTAGGTTATAAAGCGACAGCACCACAGCGAAAATTACAGCCGCAATAATAATGCAGACAAGCGTTATTATGCGGCTCCTGATAAAGTCAAGAAAGAATTTCATACTATCATATACCCCATTCCGACCTTGGTTGCGATGTAGTTTTCAAGTCCTATGTTTTCGAGCTTTTTGCGAAGTCTGCTGACATTTACCGTAAGGGTGTTCTCGTCAATAAAGCAATCGGTTTCCCATAATCTCTGCATAAGCGTATCACGGGAAATTATCCTGCCTGCGTTTTCCATAAGAGTGCGGAGTATGCGAAGCTCGTTCTTTGTAAGCTCTGCCTTTTTATCGCCGTTTGTCACGACCGCCGATGAAATATCAAGTATAACACTGCCGTGGGATATAAGGTCGCTGTTGCCCGAAAAGGAGTAGGCACGGCGAAGCACTGCGTTTATCTTTGCGGTCAGCACCGAAAGATCGAACGGCTTTGCTATAAAATCATCTCCGCCCATATTCATAGCCATAACTACATTCATATTATCGGAGGCTGAGGAGAGGAAGATAACCGGCACTTTTGACAGCTTTCTTATCTCGCCGCACCAGTAGTAGCCGTCATAGAACGGTAGCTTTATATCAAGAAGTACAAGCTGAGGGTCGAAAGCGGCAAACTCCGCAGTGATATTGTGAAAATCCTTTGCACATTCTACTTTATAATCCCAGCCCTCAAGGTGCTTTTTCAGTGTCTGCGCTATCGTGGGGTCGTCTTCAATGATGAAAATTCTGTACATAGTCAAATTTCTGCCATTCTTATAATAAGTTCGTTGAATCGCTTGGAAAACACGGGAGGAATGTTATGGGCGGCTTTGTCCCATATCTCGTATCTGCAATTTTTATTCATAGCGGCAAGTCCTTTTACGCTGTCGTGTACTTCTGTCTGTTCCTTACTGCCTGCAAGGGCAATCATCGGGAAGTATGCGTTTTCAAAGCCGTTTATTGTTTCAAGCGTTATTCCGTTGTCAACGGAGCTTCTTACGGTTTCGATACGCACGTTCTGCATCTGTGCGACAAATTCTTTTCTTTGCTCTTTGGGCAGTCCGTTCATAAATCCGATGAAACCGCATAATCGTTTGTTCTTGAATGACGCAAACTGCTTTTCGTTTATAGCCATGACCTTTGAGAGCATAGGCTCTTTCTTGATAAGCCACGGACTTACTATTATCGCAGAAGTAAAATACTGCGGATATTCCGCACACAGCTTAACGCTAAGCTGAGCGCCGAGCGAAAAGCCGACAAGCGTTACCTTTTTGCCGATGTCGGCAATGAAATCCGCAAGCTGTTTTACCGCTGTTTCGGTATCGAAAATCTCATCTGCGGCATCTCCGTAGCCCATGATATGCGGAATAATAAGATGATATTTTTCGGCAAGCGGATATTGCCTGCCGAAGCTGTGGACAAAGTTTGCCCCGTGCAGAAAGACGATCGTCTTATCGTTTTCTTTGCCGTATTCATAATAGTGCATACATTTCCCTCCGTGAGTTTTCTTGTTGCTGTAATTATAGCACGGGTGAGGGTGATAGTCAAACAGCAGAAACATAGAATTTTCTTGAACGTTTGACTTTTTGGAGTAGAGTTGTTATAATAAGTTAACGGCTAACTGTATTTGTTTTACAGCAATATAAGGAAATGAGGCAATTGTATGTGCGATGTTTCAAAATACACAAAGGTATATGAAGATTTTAAAAATCTGCATTCCGATGATTTTTTACAGCTTATAACAGAAGCTGAAACACAGGAAGAAAAGAATTTCTTTGAAACTGTCTGGAACTATTTGCTACAGGAAAAACAGAAAAAGGTTATCGAAAGGAATCTTTTCTGATGAAAAAATATATCGTTATTGCCGGTGTAAATGGCGCAGGAAAGTCAACTTTATATCAAACTCTCGATTGCTTGAAAATATACGACAGAGTAAACACTGATGAGATAGTAAGAGAGTTTGGCAGATGGGATAATCCTGCTGATTCAATTAAGGCGGGAAAGATAGCTGCGAAAAAAATTAAAAACAATATTGAAAAAGGCATATCTTTTAATCAAGAAACAACATTATGCGGAAACAGCATAATAAGTAATATACTCAAAGCTAAAGAAAAAGGCTTTATAATTGAATTGCATTATGTCGGGGTTGAGTCACCGGAAATTGCTAAAAATCGTATTGCACATCGTGTTTCACATGGCGGTCACGGAATACCGGATAATGATGTTGATAGAAGATATGTTCAAAGTTTTGAAAATCTAATTAAAGTGTTGACTGTTTGTGATACTGCGGTTTTATATGATAATACAATCCGGTTTAAACAATTTGCAATATATCGTAACGGGAAATTGTCCTATTTGTCCGAATACCGTCCGAATTGGTTCAGGACATGGCTTGAATAACAAAATCAACCTGCGGAATTTTTCCGCAGGTTGTATTTTTATATTTTATCCTATAACCTTCTTCGCAATATCTACCGTTTCCTTAGCGTCCTTTGCGTAGAAGTCTGCGCCTATCTTTTCGGCGTACTCGGGTGTTAGTACCGCACCGCCGACAACCACCTTGCAAGGAAGTCCGTTGTCACGGATAAGCTTTATGGTTTCTTCCATGGATTTGAGCGTAGTGGTCATAAGTGCGCTCAGTCCCACCAGCTTTACCTCGTGCTTTCTTGCGGCATCGACTACCGCCTGATATTCAACGTCCTTGCCGAGATCTATTACGGTGTAGCCGTAATTTTCAAGCAGTACCTTTACTATGTTCTTGCCTATGTCGTGTACATCGCCCTTTACTGTTGCAAGCACTATCTTGCCCTTGCTCACCGTTTCGGAATTGTTCTTTGCAAGGTGTGCCTTGATAACATCAAAACAGCTCTGTGCAACGCCTGCCGATAAAATCAGCTGAGGGAGGAATATCTTTCCCTGCTCAAACAACGTACCTGTCTTGTCAAGGGCAGGGATAAGCCGCTCGTTTATTATTACCATCGGGTCGGTGTCGGTGAGCAACTGTTCGGTTATCTTCGCCGCATCCGCTTTAAGTCCGTTGTCGATGGCATATTCAAGCGTTACCTCGGAGGATTTCGGCTTTGCAACTGCCGTTGGGGTGTCACTGCCGTAAGCGGCGATGTATTCTACCGAGTTCACATCTATCGCCTTTAACAGCTTGAACGCTCTTACAGCGCCTGTCATAGATGCTACGTTGGGATTTATAATCGGCAGATCAAGCCCGTTTTCAAGCGCCATCGTAAGAAAAATGTGGTTTAAAAGCTCACGGTTTGGCAGACCGAATGATATATTCGAAACACCGAGTACCGTTCTTACTCCGAACCTTTCCTTTACCGCACGCACAGCCTTGAGCGTTTCGTTTACCGCAAGCTGTTCTGCAGATGCGGTAAGCGTGAGGCAGTCTATCGCTATATCCTCTTTCGGAATACCGATTTCCTCGCAACGCTTTATTATCTTTTCGGCAATGGCTACACGCTGTTCGGCTTTAGGCGGTATGCCGTCCTTGTCAAGTGTCAGACCTACTACTGCCGCACCGTATTTCTTTACGAGCGGAAGAACGTTTTTAAGGCTCTCCTCCTCGCCGTTTACCGAGTTTACCATAGGCTTGCCGTTATATACACGCAGTGCCGCTTCGAGTACCTCCGGAATAGTGCTGTCTATCTGGAGAGGTACGTTAGTAACGCCCTGAATGCTCTTGACAGCCTTTATCATCATTGCCTTTTCGTCAATGTCGGGAAGTCCAACGTTTACGTCAAGTATATCCGCTCCTGCGCCGACCTGCTCTATAGCCTGACCTAAGATATAGTCTATATCATCGTTTATAAGCGCCTGCTTGAACAGCTTTTTACCGGTAGGGTTGATACGCTCACCGATTATCCTCGGCTGGCTTACCTCTACAACATTTGTGCCGCTGCATATCGTGCAGACACGCTCTATCTTCTTAGACTCGTACTTTCTGCCCTTTACCTTCTCGGCTGTACGGCGGATAAATTCGGGTGTTGTACCGCAGCAGCCGCCGATTATTCCTGCACCGAGATCAGCTATCTCAACGGCATAGTCGCTGAATTCTTCGGCATCTATAGAATATTCGCCTGTGGCAGGGTCGGGAAGACCTGCGTTGGGCATTACGATAACGGGTATCTTTGACTTTTCGCAGAGCGTTTTGATTATAGGCATAAGTTCCTTCGGGCCGAGAGAGCAGTTTACACCGACGGCACTTACACCAAGTCCCTCGCACAGCAGTATTTCCGCCTCGGCGGGACAGCCCGTAAAGGTACGTCCGTTTTCTTCAAAGGTCATACTGCATATTATCGGGAGATCGCAGTTTTCCTTTGCGGCAAGTATAGCGGCTTTAAGCTCGTATAAGTCGGTCATCGTTTCGAACAGAACAACGTCCGCACCTGCCTTATAGCCTGCAACTATCTCCTCCTTGAATATGTCGTAAGCCTCTTCAAATTTAAGGCTTCCCGTAGGCTCAAGGAGCTGTCCTATCGGACCTATGTCAAGAGCGCAGAAAACATCTTTACCGCTTTCCTTTATCGCTTCTTTACAGTTTATTATTCCTGCGGTGATAATTTCATCTACGCTTTTACCGCTGTGGCTTAGCTTGTAGGAATTTGCACCGAATGTATTTGCAGAAATTATATCCGCTCCTGCGTCTATATAGCTGCGGTGTATTTCCTTGAGCAGATCCTTTGCGGTAAGGTTTAAAAGCTCGGGAGTTTCGCCCGTCTTAAGTCCCTTAGCCTGCAGCTGAGTACCCATAGCACCGTCGAAAATCAGCAGTCCTCTTTGTTCAAGTAATGTTTTAATTTCCACAGTGACCTCCGCTTTTTCTGAATTTACATCTGTCCTTCATATTACAGCTTTCACAGCCTCTTGTACTTCTGTCAACTTCGCCCTCCGACAGCCCTATAAATGCCGTTACCGATTTTGTAGGCACCATCATATTGCTGTTCATTACGGTAAGACCTATCCTTTTCTGAGCCTGCAGAAGCGTCAGTAAATCAAACTGTATATCAAGGGGCAGATCACCGTAGCCGGGAGAATATCTCCATGTACGGCTGTTCGAGTGTACTTTTTCAAATATCTCTGTTTCAGCCCTGTTGCAGACCTGCTCTATTGCCGCACCCGCAAGGCTGTCAACGATAACTGCGCTTGCCATATCAGAAACCTGCAGATGCCTTAAAAGCACGTCTACTCCTTGTCCGAGCGTGGCACACATAAGCACTATCCTGTCGCAGTTCTTTAAATGAGCGGCGGCTGAATTGCCTTTAAGTATTATATCGCTGTCCGAAATTCTGACACCATCGTCCGTAAAGCTAATCGGATATACGGCATAGAGGTATTTCGGGCTTGCGGCTTTCAGCAGCTGTTTCTCACAGGAATCGAGCATTGCGAGCATCTGTTTGTTATCCGTGCCGTCCTTACAGCCGAGATAACGCAGAGCCTCGTTTCTGTCTATCGGCTGAAGTATCATAACAGATCCTTAATCCCGTTGTAGATGCGTGATGCGACAGCGGGGTTATTCATAGCGTAAAGGTGTATACCCTGCACATCGTTTGAAATAAGGTCTACTATCTGGTCGATGGCATAAGCTATTCCTGCACTCCTCAGCGCCTCGGGGTCGTTCTCATACTTCTGCATCATCTTTACGAATTTTGAGGGCAGACTTGCGCCGCAGAGCGTTACCATACGCTCAATCTGCTTTTTGTTTGTAACGGGCATAATTCCTGCGGCGATAGGCACGTCTATGCCTGCGGCTCTTGCACGCTTTTCAAAATCGTAATAGCAGGAATTGTCGAAGAAAAGCTGTGAAACAAGGTGAGATGCACCTGCGTCAACCTTTATCTTCAGGTTCTTTATATCTTCCTCGGCGCTTTCTGCGTCAACGTGGGTTTCGGGGTAGCACGCACCTGCAATATCGAAATTTCCCTTTGACGCTATATATGCCGTAAGGTCGCTTGCGTGGGGGAAATCGTTCTTCGGTTCTTCGTCGGGCTTGTTGTCGCCTCTTAAAGCGAGAATGTTCTCTATTCCGTTTGCGGCGAAATCGTCAAGCATAAAATCAACATCGTCACGGGTGCTGTTTATGCAGGTAAGGTGCGCCATTGCTTCGATACCGTATTTTTCCTTTATATGCGATGCTATCTCGCAGGTGGAGCGGTTTGCACGGTTTCCGCCTGCGCCGTATGTCACGCTGATATATGCGGGATTTATTGCCGCAAGTCCCTTGATGGCATCATACACCGTTTCAATGGGGAAATTCTTGTTGGGAGGGAAAACCTCCAGCGAGAACACCGTCCTGCTGGGTGTGTATAAGTCTTTAATTTTCATCTTTTTGTTCCTTTATGTCACTCGTTGTCTTCTGCGAATGTTTATCTTACCGTACTGCCGTTGGGTGTATCTTTATCAAGGAATACGACCTGTACTTTTTCTCCTGCGTCACAGGCAAGGAGCATACCGTTGCTTTCTTCGCCGCAGAGCTTTGCAGGGGCAAGATTTGCAACGAATATAATTTTCTTTCCGATAAGCTCCTCGGGAGTGTAGTATTCGGCAATGCCCGATACTATCTGTCTGCTGCCTCTTGCATCGTCCACCTGTATTTTAAGCAGCTTCTTTGACTTCTTTATTTTTTCGCAGGCTGTAATCTCGCCTGTTCTGAGCTTGACCTTTGCAAAGTCATCTATAGAGATTATTCCTGCCTTGTCAAGATCCTCGTCCTCCTTGATTACAGTCTTGGGCTTCATAAGGCGTTCAAGTTCTGTAATCTCGCTCTTTATGTCGATTCTGGGGAAGAGAACTCTGCCCTTCTTTACTGTAACGTCTGCACGCAGAACGCCGAATGTGCCGAGCTTGTCGAAAGCGGTATCTTCTGCACCTGCGCCAATCTGCTCCCATACCTCAGGCATTGTTGCGGGCATAAATGGGCTGAGCAGTGCAGAGCAGATACGAATAGTTTCAAGCAGGTTATAGAGTACGGTCGCAAGACGGGCGTTGTTGCTTTCGTCCTTTGCAAGTACCCACGGTGCAGTTTCGTCGATATACTTGTTGGCACGGGAGATTACCTTGAATATTTCCTCAAGCGCCTTTGAGTGCTGAGCCTGCTCGATAAGGGGAGTAACCGTATCGCACAGTGACTGAGCCATACCGATAAGCTGATTGTCAAGCTCGTCGGAAACTCTGTCTGTGGGCAGTGTTCCGCCGAAATACTTGTCAGCCATTGCTACTGTTCTTGAAACAAGGTTTCCGAGATCGTTTGCAAGGTCTGCGTTTATTCTTGTGAGCATAAGCTCATTTGTGAAGTTGCAGTCACTGCCGTAGGGCATATCACGCAGTATCTGATAACGTACAGCGTCAACGCCGTAACGCTCGCAAAGTACAAACGGGTCTACAACGTTGCCCTTTGATTTGCTCATCTTGTCGCCGTTGAAGTTTATCCAGCCGTGACCGTAAAGGTGCTTGGGCAGGGGCAGATCGAGCATCATAAGGATTATAGGCCATACGATAGAGTGGAAACGTACAATTTCCTTTGCGGTCATATGCATATCTGCCGGCCAGTATTTTTCAAAATCGTTGTACTTTTCGTTGCCGTAGCCGAGCGCACTGATATAGTTTGAAAGTGCATCTACCCATACATAAACAACGTGCTTGCTGTCAAAATCAACGGGTATGCCCCAGGTGAAGCTGGTTCTTGATACGCACAGATCCTCAAGGCCGGGCTTTATGAAGTTGTTTACCATTTCGTTTACACGGCTCTTAGGCTGTAAATAGTCGGTTTCGGTAAGGAACTTTTCAATCTTGTCGGCAAAATCGGAAAGGCGGAGGAAGTATGCCTCCTCGTTTGCCTCTTTTACCTCACGTCCGCAGTCGGGACACTTTCCGTCTACAAGCTGGCTCTCTGTCCAGAAGCTCTCGCACGGTGTGCAGTATTTGCCCTTGTAGGTGCCTTTATAGATGTAGCCCTTTTCGTACAGCTTTCTGAATATCTTCTGTACGGTTTCTATATGATAGTCGTCCGTTGTTCTGATGAAACGGTCATAGCTTATGTGCATTGTTTCCCAAAGACGCTTGAAGTTGGCTACTATCTCGTCAACGTATTCCTTGGGGGTCACGCCCTTTTCGGCGGCTTTAAGCTCTATCTTCTGACCGTGCTCGTCCGTGCCTGTAAGGAACATTACGTCATAGCCCTGCATTCTCTTGAAGCGTGCTATCGTGTCACACGCAACCGTTGTGTAACAGTGACCTATGTGGGGATTACCGGAGGGGTAATATATCGGTGTGGTTAAATAATATGTCTTGTTCATTCTATTTTCTCCTTGTTTTTAAGTGATATTCTGTCCGTGTTTTTTACATTCGTGCAGTACCGCACATTCGGCACATATTGCACATTCGTGCATACACACCGTTCTTTGCGTTTTTAATTTTCAGGATCATAAGAATCAGTCCTTCCGAATGTAATTTATATGTTTACTATGGTACAGGTCATAAGTTCCTGATGCCCATACATAAATTTTAGTATACCACTATTTAGTCGGTTTTGCAATAACGCAAAAATTTTTGATGCAATTTTTACATTTTGTCTAAAAAACCCTTGATTTTTTTCGGTTTTTCTAGTAAAATATATTTGGTGTATTATTTTCGGCCGTTTTATGCCTTTTTCCGAGACTTTTCACAGGCTGATTCAAAGATACAATTATAAGAGTAATTTCCGCATACAAGGCAGTTACAGGGTTATAGCCTTCGGCGGACACAGGAGCAAACCATTTAAGATAAAAGAGGTAAGAAAATGTCAAACAGATTATTTCAGGGCGTAGTTCATCAGATGAGAGATACTATCGGTCGTGTTATCGGTGTTATCGATGAAAACAGTACGATAGTCGCTTGCAGTGAGCTTTCCAGGATAGGAACAAACAGCGACTTCTTTACAATTGAGCTTGGTGACTCACATGATGTGTTCATCCGTGACGGCTATACATATAAGCCCTTCGGCGTTCATGTAAAGCCCGATTATGCGGTATTCATCGAAGGTACGGACGATCAGGCGGCAAAGTATGCGTCTATCCTCGCTATCTCACTGTCAAGCATCAAGCAGTACTATGACGAGAAATATGACAGAAATAACTTCGTAAAGAATATCATCCTTGATAACGTTCTTCCCGGCGATATAACGCTCAAGGCAAGAGAGCTTCACTTCAATGCGGATATAAGCCGTGTTGTATTCCTTATAAGCATCGTTTCCGCAAACGAGGTTTCGGCTTATGATGTAATACAGAATCTGTTCCCCGATAAGAACAAGGACTTCGTGTTCAATATCACAGAAACCGAAATCGTTCTTGTTAAGGAAATAAAGGCAGGCATAGACAACAAGGACCTCGAAAAGCTCGCACGCTCTATCTCGGATACGCTTTCGGGCGAGTTCTTCACAAAGGTAAACGTAGGTATCGGTACTCCCGTTACAGGCATAAAGGATCTTGCCCGTTCTTTCAAGGAAGCACAGATAGCTATTGAGGTGGGTAAGGTGTTCGATACGGACAAGACTATCGTAAGCTACGATAACCTCGGTATCGCCCGTCTTATTTATCACCTTCCCACGACACTGTGCGAAACATTCCTTAAGGAAGTTTTCAAGAAGGGCTCAATAGAGTCGCTTGACCACGAAACGTTATTCACGATACAGAGATTCTTCGAGAACAACCTCAACGTTTCCGAAACGTCAAGAAAGCTCTTTGTACACAGAAATACACTGGTTTACAGACTGGATAAGATAAAGAAACTCACAGGTCTTGATTTAAGAGAGTTCGATCACGCTATCATATTCAAGATCGCTCTTATGGTCAAGAAATACCTTGCCGCAGATCCCGTCAAATTCTAATGCGGCGGCAGTGTCGCAGACAGTTCCGACTTTTGAAAAGTTACATTTATGTGTAACACAGTGAAACGGTCGGGTGTAAACGGCGGTGCAAGACACAAACCAAGGCGGCAGTGCCGCAGACAATTCCGACCTTTTGAAACGTTGCGTTTATGCGTAACACGGTGAAACGGTCGGAAAATAAAGTCGAATTTAATAATACCGGACTATTCAGACAGATACTTGATTGTGCTTGTCTGAATATTTGGTGTAAGAGTGTCATTGCAAAGCTGCGGATTATCGGCAATATCGGCCGGATATGAGGAGAGAAAAGTTGAATTACTCCACCATACTTTTGATTGTTGAAAAATAAGTGTTCGAAAAGTATTGTGGGTGCAGAAGGGGATAGCATTGTGATTCCCCCGGTTACGCCATAACCGGACTGCATCGCTGTGTGCCGTTATTGCACGGCAGGTATCAGGAAGGAATGGTAAAATGGTTGAATTAAAGAACGTTGACGTTCATTTCAAGGACGGAGGCGGAGTTGACGCTCTTAACGGTGTCAATCTCAGAATAGAGGACGGCGAATTTGTATTTATAGTCGGTGACAGCGGTGCCGGAAAATCGACATTGCTCAAACTGCTGACAAGAGAGATAGCGCCGACATCGGGCAGGGTATTCGTAAACGGATATAATCTTGCCAAGATAAAGAATAAGAAGATCCCGTATTTCAGACGTTCCATAGGAATGATATTTCAGGATTTCCGTCTGATACCGGATCTGAATGTTTATGACAATGTGGCTTTTGTACTGCGTGTTACAAACAAATCCAAAAAGACGATAAGACATAGGGTGCCTTATGTTCTGAATCTGGTCAAGCTGGCAGACAGGGCAAAATCCTATCCTGAGAAGCTGTCGGGCGGTGAAAAGCAGAGAGTTGCGATAGCAAGAGCCTTTGCGAGCGATCCTAAGCTTATCATAGCAGACGAGCCTACGGCAAACATCGACCCGGCTTTATCCTATGATATAGTAAAGCTGCTCAAGGAAATCAACAAGTGCGGTACTACCGTAATAATGGTTACTCACGAGCATAGCCTTGTCGAATATTTCGGCGGAAGAATCGTCAGCCTTAAAAACGGCGAAGTTATTTTCGACGAATATGTGGAAGGTGAGGCGCAGGATGAATAATTTAAGCTACTTGATAAAGCAGGGCATAAGATCGGTATGGAAGAACCGTTTCATGTCATTTGCCAGCCTCTGCATTATGACTGTCAGCCTTATTTTAGTCGGAATGTCGGCTATAGTGATGCTTGACTGCGGAATAATACTCGACAACGTTTCAGACAAGAACGAGATAAGCGTTTATCTTAATGATGACGCAGATATAAAGCATATAGGCGAGGTGCTTAAAAGCAACACGCTGACGGAGAAGGTGGATTTCGTTTCCGCCGAAGAAGGACTCAAGAAGATGGTCGAGCAGTACAGCGAGCAGAAGGAGCTGTTTGAGAATCTTCCGTATAATCCCGTTCCTGCGACCTATATGGTAACTATAAACGACCTTGATAAGATAAGCACTGCCGTTCAGCAGTTCAAGGCGATAGACGGCGTTTACAAGGTGAATGCGCCTATGGATTTCGCCGGATTTATCAAGGACCTGAGAACGACGTTTACAATTATCGGAATAGTGCTTATAGTGGCGCTCGGTACGGTAAGTGTTATAATAATTTCGAATACAACAAGGCTTAGCGTTTTCTCAAGACGCAAGGAAATAGCGATAATGAGAATAGTCGGAGCAACAAATTCCTTTATAAAGACCCCGTTTTTTGTGGAGGGATTGTTCATCGGACTTCTTTCGGGACTGCTTTCGTGGTTTGTGACAAAGCTCGTTTATGAGAATCTGTACAATCTGTTTACGCAGAACCTCGGAATGTGGAATGCGCTCGGAATGGGCGACATACTGCAGTTCTCGGAAATCGGCTGGTATGTACTGGCGGCTTGCTGCGGTGCGGGCGCACTGCTCGGAGCTATCGGTACGGTACTCAGCACAGGCAAATACCTTAAGGTATAACGGCGAAAGGATATAGGATGAAGCTGAAAAAAATTCTGCACTCTCTGACCTCATTCGTCACAATATTTGCATTGACATCTGGTATAATCATAACGTATTCTCCGGCAGGTGCGGAGGATCTTACTGTCGATGATATAAAGGACAGAATAGAGCAGATAAAACAGGACAACGCTCAAAGGCGTGATGAAATAGACCGTATTGAAGGCGATATAACCGATAAGCAGGAAAACCTCGACAAAGCCGCCAATCTGCTGAACGAGCAGAAGGAGCTTGTTGACTACTACTACAATCTTGTTTATTACAAAAATCAGGATATAAGCACTCTGCAGGGCAACATAGACACGCTCACAGACGAGATAGCGCAAAAGGACAAGGCTATAGCGAAAGCAGAAGCCGACATTGCCGAACTTGACAAGGAGAACAAGCAGAACCTTGAAAAGTTTGCGCAGATAGTCAGAACAATGTACACGACCGGCTCTGCGGATATGTTCGGGGTACTGGCAGGCTCTGCCGATTTCTACGACCTTATGATAAGCAGTGAGGTCGTTGGAAAGATAAGCGAGCAGAATCTTCAGTTCATGAACGAGCTTACCGCAGATATGAAGAAGCTGGATTCGGACAAGAAGCTGCTTGAAACCGACAAGAAGGATCTTGAGGGCAAGAAGACCGAGCTTGATACGCAAATGACAAAGCTGCTCAGTGAAAAGGAGGAGCTTGACGGACTTGTAACGGATGCCGAAAGTGCAAAAAGCACATACGAGTCCGATTACAACAAGTATTCGGCGGCAGTAAGCGAACTTGAGGATCAGAAGAGCAATCTGCAGTATCTGATAAACGTAAGTGAGGCTGATATTGAAGCGTATGAAGAACAGATAAAAGAAATCATAAAGCAGCAGACCAATCCCGACAAAGCATATCAGGAGGGCGAGTGGTACTGGCCTGTTCCGGGACGCTCGTACATATCCTGTAACTTCGGCTGGGACGCTGATTTCGGCAGATGGCATAAAGGCGTTGATATAGGCGATGGCGGTATTTACGGCGACAGCGTTCTTGCCTCAAAGGCAGGCACTGTAATAGTTGCAGAAACAAGCTACATACCCGGCTACAGCTACGGAATGTATGTCGTTGTCGATCACGGCGGCGGATATACCACGACCTACGCACATCTCAGCGATGTGTATGTATATGTCGGTCAGGAGGTAGCGCAGGGCGAATCGCTCGGTGCTGTCGGCAGTACGGGATATTCGACAGGTCCTCATCTCCACTTTGAGATAAGACTTAACGGCGAACCCGAAAATCCGTTCAATTATGTTACTATGGCATAAACGGCATAAAGGAATTACAGACAAACGAACAAGGAAAGGGTGAATCCCGAATGAATAAAAAAGTATCGCTTGGCGTTATGATAAGTCTTATAGCCGTAGCGTGTGCTATTACATTTGTACTGACTATGACGGTATCGCTCAATATGTACAACTCAATGGTAGCGGGTATACAGGAACGGGAAACCATCAACGCAAAGATAAAGGAAATAGATACATTTGTCCGCAGTTCGTCGATATATAAGCCTAACGAAAACACTCTGATAACGGGTATCGCAAACGGCTATATCAGCGGAACGAGCGACAAATACGCAAAATATTACACGGCAGATGAGTATTACAAGCTGCAGAAGCTACAAAGCGGCGTGATTATCGGAACGGGAATCGAAACCGTTGTAAATGGCGATTATCTTGAGGTCACGAACGTTTATGAAGGCTCATCGGCTGAGGTCGAAGAAATAACCAAGGGCTGTACTATAACGGCGGTCGGCGGAAAGAGCATACTCGAGATAGGTGCCGAGCAGGCACAGGCTCAGCTTGACGGCGAGGAGGGCACAAAGCTCTCGGTTACTTACAGCACCCCCGACGGTGTTGAAAAGACGGTAACTCTTGTAAGACAGAGCATAAAGCTGACATCGGTAAAGGGTACGCTTATAGACGGTTACGCCTATATCAAGATATACACCTTCAACGAAACCACAGACGAACGTTTCATACAGCTTATAGACGAGTATGAGGCACAGTCGGTTCTCGGATATGTATTCGATGTGAGAGATGTGTCCGACGGTATCACAGAACCTGTGAGGGCAATGCTGAACCGTGTGCTTCCGAAGGCACAGATAGCAATTCAGGTCGACGCAAACGGCAGGGATACGAGCTTTATAGAAACAGACGGAAATCAGTTTGTAAGTAAACCCGTAACGGTGCTTACAAACGGAAACACCGCCTGCCTTGCAGAGATATTTGCAATAGGTCTGCGTGACTTCGCAAAGGCGTCTGTAGTCGGATCGTCAACAGCGGGAAAGTCACAGCTTCAGACAACGCAGAGCTTCAAGGACGGAAGTGCGGTTTCGATTTCTACCGCAAATATAGTGCCTGTCGAATCCGATGATTTTGAAGATACAGGAATAAAGCCCGACTACACGGTTGATATTACCGCACAGCAGGCAGAACAGATAAGGTTTGCAGACAAGAAAAGCGACGTGCAGCTTCAGAAGGCGCTTGAGATAGTGGCTACAGAATAATGATATTAATGGCGGAAAACTCCGCCCGCATCATATAAAAATAATTATGGAGGTCATTTACAATGGCAACACAGACAACTTTAACATCGCAAGGTCTTAAGGATCTCGAAGAAAGACTAGAACACTTAAAATCGGTCACAAGAAAAGAAATAGCTGAAAAAATCAAGGTAGCTCTTTCATTCGGTGACTTATCCGAGAACTCAGAGTACGATGAAGCTAAAAACGAACAGGGTATCGTTGAGGCTGAGATTGCAGAGATTGAAGCTACTCTCAAAAACGCAAAGGTAGTTGACGAGGACGAGCTTTCTACAGAGCACGTTAACATAGGTAACACGGTAGTTATCGAGGACGAAAGCGGAAAGAAAATCAAGTTCTTCTTAGTAGGTTCAAAGGAAGTTGATATGAAGGCTATGAAGATTTCCGACGAGTCACCTATCGGCAAGGCGTGCATTGGTAAAAAACTCGGCGAGGAAGTATCGGTTGAAGCTCCCGCAGGAGTAAAGAAGTACAAGATAGTAGAAATAGACAAGTAAACTGAGAGGAAACAAAAAATAATGGAAAACAACAACGCAGAGCAGGTTGAGCTGACCGAAGAAGAGCTTCTGGCACAGCTTGACGAACAGCACCGCATAAGAATAGAAAAGCTGAACGATTTAAAGGCAAACGGCAAGAACCCTTATGAGATCACAAAGTTTGATTTTACTCACAAGGCTCATCAGATAAGAGATAACTTTGAGGAGCTTGAAGAAAAGGATGTAATGATTGCCGGCCGTATCACAAGCTGGCGTGATATGGGTAAGGCCAACTTTATTGATATCCGTGACGACAGCGGAAGAATGCAGGTTTATGTCCGCATTGACGATATAGGCGAGGATAACTTCAAGGAATTCAAGAAGTGGGATCTCGGTGATATTGTAGGCGTGAGCGGTTTTGTATTCAAGACAAGACGAGGAGAGATAAGCGTACACGCAAAGTCGATAAAGCTCCTTTCAAAGTCGCTCCTTCCCCTGCCTGAAAAGTGGCACGGACTGAAGGACAAGGAAGAGCGTTACAGAAAGCGTTATCTTGACCTTATCGCAAACCCGGAAATCAAGGATACTTTCGTCAAGCGTTCAATGATACTGCGTGAGATACGCAGCTTCCTTGACAGCAAGGGTTATCTTGAGGTTGACACACCCGTACTGCATACGCTTGAGATCGGTGCGGCTGCAAGACCCTTCGTAACACACCACAACGCTCTTGACATTGATATGTATCTGCGTATCGAAACGGAGCTTTACTTAAAGCGTCTTATCGTAGGCGGATTTGACAGGGTATATGAAGTAGGCCGTATCTTCAGAAACGAGGGTATGGACGCAACTCACAACCCCGAATTTACATCTATCGAAATGTATCAGGCATACACAGACTACTACGGTATGATGGACTTAATAGAAGAAATGTACCGCACAGTAGCACTCAAGGTATGCGGCACGGATACAGTTCCTTATCAGGGTAATGAAATCGAAATCGGCAAGCCCTGGAAGCGTATGACTATGAAGGAAGCCGTAAAGGAATACACAGGTCTTGACTATGACAGCTGGACAAGTGATGCCGACGCAGTGGCTCAGGCTAAGACAAAGCACGCAGAGATTGCCGACACAGCCACAAAGGGCGAGGTGCTTATCGAGCTGTTCGAGGAATTTGTAGAGGACAAGCTGATTCAGCCTACTATCATCTATGATTATCCTGTAGAAAATTCGCCTCTTGCAAAGAGAAAGCCCACCGACCCCGCATTCACAGAGCGTTTTGAATACTTCATAAATGCGTGCGAATTCGGCAACGCATTCTCAGAGCTTAACGACCCCATCGACCAGCGTGAGCGTTTCACAAAGCAGGTTATGGAGAAGAGAAAGCAGGGCGCAAACGCTCAGATAGACGAGGACTTCTTAACAGCCCTCGAATATGGCTTACCCCCAACGGGCGGTCTTGGTATGGGTCTTGACAGATTTGTAATGCTGCTTACAGACAGTGCAAGCATAAGAGATGTGCTGCTGTTCCCGACCATGAAACCCTTAGATGGTGTAAAGAAAGAAATTGGTGTAAATTCTGAAGCTGCAAAAGCTCCTGATACACCAAAAGCAGAACCGGAGAAAATTGATTTTTCCAATGTGAAAATCGAGCCGCTGTTTGAGGAGTTTGTAGATTTTGAAACATTCTCAAAATCTGATTTCAGAGCTGTAAAGGTAAAAGAATGTGAAGCTGTGCCAAAGAGCAAAAAGCTCCTTAAATTCGTTTTAGATGACGGTACAGGCACAGATAGAGTGATTTTAAGCGGTATTCACGAGTATTACGAGCCGGAAGAACTGGTCGGAAAGACCTGTATCGCTATTACAAATCTGCCGCCTCGTCCAATGATGGGCATTGACTCCTGTGGTATGCTGATTTCGGCAGTACACGAAGAAAACGGCAGAGAAGGTCTTAACCTTTTGATGGTTGATGACCGTATTCCGGCAGGTGCAAAACTGTATTAAGATGTACCGTTTTGCCTGTGAAAACGGGATGTACTTCATTTTCTGAAAAGCTCAGATTTTACACAAATACACCAATTTTACACCAATCGATGTCAAAATCGGTGCAGAGGTAAAAAAATCGCATAATTAACGGAATAAATGGGCAGTCCCTTAATCGGGATTGCCCATTTTTAGAAGAAATACGAAAAAAACTCTTGACCTGTACGCAGCGTACACGCTTATACTATCATCACAAGGAGGTGTATCTGATGTTATTGAATGAGATTATAAATGAAGTCGGAATGACTAAGCGTGCAGTGAAGTATTATGAAGAAAAAGGATTGTTGTCAGTAGATAAAGATAGCAATGGGTATCGTAACTACTCTGCACAAGATGTTGAAACTTTAAAAAAGATTTCAGTATATAGAAAACTCGGTATTGGTATTAAAGACATACAGAGCCTTTTGAAAACTGGCGATAAAAGCATTCTTCTTCGTATTTATCAAGAAAAATTGCAGGAAAAAGTTTTACAAGACTCAGAACTCAAAGCTTTGAAGCAATTTATAGATGATGGTAATGCGGACAAAGCAAATGAGTTACTTGATTATCAAACAGTTGAAAATGCGATTGAGTCTTTGTTACCGGGAAAAGAATGGGGAGAATATTTAAAAAATCATTTCAAACCATTTCTTAATGTAAGGTTAAAGACTCCGGAGCAGAAACAAGCCTTACGGAATATCTTAGAGTATTGTGATAATACAACATTGAAAATTCCTTTTATTATGGGATTAGGTGTGAAGATGGCGCACGGAATTGTTCAAGAAACAAGAACCGCAGAGGAAATGATTTCCTACTATCGTGATATGAGTGAAAGCGAATATGAAAGATTAAAAGAAGTGGTATTGAAAGGTGCTAAAATAAAAACTGGCATTATGAAATATCACCCGTCGTTTGTTGCACAAAGAAAAATGCAGAAAGAGTTCCAAGATAAAGGATATAACGATATATTCATTCCTAACTTGATGGCTCTATCTCCGCAGTATGCAGAATATAAGAAAGCATTAGATAAGGTGAATGATAGAATGTGTAGAGAACTTGGACTGCATTATGATAGCAACTACAACTTAGTTATAAAAAAAGGATAATTCTAAGTAAAAGTTTAATTACCCTTTGAGAGAGGAACAACCTTTCTCAAAGGGATTTTTTTATTTACACGCTTATTCGCAAACTTGGGACAAGTACCTTTTCTTCATATAATAAAAGCAAAGGAAGGAGAGGATTTGATATGGGTAATCTTTTATCAGAGGTACACCCTGAGCTTGTTGCAGAATGGTCGGATAAAAACCTGCCGCTTACACCGGATAGAATTACATACGGCTCAAACAAAGTCGTTTGGTGGAAAGGCGCTTGCGGTCACGAATGGCAGACAAGTGTTAAAGCTCGTTCAAACGGCGAAAACTGCCCAATCTGCTCAGGCGCAAGAGTGATAGAGGGTATCAATGATCTGGCAACGCTGAAGCCGGAGCTGGCTGATGAATGGTCGAGTAAGAATGATCCGCTGAAACCGACAATGGTAACGACAGGCTCTCATAAAAAAGTGATTTGGCAGGATAAATATGGTCACGAATGGACAGCAACGGTTAAGAGCAGGGCGTTAAACGGCACAGGCTGTCCGTATTGCTCCCATAATAAGATTTTAGTAGGATTTAATGACCTTGCCTCACAGCACCCTCAAATCGCTTCTGAGTGGTCTGAGAGAAATTACCCACTAAAGCCTGATATGGTTACGGTTTTTGCAAATCGGAAGGTATGGTGGCGGTGCAGCAAAGGTCACGAATGGAACACGCTCATTTCAACTCGTTCAGGCGGAAGCGGGTGTCCTTATTGCAGCGGTCAACTTCTGCTGAAAGGATTTAATGATTTTGCCACAACGCACCCGCAGCTTGCACAGGAATGGTCAGACCGGAATCTGCCCCTTACTCCTGATATGATAAATGAAAAGTCCCGCAGAAATGTCTGGTGGAAGTGCAGAGAGTGCGGGTATGAATGGCAGTCAGTCGTATATGCTCGTGTAAAAGGAACGGTATGTCCTGTCTGTGCAGATCGGGCGGTTATGACAGGGTATAATGATTTAGCAACGACGGATACACATCTTCTTTCGGAATGGGATTACGAGAGGAACAAAGATATTTTCCCAAACAAAATATCAAGGAATTCAATGCAGAGTGTATGGTGGAAGTGTTCGCTCGGACACTCGTGGAAGGCAAAAATTTCAGAAAGAGCGATTGAGGGAAAAGGCTGTAAGGTGTGTGAAAAAGACTATCTGACGGTTTTTCCAAAGCTGGCGGTTATGTATTATGCAGCGAAGAAGCACATAAAGGTACAGATGGATACGGATAAGATTATCGGCATACCTCTTGAAATATATTTACCTGAAGAAAAAGCAGCGATTGAAACGGTTAGTCGGACAGAGAATGTAGAAACCTTGAAAGCATATCTGTGCCGGAAGCGGGAGATCAAACTGATTAAAATCCCATATACATTAGGAAACAGCGAAATAGACTTCGCTATGAAAATCAAAAAAGCGTTTCGCAGCTTACATATTTTCATAACCTCGAATGAAGATGAGGATACAGCGTTTATCCGGCAGAGGTTTTTTGAATGGAGAAAAGGACAGAAAAAATAAAGGAGACGATTTGATGAAAGACAGGCAATTTCATATCTATCTTGATGACGAGGAGTACGGACAAGTTTTGCAGGCGTTGATCGCCCTTAAAAATAATCTGATAGCGCAAGGCAGATATACAGACGCAGTAGATGATGTCCTTATCAAATTTACAAAAGCACGAAAGAAAAAGATGACTGTGCAATACATCTGAATAAAACCGCAGTTATGCCGCTTGTTTCTTTACGGAGAAGCAGGCGGCTTTTTTGCGTTTTTAGGGCAATTTTCAAGGTCAAAAAAATTTTTTTCAAATTTTTTTCGGAAAAGGGGCGATTTTGGGTGTGCATTTTGACCCCCTTTGTCCAAATGAGTGAAGGGGTTATTTTCCCGATAGGGATTTTCCACTTCACAGTATCTTGAAAATTGAATAGTCAGGCGCTAAGGACATTAGTTCTGATGAATAGCCCGAAGGTGGGTACGCCGAGACTTTCCCATTGTATTTATGGAGAATGAGCGAGAATCCCCGACCTGAAATTCAGCTTGCTACTGAAACGGCAATGACAGTCAGAATGATAATGATACTTCTCTACGGAGCTGGCGGAGTACCCGGCAGAGGTGAGATTCCTATGATACGGTTTCGCAAACTGTAACCTTAGCGCTTCCCGTACAAAGCGAATCGCTTTCCGCAGGGGGCGTTGAGAACAAATACTGCGGTCTTTACATAGCCGCCTCTTATTGAGGTAGGCTGTGAAATCTATGAAAGGAGGTAAAGCCGGAGATGTCAAACTGCAAGACGATTGCGGTATGCAATCAAAAAGGCGGCGTGGGCAAGACCACAACTACGGTCAATTTAGGCGTCGGACTTGCTATGCAAGGGAAAAAGGTGCTTCTGATTGACGCTGATCCGCAGGGTGATTTAACGACCTGCCTCGGCTGGAGGGATACCGACAGCCTTTCCGTAACGCTGACAGAGAAATTACAGACGATCATATCAGAGCAGGAGCAAAATCCCTTTGACGGTATTCTGCAACATAAAGAAAAAGTAGACCTTGTACCGTCCAATCTCAGCCTATCGTCATTGGAAATGACGCTTGTAACGGCGATGAGCCGAGAAAGCGTCCTGAAGAATTATCTGAGCCTTGTAAAAGACAAGTACGATTATGTCCTTATTGACTGTATGCCGAGCTTGGGCATGATTACCTTTAACGCTCTAACGGCGGCGGACAGCGTGATTATCCCCGTTCAGGCGCAGTATCTTCCCGCTAAGGGAATGACGCAGCTTTTGGGGACGATTGCGAAAGTGAGGAAACACACAAACGCCGATTTGAAAATCGACGGTATTCTTCTGACGCTTGTGGACGGAAGGACAAATCTTGCGAAAAGCACAGTGGAAGCGCTCAGGGAGAATTTCGGCAGCCATATCAGGATATATCGATCAATGATTCCGGCAGCCGTAAAAGCCGCAGAGGTATCTTCTAAAGGGACAAGTATCTACACCTATGAGCCGAACAGTCCGGTGTCTAAGGCTTACGCCAGTTTCACAAAGGAGGTGTTAGCCGATGGCAGGCAGAAAGAGCGACTTCACGCTGCCCACGAACACGCTCGATGAGCTGTTTTCCTCTCAGGAGGAAAGGGACGAAGCGAAGCTGTCAAAAATCAGGGATATTCCGCTTGAGGAAATCGACGATTTCCCCGACCACCCGTTTAAGGTGCGGGAAGATGAGGATATGTTTCAGCTTGTGGAAAGTATCAAAGAGCGTGGCGTGATTACTCCCGCTACCGTAAGGCAGAAGGAGGACGGAAGATACGAGCTTATCTCAGGACACAGGCGAAAAAGGGCTTGCGAGCTTGCCGGATTTGAAACGCTCAGATGTGAGGTGGTAGACCTTGACCGTGATGAAGCGACGATTTTAATGGTCGAAAGCAACTTCCAACGGTCGCAGATACTTCCCTCGGAGAAAGCCCACGCATATAAAATGCGGCTGGACGCTATGAAAAGACAGGCAGGCAGACCGAGTAAAAATAATTCTGCAACACTGTTGCAGAATTTCGGTGGCAAGACCACTCGTGAAATTATTGCCGCAGAAAGCGGCGAAAGTCACGAACAAGTCCGAAAATATATCCGCCTTACAAACCTTGTTCCTGAACTGCTTGAATTTGTGGACGAGGGCAGGATTAAAATGCGCCCCGCCGTTGAGCTGTCCTATCTGAACGAGGATTGTCAGAGGGATTTGGTAGACGAAATCGACTTAAACGACTGTACCCCGTCCCACGATCAGGCAATTCGTATGCGGAAGTTTTTTGAAGAAGGCAAGCTGACAACCGAAGCGATCTCTGCGATTATGAGCGAGGAAAAGCCGAATCAGCGTGAGAAGATTGTTTTGCGTGGGGACAGGGTGCGAAACCTGATCCCGAAAAATATCCCCATCAACCAAACGGAGGAGTATGTCTGCAAGGCGCTGGAGCATTACAACAAGTTTTTGCGTAACCGTGCCGAGCGTGACAGCAGGTAAGGCGGAGTGTGATTTTCTTCTTCCCCTTCCTCACACTCCAACCCCTAAACTACCTGACTATCCGAAAGAATAAATCTATCTCTCCTGATTACAGCTATCTCACCTAACTCAATCTATCTCAGGAGAACGCACCATTCCAAAGCACAGGAGGTATGCCCTATGATGTAAGATTAACCTTTGTTTCACACCTTTGCCTGAAACGCTGTTTCGCATTACAATGGCGGCAGAAAAGGAGTGAAGCGCATTGAAAACAAAAACGATTGCTTTTTTAACGGCTCTTTTGCTGATCGTGCTTGCAGGCTGCAACAATGCCCCGCCGAATGAAGATAAGCCGCAGCAGTTTTCTTTTTCGGAGAGTGTTCAAAGCGCCTCTGAATCCGAAACGCCTGCGGGAAAGGAAAGCAAGGAGGTTGAAACAACGCCTGAAGCCGTGCAGGAATCAGAGCCGGAAAAGCAGGAAGAAACGACGGAAACGGATACAGTCAGCACCGAACAGCCTCAGACTGTTTCTGAATCCGGGCAGGCGGCACAGCCCGCCGAACAACCCGATAAAGCGGATAAGACCGAACATTCCGTATCCACACCGCAGCCGGATATTTCAAAAGAAAGCGAAACGCCTGCGCCGCCTGAAACGGAAGAAACGCCGAGCGAAACCGAAACCGACTTTGACATTGACTACTGGATTTCCTTTGCAAAAGGCTACGCTCAGAGCGTGGGACTTCTGTTAGACAGCGAGGCAATTTACTGTTGGGATAATCCGATCCGAGCCGGAGCGCACTGCAAATATCTTGAAAGGGATATTCACAGACGCTTGGATCGGTACAAGGCTGACGAAGAAATCACAGCCGTATGGATTTGGGCGGAGGAAGTCTCTGACGGAATCTACGACATCTATATCGGCTACGCCTAAATTTAATATTCCATTTTTAGGACGCACCGAAAAAAACGGTGCGTTTTTCATTTTCAAGGAGGATTTCAGATGAAAATTAAGAAACCAAAACGCATTATGTCGCTGTTTCTTGCGGCGCTGATGTGCGTGACTTCCCTTGTGGGAATGGGTACGACCGCCTATGCCGCAGAGGAAACGGACGATGTGTACCTTATCTCGTTCCCCCGTGACGGGGACTCGAATTACAACGCCGAATGGGGACACGGCAGCCTTACCTTTATGAACGGCTGGAAAACAGGCACTTCCCGTTATACAACTGTCCGTGCGATGGGCTCATACGAGGGCAATATCTGCTACTGTATTGAAATCGGCGTCCCGCAGCAGACCGGAGACAGCTTTACCAAAAAGGGCGAGGATTTTTGGGACAACTACCCTTCGTCCTATAACAGCACCATTTCTCCTGACGATATTAAGCTGTTCATCGGTCGTATCTTCCAGTACGGCTATACGGGAACCATCTCAACCTCGTGGCGTTCCCAGAACGAGGGCGGCGATAAGCTGGCTCACGCAGTCGCTACACAGCTACTCATTTGGGAAACCGTCATTGGCGAGCGTGATGAAAACTTCAACAAGGTCAGCACAGGCGGCAGGGACGCTGTTTTGGACCAAATCAGTCGCAGCCACCCGCTTTATGACAAGATTATGAGCTACTACAACTCAATGGCGGCAAGTGTGCAGAAACACTCCAAGCTGCCGAGCTTCCTTTCCAAAACGCCGGGGAGCGCACAGGAAATCGAGCTTGAATGGGACGGCTCTAAATACACCGTTACGCTGACGGACAGCAACAATGTCCTTTCAGGATATAAGTTTTCGTCCAATGATTCGGGCGTTCAGTTCTCCGTAAGCGGAAATAAGCTGACGATTACTGCCGAGAAAGCGCCGAGCGACGGGCTGACGATTACCGCAGAGAAAACGGCGCAGAGAAAGGGCGTTATCACTTGGACGGATGGTATCTATGGACCGAACGGCGGCGTGCAGGATACCGTAACCTACGCTCAGACAGTCAATGATCCGCTCAAGGGATTTCTCAAACTGAAGGTGTCCTACGGCTCGGCGAAGATTGTGAAAACCAGCGAGGATGGAAAGGTAGACGGTATCTCCTTCCGTATTCAGGGCAATGGCATTGATAAAACCGTTAAGACAGAAAACGGCGGTCAGATTCAGGTCGATAACCTAATGCCCGGAGTATATACCGTAACCGAGCAGGAATATGACAGATACGAGCCGCAGGAATCCCGCAGAGTAACCGTAGTTGCGGGGCAGGTTGCGACCGTCAACTTCAACAATACCCTGAAGCGTGGCGATATTGAGGTCATTAAATCCTCGGAGGATAACTTCAATGAGGGCGTGACCTTCCATCTTTACGGCACATCGCTCTCCGGCATTGCCGTGGACGAGTATGTGGTTACGGATAAAAACGGCGTGGCAACCTTTGAAGATGTGCTGATCAGCGGCACTACGCCGTACACCATCGAGGAAGTGGATACCGCTATTCGCTATGTCGTTCCCGAAGATCAGACCGCACCCGTCAAGTGGAATGAGGTCACTACCCGCAATTTCACGAATATCCTGAAGAAGTTTACCGTTACCGTGACCAAGAGCGACGCTGAGACGGGAACGGCGCAGGGAAACGCCTCTCTTGCGGGAGCAAAATACGGGATTTTCAAGGGCGAACAGCTCATCGACGAATACTATACCGATGAAAACGGTCAGTTTACAACAAAAGAATATATCTGCGGTGCGGACTGGACAATCAGGGAGCTTGAGCCGAGTGAGGGCTATTTGCTCGATCCGACCGTCCACAAGGTCGGCGCAGAGCCGGAGCTTTATACCATCGAGCATAATCAGACTGCAAATGATGTAAACGAACAGGTCATCAAGGGCAATATCGCCATTATCAAACATACGGACGATGGCGAGACGCAGATTGAAACGCCCGAAGAAGGCGCAGTTTTTGAAGTGTATCTCAAATCCGCAGGCTCTTTTGCGAACGCAAAGGAATCTGAGCGTGATACGCTGACCTGCGATGAAAACGGCTTTGCACAGACAAAGGATATGCCTTACGGCACATATACCGTCCATCAGGTATCCGGCTGGGAAGGCAGGGAGCTGATGGACGATTTTGATGTGTTCATCGCAAAGGATTCTCAGACCTACCGCTATCTGATAAACAACGCAAATTTTGAAAGCTATATCCAAGTAGTCAAGGTGGACGCAGAAACGGGCAAGACCATTCCCTATGCGGGCGCAGGATTCCAGATTTATGATCCGTCCGGCAATCTTATCACGATGGAGTTTACCTATCCTACCCC
>ULXD01017200.1_pt1 | contig 26834 bp, 19 predicted proteins | sample 1960961 | NCBI WGS metagenome assembly ULXD01 (sample SAMEA4835829, study PRJEB28245) | human gut metagenome | biome: gut microbiome; material: fecal sample | place: Denmark | collected 2008 | reverse complement strand
CCAAATCCGGCTGCGATGCGGCTGCCGTTGATCCGTTGGAAGGCGATTGTGCTGATGCAGTTGCGACATCCCCGTTCAGCGCGCAGATAAAGGCTTCCATGCTCAGGAAGCGGTCTTCCGTACGGACGCTGAGCGCCTTCAGAATCGCCTGTTCGATGGCAGGGGAAATGGAGATGTCAAGCTCGGAGGGGCGTTTGAGCGTATCGCCGTGAATCCGTTCGATGGAATCCGGCGGAAGAACTCCGGTGATGCAGCGGTAAAGCGTTGCGCCCATGGCGTAAACGTCTGTCCAGGGTCCCTGATTTCCATGGGAAGAGTATTGCTCCTCCGGGGCATAGCCATGCTTTAAAATAACGGAAACGCTTTTCCCATCGCCGGCGGCAAAGCGCGCTGCGCCGAAGTCCAGAAGCCTGCTGTCACCGTCGGCGGTCAGGTAAATGTTGTCCGGGCTGATATCGCGGTGTAAAAGCTGCATGGAGTGGACAGAAACGAGGGCATTCATAACCGGCAGCAGGATTTTCAATGATTCTTCGCAGGAAATCTTTTCTCCGTGCGCAGCGAGATAGGCTTTTAGACTGGTGCCGTCCACGTATTCCATGACGAAGTAGGCGGTGTTGTTTTCCCGGAAATAGTTCTGGACGGAAACGATATTCGGCGTGTTCTGGAGCTTTGCCAGAATGCGTGCTTCCTCCAGAAACCGTTCCATTCCGGATTGATAATCCTTTTCCTGATGACTGGTCAGAACAACAGTATAGCGGTCGGTGTTCCGGGTAGCCATGGCGGAGGGCATATATTCTTTGATGGCGACTTTGATTTCGAGGGTCAGGTCAAAGCCGAGGTAGGTAATGCCGAAGCCGCCGATGCCGAGGACTTTGCCGATCAGATAGCGGCCGTTTACAATTGTGCCCAGGGGAAGGGCGAGATAGGGCTGCTGTTTTGCTTCATCGAAGCCGCAGACGGGGCAGACCGTGCCGGGCTCTTTTTCGGAAAAGCAGCCGTAACAGATACGTTCGGGATTCATAGTTCCTCACATTCCGCCGCAAAAGCGGCTTTTGATGATAGACAGATGTAAAATGTTCCAGTGTATTAGGAAAAGGCTGGCGAGATCGCATCGGGACGGCTGATGCAGGTCAGGACAAAAAGCTCCCGATCGATGTCGCGGACACGTTCCGTGTGGCGGAAAAGCAGCCCTGTGAGCCAGTCCGTCGCATTGTCGGATTTTGAAAATTCGATCTGGATTTCCAAAGGTTCAATATAAAAATCTCCGCAGCAGACAAGGCTGCCCTCCCCCGGCAAAAGCACCGGGAGGGAAGTCTCTTTTTGCAGCCGACCATCTGCCATCAGATGATAAAAGACGGCAGCTTCGGGAAAAGAAAGCGTATCGGGGGAGAGCTCGACCAGCCGCGTTTCAAGGAGAGCCGCACAGGAAAGACCTGTTCTGGCAGAAATCGTATCAGATGCAGTCATAGGTTCTCTCATTTCTGCGCACGTTTTTTGTGCATGTCGAGTTTGTGTCAAGTGCGCGCAGACACAAATCTCGTTTATTCCTTTGCAACGAGAAAACGGTTTGAGGGATCGCAGAGGAAGAACGTATCTCCGCATAGAGCTTTTCGGGGACGTTCGGGGCGAGCTTTTTCCCATTTCCAAGAAAGGTTCCATAGGAGGAACCGAGGTCGGTCAGGACGAAGCAGCCTTCCCCCGGATTGTAGGAAAGCTGGCAGTGGCGGCTGCTGATGCCGGGCGTGCTCTTTTCATAAACGATGTTGCAGAACGCAGGATCTCTGCCGATGGTAACCTTTCCCTTGAGCAGGTCGAAGCTCTGCCCTGCGTAGCTGCCGGTCATTCCACGCAGGATCGCATGAGCACTGGAGCTGCCTGCCGCACCAGAGCGTACAGGATTGCCGTTTAAGCCGCTTGCTGAGCCATTCGCCAGACCGTCGCCCAAGCTGCTGCTTCGATCTGCCAGGCCGCTGCGGCTATTTGTAACGCTGGCTGCAGCCTTCCTTTCCTTCCAGAAGAAAAACGTGCCCGCTGCGATCAACAGAATGCCGAGTAGGAGCAGCACAGCACTGCCGGGACCGTGGAACAGGGAAAAACCAGAGCCAGAAAACGTGTAAGGAATGCGCTCAACATCCAGGATTTTCGTTAGCTCGTTGATGATGATGGCATAGTTCATGCCAAGGCTCAGCCCGGTATTGGGATCAATGGCGCCTGCAACGTTGATACCGATTACGTTTCCTTTTTCATCGACCAGAGGACCGCCGGAGTTGCCGGGAGCGATGGAAACGTCCATTTGAAATGCCTCATAGGTGGAAAAAGAGGTGGTTGTACGTTTGCTGATGATGCCTCGGGTGATTGTAATATCGTCTATATCGTAGGTGGCAAAATCCTGACGCTGAGAGGAATTGCCGGGATAGCCGAGCGCGTAGGCGGTGTCGCCGATCTTGATGTCGCCGGAGTCGCGCAGCGTCAGGGCAGTCCGCTTATCCGTCGGGGAGGGCAGCTGCAGGATGGCGATATCCTTTTCCTCCTGAGGGGAAAAGTAGACGACCTTGGCTTTTACATAGTCGTTTTCCGCTGCGGAAAAAAAGACATCAATTTCCCCTCCGTAAAGACTGGAATCATAGCGGGGATAGGTATAGGCTTTATTGACGACATGCCCGTTTGTCACGATGTACTGAATCGGCTGTCCGGGCGTGCCGATGGCCCAGCCGGTTCCCATTCCGGCTTCGCTGTTTCCTTCGTTGTCATAGACTGTCGCATAGACCATGACGATACCGTTTCTGGATTCATAGGGATCCTCAGAGGAGCTTTTGGTCAGCCCTGTGATGCCGAAAATGGATGAGACAGCGCCGATCAGGATTAGCACAAGGGCGATCAGCTGTTTAGAAGAGAGTTGTTTGGTTTTCATTCAGTATTCTCCTTTTCCCCGTAATAATGTAAAACGATTGCGGTATAGTTATCCTGTGTGGGAAGTGCGGCTTTTCGGATTGCTGCTTCGAGCGCGCTGCAGCAGTCCTGAACCGGAAGCTCCATCGCCTCGCGGATTTGTTTCAGGGTCAGTGGATCGCTGATTCCGTCGGAGCATAACAGCAGGGTATCGCCCGGAAAAAGGGAAAGTGGAATGTAGGTGCGATCCGGCGTGACCTCCTCCTTCCCGATATATTGGGAAAGTGCGCCTGCCTGTGGGTCAGAAAAAGCTTCCTCGATGGGAAATGCGCCGTGAAAGGAACGCAGCAGCAGGTCCTTTTGAAATTCCTGCCGGGTGTTTAATGCATAGAGCTGATGTTCCCGGAGCAGAAAAAGGTCGCTGTCTCCGACGCTCCAGAAGTGCAGTTGATTTCCCAAAATCCAGGCAGCGACAAGGGTGCAGCCGCCGTGGCCGTAAAACTGTTGATAGATAGTTTGGGTACATGCGGAAATCAGCTTTGGCACGCTCGTGACGGCTGGTTCCGGAAATGGAAAAGCATTCAGGAGACAGGCGGTCGTCTGGCAGGCGATCCGTTGTCCTTCCGCCATTCCGCCCATGCCGTCACAGAGAACGGCTAAAATCCCGTCTGTTTCATAGCGGTCTGCCGGAGAGATTCCGAAGGCATCCTGCTGCTGTTCACGCTGTCCGAGCCCCTGCAGGTTTGCAATTTCCAGAATGGAAGTTTTTTCCGGGGTCAGAACGGTGGTAATGCAAAGCGACTCCGGTGCTGGTTCGGATGGCTGCTGCTGAGTTTGTGCTTTTTTTCGCTTTTTAAAAAAGAACATGGGCTATTCCTCGCTCCACTGAAACTGTTGGCTGCAAAGAGGCAGGAAAAGCAGTCGGCTTTTCCCGACCTCGATGATGTCGTATGCTTTGAGTGGATGAACCATTTCGACCTGTTCATCATTGCAGTAGGTAATGCCGCGTCCCTGCCCGGGCGAAAGGGAAAAGGCATTGTGTTTGGCATCGTAAGTGACCAGTGCATGGCTTTCACGGGATACGGTATCATCGTCTGGCAGGGAAACATCCATCGCGGCAGCCCGGCCGATAAAGTTTCTTCCTGAAACGAGACGGAAATCCGTTCCGCGGTGTGGACCTTCGATGCAGATCAAAAAGCCGACTGCCGGATCAATACCGATTTTCTTTTTCATCACAGCGACTGTTTTGCCGCTGTCGAAGGCTGACGCAGTTGCTGCAGCAGGATTGCCCGGAAAGGCAGCCACTGTCTTGCCGATATCCGCTGCAGCCATCGTCTTTCCGATCCCTGTATTTTCCTTGCAATACGGACAGCTTTCAAATCTTGCTTCATCATAGAAATGACCATTATCACACTGCTTCATAGAGTCCTCCTTGTTTTCTGAAGGAAAATGCGACTGCATGGAACGCTGCGCTGCGGTTTGCGTCAGGCGGGCATTTTCCGTTTTGCAGTTTCTTTCGTTACCTTCAGTCTACGCATCGGACGGTTGTCCGGGTATGCCGTATGCGCGCCAAAACGGCGAAAAATGCGGGTTGGCGCTGGTGCGCCAGGGGGAAAATAGGGAGAAGTGTGGATTAGGAATCGATTTGAGTCGGTAATTTGAGAAAAATGCAATTTATCGAATCATACTTTAGTAAATCGTAATTGACTAAACCGTAATTCGATACTATGATGAAAGAAACAGGAGGTACGGCAGAATGTTTATCGGACGGGAAAGAGAGCTGCAGACGCTGGAGCGGCTGTTTTATTCGGATCATTTTGAGTTCGCTGTTATTTACGGCAGACGGCGTGTGGGAAAAACTGCTTTGATCAGTCGTTTTATTCAGGATAAAGATGCGATTTATTTTATGGGTGTTGAAAGCAGTGAAAAACAAAATCTTGAAAACTTGAGCAAAAGTATTATGGAATACAGCAGCGGGATAGAGGCTGAGACGTCCTTTCTTTCTTTTCAGGCGGCACTGGAATATGTGTTCCGACTGGCAGAAAAGAAACGGATCATTCTGACGATCGATGAATATCCGTATGTGGCGCGCGCTTCCAAAAGCCTTGCTTCCACATTACAGTTGTTGATTGATAAATATAAAGAAGCTTCAAAACTGATGTTGATTCTCTGCGGATCCTCGATGTCCTATATGGAGGATCAGGTTTTGGCATATAAAGCCCCCCTGTACGGACGGCGCACTGCCCAGATGAAAATACAGCCGTTTGATTTTGCGGAAACCTGTCGTTATTGCCAGTATTTCAGCCCGGAAGAAAAAGCCTTGATGTATGGAGTTGCAGGAGGTACGCCACAGTACCTTTTACAGATGAATGATCATCAGAGTGTGGAGGAAAATATTAAAAATACCTTTTTAAATCCGAACTCCGCAATTTATGAAGAACCCTCCAGTCTGCTGAAGCAGGAGGTACGGGAACCTGCTATTTACAATGCAATTATTACAGCGATAGCAACAGGGGCATCCCGGATGGCTGAGATTTCGACGAAAGTAGGGGAAGATTCCAATGTTTGTTCGACCTATGTGAAAAATCTGATTGCACTTGGTATTATTCGTAAGGAAGTTCCTTATGGAGAAAAAACGACGCGCAAAACAATTTATTCGATCGAGGATAATATGTTTCGGTTCTGGTATCGTTTTGTTCCGGAAAATAATTCGATCATCGCCCGTGGCGCGGTGGAACTGGCTTACAGGCGGATTGAGCCGCACTTGTCAGATTATATGGGACATATTTTTGAGGATATCTGTTCGCAGTATCTCTGGGCATTGCTGCTGAAAGGAAAAAGCCCGGTTGATTTTTCGGAGCTGGGACGTTGGTGGGGAACAGATCCGCGTACCAGAAGCCAGACGGAGATCGACATTATGGCAGAGCAGGATCGGCAGGCAGCTTTGTTTGGAGAATGCAAATGGACGAATGAAAAAGTGGATGTTGGTGTGTTGGATACGCTTGTTGAGCGTAGCCATTTGTTTCATTATGATCAGACCTTCCTTTATCTGTTTGCCAAGACCGGTTTCACCCAGGGCTGCATAGAAAAAGCCGAACATCTTGGCAATGTCCGGCTTGTGACGTATTCGGATATTTTAAAAGAGCTGGTTCCTGAGACTTAGGGAAATATAATTTCAGCTCCGGTTACAGGTTTTTGCGCTGCCATTCGATGTAGGACTGGTACAGTCCCATCCGGGATTTTGCACCGACCTTTTCATAAATGGATGTGATATAGCGCTGACAGGTTCTTCGGGAGATGAAAAGGCTGTCGGCGATTTCCTGGATGCTCTTTTCTGTGTTGACGAGTTGGTCAAAAACAGACTGTTCCCGGTCAGTCAGGGAAAATGCCGTGGAAAATGTGGAAAACGGGTCTGCATTGGGAGTGTTCTGTGGATAATCCGGATCGGAGGAAATGCCCGGCTCTTTTAACATACTATAGGCTGCGATTAAAATGCTTACCGTTGCGAACAGGACAAGAGCTGTGATAATCAGTGTGATGCTGCTGTTCGATGCGATCAGGGAGAGAGACAGGTTTGAGACCAGGGCAGCGCCCGCATTGTTGACAGCACGCCCCATTCCTGCCCAGAGGCGCGGGCAGCGGGTATCTTCGGACAGCGCCAGAAAAGAGGTCGTAAAGAATACGACGAAAAATCCGGAGGACAGGTAAAAGACGATCAGTCCGATCAGGAAAGAACCGCCAAGCTGCAGGATTGCGACGCTGAGCGTGGAAAGCATCATAATGCAGTACATGATGAGATTCATGAAACGTCTGTTATGGAGGTCAAACAAAAATCCGGCAGCAAGTCCGCTGCAGGCGAGCAGGATACGAGGCCACTGACCGATATCCATGGTTCCGTCTGCGTGTCCCAGTGTAACGGTGTTGTCCAGTGTACTGAAAATACAGGTCATAAAAATGACGAGAAAGATCAGCAAAACGAGCTGCGGCAGGGCACCGGAGGCAGATGGAGCAGGGAGCTTATGCTGTGGGTCGGTGCTGCCGGAAGAGACGCAAGCTGACGTGTCTGACATATGTGGACAGGGATTTGTCACATCGGACACCTGAGGGCTGGAATTTGCAGTGTCCGGCATCTGGGAGCTGCGGCTTGCCTCCCGGTGCTGAAACCGGAACAGGAAAAATACGATAAAAAGTAACGCGGCGCAAAGCAGCAGCTGTTCTGCCAGGGCAGAAGAAATCAGACTGTTGTTTAGAAATTGCAGCAGGATAGCAAACCCATAGGAAATGCCAACCATGCGTGCGAAATATTTTTTGTCAGAAATTTCACAAAGAAAATGGTAATGCACTGCACTGCCGAGGATGCCGAGAACCAGAAACAGAAGCATTCCGACGGCAGTCAGAAGACCGGGCGGAACAGGACTGCCAAGGATTACAAAGCAGACGATTGCCAGCATTGTAAGCGTGAAAAACACAGCGCTGCGCAGACGATCGCGAAAAAACCGAAACAGCAGCGGATAGAGGCAAAAGCCGACCGCGCTGATACCGAGCGCATAATTCTGGACGTTTACCGTCCGGGCGCTGGAGGCGTTCTGAGCGATCTGGTTGACATAGAAATATTCTGTGCTCAAAAAGAGAAATGTAAAAACCGCCAGCATGGAAATGGCGCGGAGGGATGAAGGTTTTGTAAGTTCCTGTTTCATAAAGGGGAAAGCTCCATTCGTATCGTTCACGAGTGTCGGTTGACAGCTCTTTAAAAGGGGAAATGCTGTAAACCTTGAATCGGACTTCTTTTTCGTTGCATAATTCATTATATAAAATTTGAAAAAACAGTGCAATCGCTTCGCCGCAGAGAACTGAGAAAAGGGGTAACGGGAAAGAAAATAAAAAACAACATCATAAATTTTAAAGGGGAGAGTAAAAAGTATGTATGAAGAGACACAAATGGAGAAAACCTTCCGGAAATTAAAACGTCTGGAAGAAATGCTGCACGATCGGATGTTTATTCCGGTGGATCAGGTGGAAATGAGCGTCTGGACAACGAAGAAGCCGGTGCACGAGGTGCCGGATCGAGGGCTGTTTGGTCCGTGTGAAAGGGGACGAAAGTGGCTGGAGGAGGGATTGTATTGCTGGTTTCTGGGGGATTATACCATACCGGAAAAGCTGGCAGAACAGACCCTTTTCATCTTTCCGAAGATCAAGGGCTATGAGGGGATGCTCTGGGTTGACAAAAAGCCCTATGGGAACTTCACCTCTAAGGTAATTCAGAACAGCTACGGATATCATTACTGCGACCTGCTGACAAAGGGAAAGGCGGCAGGGGAACAGCTGGAAATCGCGCTGGAATATTATTCGCATCATTACGTGCGGGGGACGCAGCCGTTTGAGGAAAGCGAGAATGTGTTTGAGATTGCGTACGATCAGGTGGACATCTGTGTGAAGGACGAGATTATCTGTAACCTTTTCTACGATCTCCACATCGTAAACCAGATGGCAGAATTCCTTTCCAAAGAGCAGTTCCGCAGAGGGGACGCAGTCCGCGCACTGTTAAAGGTACACGAAATGATTGACTACGATATCGATCTGGCAGATCCTGTCGAATGGCACGAAAAAGCCCAGAAAGCGGACGCTGTTTTACAGGAGGTTCTTTCCGATCACAACGGACCGCATGCAGGCTTTGCAGGTCTGATCGGTCATTCCCATATGGATACCGCCTGGTTATGGCATCTGGATGAAACGGTGGAAAAGTGCGCGAGAACCTATGCAAATCAGCTGGCTTTAATGGATCAGTACCCGGATTACAAATTTATCCAGAGCTCTGCGGTGCACACTTCCTGGATGGAACAGTATTATCCGGCAATTTTTGAGGGGATGAAAAAAAGGATCGCAGAGGGAAGATACGAGCCCAACGGCGGTGTTTGGGTAGAGTGCGACTGCAATATTCCCGGCGGTGAATTTATGGTGCGCCAGTTCTTATGGGGACAGCGCTATACGATGAGCAGATTCGGCTATCGTTCCAACTGCTTCTGGCTGCCGGATACCTTCGGCTACAGCGCAGCCCTGCCGCAGATCATGAAGGGCAGCGGCGTGGATTATTTCCTGACAACAAAGATGGCATGGGGCGATACGAACGAGTTTCCGTATGATACATTTTATTGGGAGGGAATTGACGGTACGAGGGTGTTTACCCATACGAACCGTACCCACATCTGGCCGGATGCACAGCAGCTTCTGGAATGCGTCAATGGCTGCAGGGGCTATGGCATCAAGGATAAAACTGTGACAGACAGCAGACTGCTTTCCTATGGCTTCGGAGATGGCGGAGGCGGTCCGGAATTTGAAATGGTGGAAATTGCAAATCGATTAAAGGATGTAGAGGGGCTGCCCAGAACGGAGCATATCCGTGTCGGTGATTTCATGCAGAAGCTGGAAAAAGAGAGCTTCCGTCCTTCCGTTTATGCAGGGGAGTTGTATCTCGAGCTGCACCGCGGCACGCTGACCAATCAGCACCAGATCAAGAGAAATAACCGGAAAGCGGAGATTGCCCTTCGAAATCTGGAATATATGACCGTCCTTTCTGCATTGCAGTCGGGCAAAACGATCAGCGGGGAAGCGATTGCACCTCTGACCGAGCTTCTTTTGCTGAACCAGTTCCATGACATCCTGCCCGGAACCTGTATTCCGCGTGTGCACGATGAATCGCTGGCACAGACTGGGCATGTGATCGAGGAAGCGATAAAGCAGACAAAGGAACTGCTTGCAGACATGGCAGAGGAAAACAGCGCGGCAGATGGCGCAGATCATGCATTTCGGACGATTTACAATACCCTTTCCTTCGACCGGAAAGACACGGTTTATCTGCCGATTGAAAAAGACAGCCACATCGACAGCACATACGGACAGCAGATCGTTGAAAGGCTGGATGGGCAGGACTACCTCGCGGTAGATGGACTGAACGTTCCGGCATTTGGCAGCCGCAGCGTAGCGCTGGTGGGTGGAGCGCCTGTTGAAAACGCTGGCTGTGAGGCGGCAGCTGCGTTTGTCCTGGACGGCGATCATCTGCAGACGCCTTACTACGATGTGATCTTTGATGAAAGAGGTTACATTTCATCCCTGATCGACCGTGAAAACGGCAGACAGCTAAAGGGAGAGGGCTATGCACTCAATACGTTCCTTGTGGCGGAGGATGTGCCGGATTCCTGGGACAACTGGGATCTGGATGCGGATATCGCGGACAAATGGAGAGACTGTGCGAAGCTTTTGAACCGTGAGGTCATTTCCTGCGGAGCGGTTGAACTGCGGATCCGGAGTGAATATCAGCTGACGAAAAACAGCAGCCTGCAGCAGGATATGGTATTTTACAGTAAGGATAGAAGAATCGTTTTTGAAACGGTGATGAACTGGCAGGATGACCACCGCTTCTTAAAGACAGCGTTTGACACTTCGGTTCAGAGCCGTTTTGCGAAACACGAAGTTCAGTTTGGGTATATCGAGCGTGCAACTTACCGCAACACGTCCTGGGAAAAGGCGAAGTTCGAGGTTTCCAATCATAAATATACAGACCTTTCTGAACCTGGATACGGCATTGCAGTTTTGAACGATTGCAAATATGGCGTCAGCGTGGAAAATGGACGCATCTGGCTGTCGCTGCACAAAGGCGGCTGCCGTCCGGACTACAGAGGCGATAAAGGAATTCATGAATGCACTTATGCCTTGCTTCCGCATAACGGCGGCTTTGGCGCAGAAGCAGTCGTACAGCCTGCATACGAGCTGAACATTGCTCCGGTTGTTATGCCCGGCAGAAAAGAGCTGGAATCCTTCGCCACCGTGGATGCACCGAATGTTATCGTGGAGGCGATCAAGCCGATGGAGGATGGAAACGGCTATGGGCTGCGTCTCTATGAAGCGGAGGGAACTTCCGTGCGGACAAAGCTTCATCTGACAGAAACCGGCAAAAAAATCATGCTGACGAATCTGCTGGAAGAGGAAATCGAAACGCTTCCGGATGAAAAGGAAATTGCACTGGAATTTAAGCCATTTGAAATTAAGACGATTTGTGTATTGATGAAACAATAGAATGCACGCTCTGCGAGCACTCTATTGTCATGAATAAGAACATACCGCCCGGCAGCTTTTGTAAGAAGAGTTGCCGGGCGGTATGTTTGTTATGGGAGACGAAGCATCTTGATGAAAAATGCTTCGCCTCTGCGATATGAGGGGAAAAACGGGCGCTGGAAAAGGTGGGGGAGCCAGCGCCCGACTGTCCAAAAGGTATTGGCAGATTAAGAAGCTTCCGACAGCAGGAGAATCATGCGAACCGGGAAGGCGCTGTCGTTGCCGTTTGCAGCATAATTGACTTCGAAACTCAAAGTCTGCGCATTGTCGGGCGTCATTACAATCTCTGACTGCGTGCCGTCAGTGTGAAGCGCAACCAGACGGTGTCCTGCAAGCAGGGAAGCCGGAACGGTAAAGCGCACGATGCCGGTCGGCTGTACTGCCCGGTGATGTTTGATCACTGCTGCGGACATAATGCCTACGCCGTTGTCAAGCGTGCCGATGCAGAGAACCGGCGATCCGGCAGGAAGCGTTCCGGTTACAGCCTGTGCGGAAACATCGGAAACCGGCGACAGGAAATCTTTGCCGTCTTTTTTACCGCATGCCGGGCAGAAAGAGAAGTTCGACAATCCTGCGGACGGAAGAGAGAGGGTAACCGAATGACAAAAGCTTTCTGTAGAGACAGCAGAGCTTTCGGTCTGTCTGAAACCGTTGGAAACAGAAGCAACAGGCTCAACTGCCGGAGCAGATTCCGGCACAAGGGTCGGCGTTTTTACCGTATTGAGCTTTACATTACTGCTTTTGCCATCGAGAATATCCGAGCCTTTTGTTCCGTTGATATTTGTATTTGCTCCAATAGAAATATCGATTGTGCTGGAAGCTGTACCGCCGCCAATGGCGATATCGGAAGAACCGTCGATATTGGAGACAGCCGCGTTGCCGGAAATTTCGATTTTACCGGTTCCGGTCGGTTCAGAAGAAGCTTCACCGATCAGGGGAGTTCTGGAAGTGCCGAATTTGGTGTCACTGCCGATTTTTACCTGGGCGTTATCTGTTATGGTAATGGTTCCGTTCATCGGGGCTTTGGCAGGGTTATAATCCGGATTGGCTTTTTCAGAAGCACCGATGGCAGGATTGCTGCAGGACGTGTTCTGGGAAAAACCGTTGGAGCCGATTGCGGTAACTTTGGAATTATCCTTTATTGTGATTGTTCCGCCGGAAAAGGTGCTGTCCCATCCACTGCCGATTCCGGCGGATGCGGAACCTCCGGAGGCAGTAACCTCAGCATTGCCGCCGATGATAATATCCCCGTTATAATCTCCTTTTTCTCCGCAGCCGATGCCGGGACCACACCAGGTGGCATCTGCGTTGACTTTTGCATTTCCATCAATGGTAATCGTGCCGGTAAAATTGCCTTTTTCGCCGGAACCGATAGCTGCAGAGCCGGTATCGGAAGGATTATAGTATTCTCTTGTTGCGGAGATTGTTACATCATCGGTGATGTGGATAGAACCGGTAAAATCTTCTTCTCCCTGTCCGGTGTCGCTGCTGTATCCATTGGAGCCGATTTTAGCGCCATCGGTCCAGCCGGATAGCGTGAGGGAACCGTCGCCGCGCAGGGTGAGATCACCATCGCTGACATGGATCATGGACGGGGAGGATTCGTCTTTGCGGTTAATCGTATTCGTACCGCGAACCGTGATGTCTGCCTTGGAGTCGCCTTTGACATCAATGGCAGATTCCTGGGAATGCTTCAGGTTGATGTCCTCAATCGTGATGTTCGCTGTCGCGTCATCGGAGGTTGTGATCGTAATGGTGCTGTCGGAAGCAACATCGGAATCCCGATTGGTAAAGGTCGGATCGTTATCTCCTATGGTATTGTTGTTCTGGGAAACGGTCTGCCCGCTCTCAGAAGCGCTCACGATGACGTCACCGTCTTCCATATACCAGGTGGCAGCATAGGCGGTCGATGAAAGAGAGCCGGAAAGAAAAGCGATCGTCAGAAAAAAGGCGGAAATTCTTTTCTTTTTCATAGACAAAGTCTCCTTGGAATTGTTCTGTTTGGATGTAGGGCGAAAGGTGTGCCGTGTATCAGAGTTTTAGTCCTTTTGCCCAATGTTTCATTCTAATTAAATGATACTATAAGTCTCAAAAGAATAATAGCCGTTATTTTCTCAAAAAAACCAGTGAAATCAGACAACGGTTTGGTTTACTCGTGACATTTCCCAGTTTTTTCCCTTGACACGATGGAAAAAGTCGATATAATAAATTGAAAATGATTTTTAATTTCAAAATGAATCGCGGCGGTTTTGGATATCGCCGTGCGGGAGTATGCGCGGATGCCGCAGTGGTTCACAGGGGGAGAAAAATGGCAGAACGTGTCAGATATAGAACGAAGCAACAGGAGCTGATCCGGGATTGTCTGGAAAAACACAGCGACCGGTTTGTGACGGCGGAACAGTGTATGGACTGTCTCAAAGCCGAAGGAATTCACGTTGGACAGACGACGGTTTATCGGGCTCTCGACCGTCTCACAGAGGAGAACGCCGTGATCAAAATTCCGGCAGTGGACGGCGCAGGCGCGCAGTACCGCTATATCGGAGAATTGAGGCCGGGCAGCCCGGGGCGGCTTGTCTGCCTGCAGTGCGGAAAGATCATTCCTCTGGAATGTAACAAGCTCCATGGATTTTCCGAACATATCCTGAAAGAGCATGACTTTGCGCTGGATTCCTCGCATCTGATCTTTTACGGCTGCTGTCGGGAGTGCCGCAAATTCAGGGAAACACAGGAAGGACTGCAGGACAGAAATGAGGATGAATAGAAAAAAGCAATGCGGGAAGCATGCTGTGATTTCCGGCATCAGAATGCCGCAGCTGCGCTGCACACGGGTATCGGAAAGCGGCATCCTGCGTCGTGTGGCGTTGGCGCTCTGCGCGTGCTTACTGTTTACCACAGTGTTTGTCGGCTGCGGCACGGAAGCTTCTGACGAACCGGTGGATCCCAACAAGCTGCAGGTGATGGCGAGTTTTTATACGATGTACGATTTCGCACAGAAAATTGGCGGCGAGCACGTCCAGGTGACCTGCATGGTGCCGTCCGGTACAGAGCCCCACGACTGGGAGCCGTCCACAAAGGATATTACCCGGATGGAGCAGGCGGACGTTTTTATCTATAACGGTGCTGGGATGGAGCACTGGGTTTCAGACGTTCTGGCGGGGCTTTCCAATAAAAAATTGATTTCCGTGGAAGCGTCGCAGGGAGTGAGCCTGCTGCGCAGTGCAGAGGAAGAGGACGGTCACGACCATGAGACCGCGCATGCCGATGAGGACGAAGAGGACAGTCATGACCATGGGACCGCGCATGCTGATGAGGACGGTCACGATCATGCGGATGAAGAAGACGCCGCTGTGAGCAATGCGGCCGCGCATGAAGACGATGCCGCCGACCACACTGTTGTCGCCGCACCGGACGGTCATGACGCCCACGAGCACGGTGAGTATGACCCCCACGTCTGGCTGGACCCGATGAACGCAAAACAGGAAATGCAAAACATCTGCGCAGCGTTTTCTGAGGCGGATCCGGAGCATCGCGCAGACTATCAGGCAAATTATGAGAAATGGGCAAAACAGCTCGACGAGCTGGACAAAACCTATCAGACGACGCTGGAAAATCTGTCGGAGCGAAACATCGTTGTGGCGCATGAGGCGTATGGATATCTGTGCAGGCGTTATAACCTGACGCAGGTGAGCATCGAGGGCATGTCGCCGGATTCCGAACCCGACCCGGGACGGATGGCAGATATTATCGATTTTGTCCGGGCAAACAACGTCCGTGCGATTTTCTTTGAAGAGCTGTCCGGCTCGAGGACGGCGGAAACGGTAGCGGCGGAAACCGACGTGAAGCTTTTGACCCTCAGCCCGCTGGAAGGCCTAAGCGACAGACAGGAAGAAACCGGCGGAGATTATTTTTCCGTCATGGAAGAAAATCTGCAGCAGCTGACAGAAGCTTTGCGGTAAGGAGCAGACATATGAATGCGATAGAAATCAAAAATCTGCACTTTTCCTATGGAAAGGAAAATGTGCTGGACGGCGTCAGCCTTTGCCTGAAAGAAGGGCGGCTGGCGATTCTCGCAGGAGAAAACGGGGCAGGAAAATCGACGCTTTTAAGGCTTTTATTAGGAGAGCTCCCGATCGGGGAAAACCCCAAAGGGGATCAAGAAGAAGGCAGCAGCGACGGCAGCATTGAGATTTTAGGGCAAGACATCCGACAGTTTAAGGACTGGTCGAGCATCAGCTATGTGCCGCAGAACGGGATGGGTGGCTGGAAGGATTTTCCGGCATCCGTGGAAGAAATCGTACGCGCAAATTTATATAAGCAGATCGGATTGTTCCGGTTTGCGGGGAAAAAAGAGCGGCAGCAGGTAAGAGCTGCGCTGGCGCAGGTGGGCATGGAGGAATACCAGAACCGTTTGATCGGCAGACTTTCTGGCGGGCAGCAGCAGAGAGTGCTCCTGGCACGCGCCCTGGTCAACGAGCCGAAGCTTCTGATTCTGGATGAGCCGACGTCGGCATTGGATGAAAAAAATGCGTCACACTTTTACCGACTGCTCAAAAAAATCAATGCGGAGAAAAGGATCACCGTCCTGATGGTGACGCATGACCTCAAACGTGCATCGTCCTATGCAGATGATATCTGGGTGTTGGAGGACGGAAAGGTAAAACAGGAAGCTGGGAAAGGAGACGGGCAGGCATGAGAATTTTTGAGTATCTGTTTATGCAGCGGGCGTTTGTTGTCGGAATTTTGCTGGCGGCGGTTGTGCCCTGCGTCGGAATGGTCGTTGTCTGCAAACGTCTTTCCATGATCGGTGATGCACTTTCCCATACGTCGCTCGCCGGCGTCGCAGCAGGACTTTTGCTGGGTGTCAATCCGGTGGCGGGCGCAGCAGCAGCCTGTGTGGCAGCGTCCTTCGGCATTGAGGCGATCCGCAGAAAGCTTCCGCGCTATTCGGAAATGTCGATATCCATTATCATGTCAGCAGGAATCGGTCTGGCGGGTGTGCTGTCCGGTTTTGTGAAAAATTCGGCAAACTTCAACAGCTTTCTGTTTGGCAGCATTGTGGCGATCAGCGATGCCGAGATGATTTCAGTCATCGTGGTGTCCGTTGTGGTACTTGCGTTATTTTTGCTTCTATATAAAGAACTGTTTTATATTTCATTGGATGAAAGAAGCGCACGGTTGGCGGGCGTGCCGGTCGGCGTCGTCAATTTTATTTTCACGATTATGATTGCAGTGACGGTTTCGGTTGCAGCACGGACAGTCGGTGCGTTGATGGTATCGTCGATGATGGTCGTTCCGGTAGCTTGTGCGATGCAGCTGGGAAAGAACTTTAAACAGACTGTATGGTACGCTGTCGGTTTGAACGTGCTGTTCATGATTATCGGGCTGTTTGCGGCGTTTTATCTGGGCTTAAAGCCGGGCGGCACAATCGTTTTGGTGGGCGTTGCAGCGCTTCTGATCATTTTTATCGGGAAACGGATTGTGTTCGGAAAGCAGGAGTGAACAGTTCACCCGCGCCATTCGCAAAATCGCATCTTCGATGCTTTCCGCTGCTTCGCAGCTCGTTTTTGCTCATGGAATGGCGCTCTCTTCGAACCTTCCTGCAAGCAATTTTCCATGCGAGCATGAAAATCTGCTTGCAGGAAAATTCGAGTGAACTGTAAGACACGAATTGACACAGGAAAAAAAGCGTGCTACCATGTTTGCAGTCAATGATGACTAACAAAAGAAAGCTATGCCGTACGACAGGTAGTATAGACGTATCCTGCGCCGGTCGAAGGAGGAAACGAACATGATGAAAGCATCTGATGCAAAGAAAATCGGTTTATTTTTAGGAGGCGTATTGTTCGGAACAGCCGGAATCAAGATCCTTTCCAGCAAAGACGCGAAGAAAGCATACGTACAGTGTACCGCAGCAGCGCTTCGTGCAAAGGACAGCGTTATGAAGACCGTAACAACAGTTCAGGAAAACGCTGGCGATGTTCTGGCAGAAGCAAAGCAGATCAATGAAGACAGAGCTGCAGAAGAAGCGGAAGCTGAAGTAAAAGAAGAAGCCTGATTCAGGGCAGTGGGGGACGGAGCCGGAGACGGCGCCGTCCTTTTTGACGGAGTCCCGTTTTCTGAAAAAGCGCGAAGCGTATCAGCGGAGTGGAGATAAGATTGAAAAATAAAATTTTCAATCGCGAGATTTGTGTCTGCGCGCACTTGACACAAACTCGACATGCGCAAAAAGCGTGCGCAGAAATGAGCGGAAAAAATGAACTTTAAAATCAAACACAAAATTCCCGGGCGAATCCGGGTGCATATGGGGCAGTCCAGAATGAGCTTTGACCAGGCGGACACCCTACAGTATTTTCTGGAAGCACAGCCAGGTGTGACAAAAGCGACCGTATACGAGCAGACGCAGGATGCGGTGATCGAGTATGACGGCGAATTAAAAGAACTGATGGAGGCGCTGAAAAGCTTTCATTATGAAGACGTCCAGTTGCCGGATTCCGTCCGTTCCAGTTCGGGACGTGCGCTGAATGTAGAGTATAAAGAAAAACTGATCGGGCATGTGGCAAAACGGCTATTTACAAAATACATGCTTCCCTTACCGATCAGAAATGTGTATACTATATGGAAAGCTTTCCGTTATGTAAAAGAAGGCGTCCTATGCCTTTCCAAAGGAAAACTGGAAGTCCCGGTTCTGGATGCGACAGCGATTACCGTATCGATTCTGCGGCGGGACTGCTCGACGGCAGGATCGGTTATGTTCCTGCTTGGTCTGGGTGAAATCCTTGAGGAGTGGACACATAAAAAGTCTGTCGGCGATCTGGCGCGCAGCATGTCGTTAAATGTCGGCAAAGTGTGGATAAAGACCCGGGATCAGGAAATCCTTGTGGATTCTGCATCCGTTGTGCCGGGCGACCATATCGTGATCCATGTCGGCAACGTCATTCCGTTTGACGGCGTAGTGGCAGACGGCGAAGCGATGATCAACCAGGCTTCCATGACCGGTGAATCCGAGCCTGTCCGCAAGGAAAAGGGGGGATTCGTTTATGCCGGAACCGTTGTGGAAGAGGGCGAGCTGACGATTGAGGTCAAGGCGGTTTCCGGCTCGACCCGCTACGAAAAGATCGTTACGATGATCGAGGATTCCGAAAAGCTCAAGTCCGCAGTAGAAGGGCGTGCGGAGCATCTGGCGGACAGGCTGGTTCCCTACACCTTCCTTGGAACCGGTCTTACATGGCTGCTTACAAGAAATGTTACCAGAACGTTATCCGTACTGATGGTTGATTTTTCCTGCGCATTAAAGCTTGCGATGCCACTGACTGTCCTGACAGCGATCCGGGAAGCAAACGCAGCGAAGATCACTGTAAAGGGCGGAAAATATCTGGAAGCATTTTCCGAGGCTTCCACCATCGTATTCGATAAGACCGGTACGCTGACCAAAGCGCAGCCTACACTGCATTCTGTTATCGCATTTGGTGAGGAAAAGGAAGACGATCTTTTGTGTCTGGCAGCATGTCTGGAGGAGCATTTTCCTCATTCGATGGCAAAGGCGGTTGTGCGTGCAGCGGCAGAGCGTAATCTGGAACATGAGGAAGTACATTCCAAGGTGGAATATATCGTTGCACATGGCATTGCCTCTTATGTTGGGGAAAAGCGTGTGGTGATCGGCAGCGCCCACTTTGTATTTGAAGATGAGAAGTGCCGGATCCGTCCGGAATACCAGCAGCGTTTCGATGAGCTGCCGCTGCAGTATTCCCATCTGTATCTGGCAGTTGACAACGTACTGGAAGCAGTGCTCTGCATTGAGGATCCGGTGCGTGAAGAGGCAAAACAGATTATCCGCGAGCTGAAACGGGAAGGCTTTACAAAAATCGTCATGATGACTGGCGACAGCGAGCGAACAGCAGCGGCGATCGCAAAACAGATCGGCGTGGACGAATACCATGCGGAAGTTCTGCCGGAGGACAAGGCGAACTTTGTCCAGCAGGAAAAAGAAGCCGGACGCAGGGTAGTCATGGTCGGCGACGGAATCAACGACTCCCCGGCGCTTTCTGCTGCGGATGTTGGTATTGCGATCAGCGACGGTTCGGAGCTTGCGCGGGAAATTGCGGATATTACAGTCGGTGCGGACAGCCTGCAGGAGCTGGTTTACCTGCGCCGCTTAAGCAAAGAAATGATGCGTCGGATTCATGTCAACTACCGTGCAATCCTTGGCATCAACGGCAGTTTAATTGCAGCCGGTGTGACCGGGCTGATTCAGCCTACGACATCCGCGCTGCTGCATAATACGACAACACTGGCCCTGAGCCTGAGAAGCATGAGCTGGAAAGTTCCGGGAGAGGCAGGGCAGGAATAAAAAGAACGGAGACAGAGAATGAAAAAGGCGATGATTGCCATGAGCGGCGGCGTAGATTCGAGCGTTGCGGCATGGCTGATGAAGCGGGACGGATATGATTGTATGGGCGTTACGATGCGCCTGTTTGCCGGAGAGGACAGCTGCGAACGAAAAGGGCATACCTGCTGTTCGTTAGATGACGTGGAGGACGCAAGAAGCGTTGCACGTCAGCTGGGCATTCCGTATTTCGTGTTCAATTTTACGGAAGATTTCGGCACACAGATCATGGACCGCTTTGTCTGTGCCTATGAAAACGGATTCACCCCGAATCCGTGTATCGACTGTAACCGTTATATGAAGTTCGAGAAGCTGATGAAGCGGGCAAAGGAGCTGGATTACGATTACGTTGTAACCGGACACTATGCCAGAATCGAAGAACAGGACGGAAAGTTCCTCCTGAAAAAAGCCATCGATGAAAAGAAAGACCAGAGCTATGTGCTCTACAGCCTGACGCAGGAGCAGCTTGCACATACGCTGTTCCCCCTGGGCGGCATGACGAAGCCGCAGATCCGGGAAATGGCGGAAGAACAGGGACTGATCAATGCGCGCAAGCATGACAGCCAGGATATCTGCTTTGTACCGGACGGAGATTATGCCGGATTTATTGAACGATACACCGGCAAAAGCTTTGAGCCAGGCAATTTCGTAGATCAGGAAGGACATGTGCTGGGGCAGCATAAGGGAATTATCTGCTATACGATCGGACAGCGCAAAGGGCTGGGACTAGCCCTGCATGAGCCGATGTATGTGTGCAGGATCGATCCAAAGACCAATACGGTAGTCCTTGGACGCGACCGGGATCTGTGGTCAAAGGAGCTGGCGGCGAAGGATTTCCACTGGATCAGCGGCGAGGTGCCGACGGGCACGCAGCGCATCAAAGCGAAAATCCGTTACCGTCACCAGGAGCAGTGGGCGAACGCAGAGATCACCGGACCGGACAGCATTCATCTGGTCTTTGACGAGCCCCAGAGGGCAATTACCTGCGGACAGTCGGTTGTACTTTATGATGGCGATGTTGTAGTGGGCGGAGGAACGATCAATGGATTATGTGGTTCTGGATCTGGAATGGAATCAGGCGTCTGATAGCCGCGATGCCCGCAACAGACTGCTTACGTTTGAAATTATTGAGATCGGTGCGGTAAAATTAAACAGCCGGATGGAAATTGTGGATACCTTTGAGGAGCTGATCCGTCCGCAGGTTTATGATACCATGCACCATATTACAGAAAAGCTGATCGGCATCCATATGAAAGATCTCTCCGGATGTCGGACATTTGATGTCGTGATGAAGGACTTTCTGGCGTGGTGTGGCGAGGATTTCATGTTCGGTACCTGGGGACCGCAGGATCTGACGGAGCTTCAGAAAAATATGCGGTTTTTCGGTATGGAGCCCCTTGGAAAAGGACCTGTCCGGTTCTATGATATTCAGAAGCTGTTTTCCATCGCCTACGAAGATCAGAAGGTGCGCAGGAGTCTGGAATATGCGGTGGATTATCTGCAGATTCCAAAGGATATTCCGTTTCACCGGGCGATCAGCGACGCTGTGTATACCGCACGGGTATTTCAGATGATCAAAGACCCGATTGCACTGCAGCGGGTTTCCTTCGACACGTTCCAGCTGCCGGAGAATCACCGCAGCGAGGTGCATGTCGTATTCGATAATTATGCAAAATATATTTCCCGACCGTTCCCGGATAAGGAGGCGTTGATGGCGGATAAAGAGGTTCTCTCCACCAGATGTTATCTGTGCCATCATAACCTTCGCAAAAAAGTCCGCTGGTTCTCGCCAAACGGCAAGCACTATTACAGTCTGTCGTGGTGCGATAAGCACGGTTGGATGAAAGGAAAAATCCGCGTGAAAAAAGCGGAAGATGACATGGTTTACGCCGTCAAGACGACGAAGCTGGTCGGAGAGAAAGAGGTTGCCGCCCTGATGGAGAGAAAAGATCACATCCGCCAGCTGCGCAAGGAGCACAGACACCGCGAAGCGCAGGAAAAGCTCGGGAAACGGTGAGGCGGGGTGCTGACATCGGAGACACGCCGGGGAGCCCATATAATAAAATAATACGAAAAAAACGCCGCAGACCGGTTTCAAAAGAAATGGTCTGCGGCATTTTTGTGCATCCCGTCCTGTGTCTTACGCGAAGGGATCGGTGTAACGGTCGAAGTCGATGATTTCATCTTTGCGGCTGCGGTGTCGTTTCATGATATCGCGGCGCTTGCGATTGCGGCTGTGTCCGATCAGAATGGAACGGATCACCAGAATGACGATCAGGATAACCGCGACAATGCTGACTGCAAGCAAAATTTTACGGACGTTTAAGAAAATAACATTTCCCCCCGGTGTGGAAACTGCGGTCGGAGAAGTTGTGGAAGCGACGGATTCAGACGCTGCGGTGCCAGCCTGCGCGCTCGTGGCGCCCTGTGTGCCGGAGGAACCGTTTGCACTGGAAGCATTCACATTGCCATCCGTGCCGGAGCTGTCTGTGCTGCTTTGCGCATTAGAAGCGCTGCTTTGTACGCTGTTCGCATCTGCCTTGGAAGAGCCATCCGCTGTTGCGATGGCTGCGCTTTCCGTTTCAGAAACCGGTTCTGCACTGAAATCAAAGGGCGTTATGCTGGAAAAGAGGATCGGCGCGCTGCCGAGATCCTGACCTTCGTAGGAGTAGTGGATGACAGCGGCCTGTCCATCCTTCAGGTTATCATAGCTCAGCTCGGAATCCAGATCGGCAAAGGTGAGCGTATCCGGAAGGAGAACTTTCGCATCCGGGTCGATAGAAAGGATGTCGGACTGATTGAACGTATTTGCGAACAGGTCGCCGTTTTTTACCTGATAGGTGGTGTCTTCTTTGGATGCTGTAACAGAAGAAAAGTTGCTGAAACCGTAATCAAATAAGCTTATCGTATCCTTGAACTGCTGCGGGGACTCCTCCATCATAACGACGCAGATCAGCTTCAGCCCGTCTTTCTGGGCGCAGGAAACGAGGTTAGAGCGAGCGTTTGCGGTGTAGCCGGTCTTACTGCCGACGAGATATTCGTAAGCGTAGGTTTTACCGGGCAGCAGTTTGTTTTTGCTGTTCGGAATCAGATCCTGTGACAGCGTTGCGCTTGCCGGGATTTTGTAGCTTGCCGTGTCAGACATGCGGCAAAGCACGTCATCGGAGAAAAACTTCTGTCCGATCAGAGCGAGGTCATGGGTGGAGGTATAGTGATTGTCATCATGCTTGCCATTGGTATTGACGAAATGGGAATCCGTGCAGCCGAGCTCCTCTGCGGTTTGGTTCATTAAATCTACAAACGCTTCCATACTGCCGCTGATATGTTCGCCGATGGCATTGCCGCATTCACTGCCGGAGCCCACCAGCAGACCGTAGAGGGATTGTTCCATCGTGATCGCTTCACCGGCTTTGATGCCGATGTTGGAATCACTTCGCCAGTCGATGCTGTGCACCGCGGTATCGGAATATTCGATCATCTCATTTAATTCGCTGTTCTGACGCGCAATGTAGGCAGTCAGAATCTTGGTTGTGCTGGCGGGATAGAGCTTTTCATGGATATTTTTGGCATAAAGGATTGCACCGCTGTCCGCATCCATCAAAATCGCGGAGCGAGCGTTGAGAATCGGACCCTCCGGCCAGTTTTTGATTTCGTTGCTCTCAACCGGGATCGAAAGGTTGGCCTCCGCCAGCGCCTGGTAATCGATGACCTCGGCGCGAGCCGTTAAAACAGCGCCACAAAACAGATTGGCGCCGACTCCAAGTGCTATCATAAAAGAAAAGAAGGATCTTTTCTGGAATAATTTCATGTAATGTACCGTCCTTTATTGAAAGATAGTAACATCATACACTATTTCCAGGCGGATTTTAAGGGCAGAACAGCAAAATTCAAAATTTTTTAAAATTTATACTACAGTTCCCTCGTGGCATCCCGTGGGCAGAATCCCATGCTTGCATGAGAATTTGCCCACGGGATGCCACGAAGGGAGCGCCGCATTATGAGCAAAAATGAGCTGCGAAGCAGCGGAAAGCGTCGAAGACGCGATTCATGACAATAGAATGTTCGCGGAGCGTGCATTCTATTGTATTGCGAATGGCGCGGGCAGCATTCCCAAAATGCAAAGCTTCCTTTTTATCCCGAAATATAGTAAGATAAATTGATATCAGGATTGTGGGAGTGCGCAGCACGGAACAATCCGTAGGTATCAAAGCCAGGGTCAAAAGGTCTGAACCCACATGAGCTTGCTCATAGGTGGGAGAAAGACAAAAACCCAATAAAATAATAATGAAAAATAGTGAGGATAATTCATGAGATTGCGCAATATTACAGGCTGTCGGGAAATGATCGGGGAGAGCGAGTTTGTCGTACACGAACCGGAAACGATGAAAGGAAAGTGGAGAGAAGCGTTTGGCAATGACCATCCGGTTTATGTGGAAATCGGCATGGGCAAGGGACGTTTCCTGATGGATATGGCGCGCCTTTATCCGGAAATCAACTTTATCGGTATCGAAAAATATTCCAGCGTGCTGCTGCGCGCGGTTCAGAAGCTGGAGGAGGAAGAGCTGCCTAACGTTCGCCTGATCCGCATGGATGCAGAAGATCTGGAAAATGTTTTCGCGCAGGGAGAGCTGGATCGCATTTACCTGAATTTTTCCGATCCGTGGCCGAAGGACCGCCACGCGAAGCGACGCCTGGAGTCCAGACAGTTTCTGGCAAGATACAATCAAATTCTGAAAAAAGACGGAACGATCGAGTTTAAGACGGACAACCGCGCCCTGTTTGATTTTGCACTGGAAGAAGTGGAAGCAGCAGGATGGACTTTGAATGAAAAAACCTTTGACCTTCACGCGGATGCGCGCTTAAACGAAGGAAACGTCATGACTGAGTATGAGGAACGGTTTTCAGCACAGGGCAATCCGATCTGCAAGTACATTATCAGCCGTTGAATTCCCTGCATAGGAAAAGCCGTTTTCCGATATACATAATAAAAAGACTCGGACGGACAACGGCATGGAAAGAATGGAACAATTAAAAGCGATGCTTTCCCTGTGTCTGATTTTCGGCATGGCGTTCTGCCTCGGAAGCGGTGTGGGGCATACGGTGCGCGTGCGGGATCAGGCGGTGATGGCACGTCCTGCACAGAAGGACTGGGGACTTTCCTTTCAGGAGGACAACAAACCGCCTGTGGCGGACGAAAGCATGGAGCAGCTGGCGCAATATGATGCGTTTTATGCGGAGAATACGACGGAAAAGGTTTTGTATCTGACGTTTGACTGCGGATACGAAAATGGAAACACGCCGGCGATTCTCGACGCATTGAAAAAGCATCATGTGCCGGCGGCTTTTTTTATTGTGGGGAATTATCTGGAAAAAAATCCCGACCTGGTCAAACGGATGCGGGCGGAGGGGCATATCATCGGGAACCACAGCTATCATCATCCGGATATGAGCCAGATGGGAAAAGAAGAGTTTCAGAAGGAGCTGGCGCAGCTGGAAGACCTGTACGAGCAGACAACCGGCGAAAAGATGTCGAGGTTTTACCGCCCGCCCCAGGGTAAATATAGCGACAACAATCTGCAGCTGGCAAAGGAGCTTGGGTATCGGACGATTTTCTGGAGCCTTGCCTATGTGGACTGGAAGCAGGAGGAACAGCCGACCCGCGAAGAGGCGATGTCAAAGCTGTTAAAAAGAGTTCATCCGGGGGCGATTGTACTGCTGCACAATACGTCCCGGACGAACGGAGAAATTCTGGATGAGGTTTTAACAAAGTGGGAGGAAATGGGGTATCATTTTGCTTCGCTGGAAGAACTGGTATCCTCCGGCAGCAGGGAAGCACGGAGCTTTTTCTTGACGGATAACCAGGAAAATCCGGTAAAGAGCGCCGCGCCGACCCATGCAGCAGGATCGCAGAAGCAGGCGAGGGGAAAGCTTACAAGCTTCATGGCGATCAGTGCTGTGATCATGCGGGCAAACAGCTCGGCTACGCCGCCCATCATCGGCAGGAAGCTGTAGCCGCAGCCCTGCATGATGTTTCGGAAAATAAAAATCGTGGAAAGCGGAATATAAAAGACCGCACACATATAGATATAGGTTTTTGCCCAGGGCATCAGGGAAGCTATATCGATGTCTCCGGAGAAGAACAGGGAAAGCAGCGGGCGCAGGAACAGACCGACGGTAGCTGCAGCGAGCAGCGAGTAGATGACGCTGATCAGGAGAGCGGAACGGACGCCCTTTTCCAGACGGTGATAATCGCCCTTGCCGTAGTTCTGACCGCCGTAGCTTGCCATTGTCTGTCCCATCGACATCATGCCCTGTGTTACGAGGCTCTGCACCTTGCTGGCAGCAGTAAAGGCAGCGACTGCCACCGAGCCGAACAGATTGATGGCAGCCTGCATCACCATTGCTCCGGATGCAGTAATGGAAAACTGCAGTGCCATTGGAATGCCCATTCTCATCTGATATGCCGTGTCTGATGCGGAAAGTCGCCACTGGGTGCGCTCCGGGCAAAGCACGGGAACGTTCTTATAAATATAGATCAGACACAGTACCGCAGAAACGCCCTGTGAAATATTGGTTGCAATTGCAGCACCTGCCACACCCATATGGAAGCAGAGGATCAGGAGCAGATCGAGCACCACATTCAGACAGGCGGAAAATACAAGGAAAAACAACGGAACCTTACTGTTGCCGATGGCCCGCAGAAGTGAGGAAAACAGGTTATAAAAAATACAGGCAACGACTCCGCTGCAGATCAACATGCTGTAGGTATACGCATCGGCAAAAATATCCTCCGGTGTATTCATAAGGAGAAGCAGAGGCTTCATGGTGCTCAGACCGACCACGGTTATAAGGATTGTGACAAGAACAGAGAGCAGGATACCGTTTGCCACACTGGCGCGGACGGCTTTTTCATCCTTTGCTCCATAACGCTGTGAGGTCAGAATCGTAAATCCGGCGGTAATGCCCTGTGCAAAGCCGATGATCAGAAACATAACTGTGCCGGTGGAGCCAACGGCAGCCAGAGCGTTCGCACCGACGAAGCGGCCGACGATGATCGTATCGGCCATGTTGTAAAACTGCTGGAAAATATTGCCGACTAACAGCGGCAGGGTAAATTTGAGTATGATGGACAACGGTTTGCCCTGAGTCATATCCTGTTCCATAAAAATCCTCCATCGGTTTGGTGTTTTACGGCGCTTATGGGCGCTTTATGTGATTTTTGTAGCAAAAAAGACTGTTGAAATTTCAACAGTCTTTAAAAGTCGAAGCGACGTGATTTGAACACGCGACCTCTGCGTCCCGAACGCAGCGCTCTACCAAACTGAGCCACGCTTCGATTGCTTCATCAAGCCTTATTATCATAACGAATTTTTCTGAAAAAGTCAACTGGAAAATTTAGAAAAACCGGAAAATGTTGAGAGTATCATTAAATGCAGAAGAAACCGTTACGGTT
>ULXD01035476.1_pt1 | contig 26918 bp, 16 predicted proteins | sample 1960961 | NCBI WGS metagenome assembly ULXD01 (sample SAMEA4835829, study PRJEB28245) | human gut metagenome | biome: gut microbiome; material: fecal sample | place: Denmark | collected 2008 | reverse complement strand
GTCAAGTCTGGTAAAACTCCGTTTTCCCGCCTTGCCGCTGCTCTCGCCTTGCACCGGCTTTGCATAACCCGGGCTGCGGCTCGGCAATATCAAGTCTGGTAAAACTCCGTTTTCCCGCCTTGCCGCTGCACTCGCCTTGCACCGGCTTTGCATAACCCGGGCTGCACTCGGCAATTTAAGAGCAAGCTCTCATTGCACTCGCCTTGCACCGGCTTTGCAAAAGTCAGTCTGCGGCTCGGCAGCATCGGTGCCGCCGGAACCGTATCTTTATTATTAACTTACACCGTCAGGATGGTGCGCACCCTTCCGTCCTGCAATCAGAGAAATGACATTTATCGTTTATGACACGCTTTTTCATAATACTCATCATGTCTGTCATGTCAGCCGCAGTATGCGCGCAGAGCACCGCACCGGCAGTGAAAGGCAGTGTGGTGGACGCCTCGACTGGCAAGCCGGTGGAATATGCCGGAGTTACACTTACCGACACTAACAACAACACCATCGCCTCGGCTGAGGTGGAGGACGGACGCCTCGAGATTCACACCGCGCGCGAAGGGCGGTTCACCGTCACCATAATGCTCCTCGGCTACCGCACATACCGTAGCGACACGCTGGACATAAGGAGGGGCAGGACGGCTGACCTTGGCACCATACGCATGGAGATGGAGGAGAGCAGTCTGGACGAAGTGGTGGTCACGCGCGACCGTAGTAAGGTGGTGTACAGGCTCGACAGGCGCAGGATAGACGCCTCGTCGGTGCTCTCGGCGTCGGGTGGCACCGCAGCGGATGTGCTCAAGTCAACTCCCTCGGTGCGTGTTGACGCCGACGGCAACGTGTCGTTCCGGGGAAGCACGGGCTTTCTCGTCTACGTTAACGGCAAACCGTCGATGCTCGAGGGAACGCAGGCTCTGGAGCAGATAGCTGCATCCGACATCGACGCCATTGAGATAATGACAACGCCCTCGGCACGATATAAGACCGAGGGTGACGTGGGAATAATCAACATAACCACACGGCGGCATGCTGACAACGGTGTAAGCGGGGCGGCGCACCTGTCGGGAAGCACCATAGGCACGTGGAACACCGACGCCACCATAGGCTGGCGCGGAGGGGCAAGCAGGTGGTATGTGGGCATGGCGGCGTCTGACATAAGGGGCAAGAGCGACTTCAGGCAGAAAAAGACAACCGTCGTCGACGACTTCACCACCACCTCCGACGCTGACGGAACGCGCCACAGCGACAAGATATCGTACATCGGACGAGCCGGATGGGAGTATGACTCCGGAGCCCACCACCTGCAGGCGGAGCTGCAGGGAGGCATGACCGACAACAGGAGGGGAGGCGACATGGGCTATTACGAGCACCGCACAAAGGGCGAGGAGGTGATGAACGACGGACTGTATGACAGTCATGACCGCTACTCAAACGAGAAAAGGCTCGCGCAGCTCTCGGCAGACTATGTGCTTAACCTCAACGGGCGGGGCGACCGCATATCCGTAAGCGGACGGCTGAGGCACGACTGGTATGCGCTGGAATATACCGAAAGCAACATGTTCGACGGGTCAGGAGCGAGGTATGAGGGCACACGCGGATATGAGAAAGAGCACCACTGGGACTTCGACGGGGTGGCGTCATTGCTCGTGAACTACCGTCCCTCGGGACGCATAGAGGCGGGTTATCAGTACACATCATACAGCGAACACGGCGAATACAACATAAAATACTGGGACAGGAAGATGAAAGACTTCGTGTGGCAGGACAACCTCCACGCGCCGTTCTTCTACCGCAGGCAGATCCATTCGCTCTATGCCATGCTCACAGACAGAATGGGAAAGGTGGAGTTCGACGCCGGATTGCGTGCCGACCATACCATCGACGAGCTGACAATATCAGTAGCCGGGGCTGACAGATACATCAGACGGCTGGAGCTGTTCCCGTCGGCTCACGTGTCCTACGACGCCGGACGGGGCAACGTCTTCACCCTCGGCTACTCCTACAGGACAAACCGTCCGGGCATATGGCAGCTCGAACCGTACATCACGTATGAGGATTACTACACCAAACAGATAGGCAACCCGGACATCAGACCGGAATATATACACACCGTGGAAGTGGGCTACCGCAAGTCGTTCGCACAGGAGAACAGTGTGTCGCTCACCGCCTTCTGCCGCTCGAGGCGCGGGGTGATGGACAAGGTGAGGGTGCCATACGAGCCGGGAGTGACGCTCGACTCGCTCATAAACGCCGGCAACGACATCACATTCGGACTCGAGCTCAACTCTCACCTGCGCCTGCTGCGCTGCTGGGACATGACGCTCAACGGCAGCCTGTTCCGCTATGAGTTCACAAGCCGCTACGAGGGATGCGCCGACGCAGCCAACACGAGCTACTCGCTCTCGATGATGAACAACTTCAGTCTGGGACGGTCCACTCGTATGCAGTTCGATGCCAACTTCGTGGGACCCACGGTTCTCACACAGGGACGGGAGAAAGCTTACTGCTACTTCGACCTTGCCGTGCGCCGCCAGCTCATGCGCGACCGCCTGGCAGTGTCGCTCGTGGCGCACGACGTGTTCCGCACCGCACGCTACGACAACCGCCGCTCCACCGCCACACTCATGTCCTCAACATACGTCCGACCCAAGTATCCCAACATAATGCTGTCCGTCAGCTATTTCTTCAACGCCTCGGGAGGAAAGACGCAGGGCGGAAAGGTGTCGTCGGGAGCAATGTTCGAGGGTAAGGATTTCTGACAGTGGCACATCCGTGGGGCTGCATCCTTACGGTGTCATACGCTGTCACGGTGAGGATGAGAGGCGCGGGAAGGCAAGGATGTGGTGTATGCCGCGCAAAGAAAACACCAATTATAGCCATCATTTCCTATTTTTTATATACCGCCACATCCTAAAGTAGAGACGCAAGATTTTGCGTCTCCCGAGCAAAAAACGCAAATATTAAGGCATGCCTTCAGCACTGTCAATATCGCAAGGCTGCTTGTGAGACACAAGATTTTGCGTCTCTACTGGGCTGACGCCATCATTATAAAATAATATTTACAGCTCACATTGCCCCTCACTTCCCCGTTTTTATCCATGAAAAACGGTTCCACGCCACAAATGACGCCATTCCCCGGCACACCGGAACCGTTCCTTCCGCGCCTCACACATCCCACTGCAAACCGTATATTTATGCCATATGGAAAGTAAAAAAACGCGACAGATAAAAATCGCGGAATAGGAATGGCACTGCTGCGGAAAAGGCTTTATCGCACCATACACCATCAGTCATATCGCAAAAAAACGGCTTTTCCACCACCGTCCTGCGTCTGTCATACTGCGGGAAAGCCTCTTCCGCCGCGCGAAAAACACTCCGCCGCATCGCGGAACAGCACCTTCCGTCATGCGGAAAAGCCCCTTTCGCAGTCCCGAACAGTACGTTCCGCATCGCAGAACGCGCTTTCCAACGCATCGGTTTTATATATGTCATTGATTATCAACTGCTTAACCAAACCGCTCCAAAACTCATGTATTTGCCTCCGAATCCGTGTCCGGCTGCAAATAACTCACTCTCGCGGACTTCACGCCATATCATTTTGCATAATCATACACACATTTCCGCATATTTATTCATTCCCGCCTGCCTCCCCTTGACGGCTATTTGCGCTGTGGCGCCCGTCCCATACCGCTCACGGCTCAGCGTCTGCCGTCAGCCGGAGCATTGTCTGAGTCGGTCTCCCTGACGATGTACGGAGGTCTGCGTTTCGTCTCGTTGAACACCCGTCCCAGATATTCGCCTATGATGCCGAGCGAGAGCAGCTGCATGCCTCCGAGGAAGAGGATTACTATTATCAGCGTGGGATAGCCCTGCACGGGGTCGCCCACGGCTATGGTTTTCACAAGCACATAGCACATGTATATGAATGCCACGAACGAGACGAGTATGCCCACCCATGTCGATATGCGCAAAGGCGCGGTGGTATATGACGTTATTCCCTCCACCGCAAGGTCGAAAAGACGCATGTAACTGAACGATGAACTGCCGTTGACGCGGTCGCCCTGGTCGAAGACAATCTTCTTTTTTCTGAACCCTATCCAGCAGTACAGCCCCTTGGTGTAGCGTTGTGTCTCGCGCAGACGCCTCATTGAGTCGATGCACTTGCGGTCGAGCAGGCGGAAATCGCCAACGTTTGGCAGTATCTCAATCTTCGCCATGCGCTGCAGCATGCGGTAGTAAGCCATCGACAGACGCCGTCGCAGCCAGCTCTCGCGTCCCCTGTTGCGGCGTTCGGCATACACGTCGTCGAAGCCTTCCTCCCAATGGCGGAGCATCAAGGGTATGAGTGATGGCGGGTGTTGCAGGTCGGCGTCCATGATGACGGCGCAGTCTCCGCCCGCACGGTCGAACCCGGCGAGCATGGCGTTTTCCTTTCCGAAGTTACGCGACAGGCTCACATACCTTATGCGTCTGTCGGTGCGGTTTATGCGTTTTATCTCGCTGAGCGTACCGTCACAGCTGCCGTCGTCTATCATTATTGCCTCCCACTCATACTGCGCGTTCTGCGCGAAGAGCGTCCGCAGGGCTTCGTAGAGTCCCGCTATGTTGTCCTGCTCGTTGAAGCATGGTATTATGACCGACACTTTCCTCATTTGCTGTCCTTCCTCATTATGTCCACTCGGTTCTTGTCTATCAGCCACACACACTCATACTTGCCCGTAGCGAGAGCGCGCCGTGCTATGGAGCGTGCCTCGCGGCTGCTTTCGCGCGGGATGATGGTGTCTTTCACGCATGTCGGCCAGAGATACATCGTCTCATGAGCCACGGCTGCCGCCTGCGGTCCGAAGGCGTCCTGCGGCAGCACGCAGAATGATGAGAACTTCTTTTCGTCATCGTCTGTCACCACGCAGTAGGCGTTTTTCACAGGATGACCGACAAGGCGTATCGCCTCGTGTGCCATCTCGCGTCCTACGGCAGCTGTGGTGTAAGCCTTATACCAATGGTGAACGTCGGTGACGATTGCCGCTGCCGCATACATGACGAATGCCGTGCGGAGCAGCGCGGGATGGCTGCGGCTCATATGGTCGGCAACGAATGCCACAAGCAGAGCCGACATGCCGAGACCCGCGTAGGCGTTCATCACGCTCAGACTTATGAGCAGATGGGGCGACATCACTATGAGAATGCACACCGCCAGACCGAGGAAGCGGCGTGTGAGCCACAGGTGCGGACTGCGGAAGAACATCATATAGACGAACGGAAGCGACAGGACGAGCGTCAGGGCGGCAAGCGGCAGGCAGCGCGATGCGGCGTGGACGATGCTCACATAGTCGGCTGCCACCCACGTGTAGCCAAGGAATATGGCTATCTCCTTCAGCTTTTTCGCCGGCAGGAAAGTGTTGTAGTCGGGATTGTAATACTCTGTGGAGGGTAGGGCGAGCCTTATACAACCGTATGCCACGGCTACCGACACACCGAAAAGCAGGTGGCGCAGGGCACTGCGGCGGTCTTCCATGCCGAAAGCGAAAGCCAGCACCGGAGGCACGACAGCCCACGCTATGCCGTTGTCCTTGGACAGTGCAGCCATCATGACGCACGCCGCCCATGCGGCATACCGTCTCTTGCCCTCCATCGAGAGGTAGAACCACACAGCCGCCATGCCCCACATATGGGAATAGGTCTGGTTGAGCGCGTCGCAGCTGAGCACCGTTCCGAGCATGCACGGCGACATCCAGAAGAAGAAGGTTGACGCGAACTGTGCCGCGCGGCAGAAGCCCAGACGCTGCGAGAGCTTCATCACAAGCACCGCGCCGAGCAGATGTCCGATGACAATGCATACGTGGTTGAGTGCAGGAAAGAGCTGCGGAACCGCTCCCACGATGTAGCCCATAAGCGCGTCGAACGGTCTCCACACACTGCCGTAAGGCAGGAAGAACTTTGCGCTGTCGGGGTCGAAGTTGGGCGACGACAGCGTGCTCCAGTCATCGAACGAGGGATAGATGCCCACGACAGCCCACAGAACGAACGGCAGGCTTACGAGTATTAATGTCAGGGGTGATGTCTTGCCAATCTTCATTATTATATTATATGTATGTTGTTTTATGTCTGATGAGTCACATTATTTCCCCTTTCACATCCATTACATGGCGGCAGTCAGCCTCCAAGAAGTCATGTCAGGGCAATAAGGCGGAGAGGCTGCCACGATGGGTGAGACTCCGAATGGATGCATTATGGATATAAGGATATTCCTGCCGGGATGCTTCTGTGGTCTTCAGTTCACTATCGCAATCTTGCACACGGTGCCTTTCTTGCCGTCTGAGGTGGCTGTCTGCACCATGTACACGCCGCTCGCCACGCGCCGTCCGCTCTTGTCGCATCCGTCCCACGTGAAGAGTCCTCCGTTGCTCCTGCCCTCGGCGACGAGCGTTCCGTTGACTGTCACTATCTTGACGTCGGCGTCGAGCGTCAGTCCGGTGACGGTGATGAGTCCTGTGTAGTCAGGTCTTACAGGATTGGGATAGGCATATACGTTGTCCTTGTCCATCTTGTCGGATGCCTGCGAGGCGTCGCTCATATAGGAGCACAGTCCCTTGTCGGTGCCGAAAAACACCTCTCCGCTTGTTCCGTCGACCGCTATCGACTCGATGGTGTTTGAAAGCAGCGGACTGTTGTCGGTGGTGAAGTGCTGCAGCTGGGTCATGTTGTCGGCGCTGATGAGGAACACCCCGCTGCCGTCCGTGCCGAACCACTTGCGTCCCCCTCCGTCTATGGCTATCGCGCTGATGCTTATGCCGTCGAGAAGATAGTCGGCATAGTTGGTCCCGTCGTTGCGCGGCACCTTCACCTGGGTGAATGTCTCGCTGCCGTCGGCTATGTCTGCCGTCGTGAGCATGAGCGGTCCGGCAGCTGTCCCGAGCCATATGTTGCCCTCGATGTCCTCCTCCAGGCATCTCACTCCCTGTGCGGTGAGAGCCGTTCCGTCCTGATTGACGAAGCGTGTGTACATCTTCATCCCGTCGGTGGACGGCTGGTAGCATATCAGGGCGGGCTTGCGCCAGTCGCTGCTGCCGAACCACATCAGTCCGCGACTGTCGAACATGAGTCCCACCATGTATTCCATTGACCGCCCTACACTGGTGATGAAGTCGCTCTTGTGGTGTGATGTCCATTCGCCTCCGGCATATTCGAACAGTGATGCGGACGGAGCCACGCTGTTGAGACACCACAGTCTGCCCTCAGTGTCGAACCTGACGGAGGACACGAGAGTGTAGTTCTTCTTGTCGGTACTTGCAACGTTACCCGCTCCCTGCAACGGACTGTTGTCCATGTTGAACGCTTTCACGAATTCCCTGTTTCTGAACTCGTACATGCCAGCCTGCGTTCCCAAGAACACATGAGCCGGATCCTTGGGGTCGACATCAACGCTCATCGCACCCTTATATTTGTATCCGAGTGTCGCGGCGAAGTCGTCGGGATAGACGTTCCAGCCCTCCTGTCTGTCGTACACCTGCAGGCAGGCGTCGCGCTCGGGGTTGCCCAGTCCGCCGCAGGTGTAGAGCTGTCCGTTGATGAAGCGCATGAAACCGAAGAAGTTGTACTCCGGTCCGTCGGGAGCGACACTCGCGAGAGTGGTCTGCACGCTGCCGTCACCTCCTATCACGCCCTTCGCCAGCTTGCCGTCGCTGCCTGCAATCCAGTAGGAATCGTCCGCCGGAGAGTATTCTATGCCTCCCCATGAGAACGCGATGTCCTGTCTGCGGTCGGTGGCGGATATGATATAGGTGTGGCTTCCGCCATAGCACAGCATCTTGCCGCCGCTCACTTTCACCCTGCGGAACCACGGAGTGTAGAACACTCTGTACTTGTCCGCCGTCCTGTCCATCACGCATGCCTCGCCGCTGTTCAGTCCGATGAGTTCTCCGTCGAATACGAACAGGCTGCCGAACGTCTTCCGGCTGTATCTTGTCCACTTCGACCTGTCAGCCAGATTGTCGTCAGCCGCCGCGCGGTACATGCCGTCCGACGTGGCGGCGAAGATGCGGTTGCCGTCAGGTGCGGTGGCGTAGACGTTCACGCCGAGGTTGTATGTGTCGCTTATCGCGGCGTTGCGCACGTCTATCCTCACTATTCCGAATCCGGTGGAGAGGTAGGCGTCGGAGCCGTTTATGGCGATGCTGTTTATTGTCTTGTCACCGGTGAGAGACTTGTTGTAGTATTCCGACATGTTTGTCACCTTGCCGTCGGGTGTCACGAGGTCTATGTTGTAGTTCTCATACACCACGACGAGCCGTCCGGCTCGGGCGCACCATGCTATGTCACTGATGCCGCAGTCGCTCAGCGCGTTCACCTTGTCGTAGGTCTGTATGCTCTGGTCGGAAGGGTTGTACGAATAAAGTCCGCCCGAGGCAAGCACGAAGACGACGCTCCCGGTGTCCTCTATCCTTGTTATGTCCGAGTATGCCGGGTAGGCGTTCCATGAGCCTACAGGAGCTCCGCAGATGTCTGTCACAAAGAGCGAAAGCATCAGTGTGACGATGGAAAACAGTTTCTTCATATTCGTGTAAGTGCGTGTGTGATGGGTGTAAGTATGCCTGCGCGGCATGATATGTGCAGCCTTCCTCCGTGAATGCCGCGTTATCTTTCTTTTGAAAGCAGATACTCAGCCAGCCGTGCCACGGCTCGCGCACGGTGGGAGATGCTGTTCTTTATGTCGCTGCCGAGCTCGGCGAACGACCGCTCATAGCCTTCCGGCACGAATATGGGGTCGTAGCCGAAGCCGGAAGAGCCTTTCCTCTCGTGCGATATGGTGCCTTCTATCCTGCCCTCGAAGGTGTGCTGCACGGGCAGTCCGTCCTTCCGCTCTATCAGGGCTATGACGGTGCGGAAGCGCGCGCGGCGGTCCTGCATGCCTTCCATCTCATGGAGCAGCTTGCTCATGTTGGCTTCAGAGTCGTGACCCTTGCCTCCAGCGTATCTCGCGCTGTACACTCCGGGCGCTCCGTCAAGAGCGTCCACCTCCAGACCGGTGTCGTCAGCGAAGCACGGTGTGCCGTATCTGTCGTACACGTAGCGCGCCTTCATCACGGCGTTGCCCTCAAGCGTGGGCGCCGTTTCGGGTATGTCGTCGTGGCATCCTATGTCGGCGAGCGACAGCACTTCGATGCCTGCGCCGAGAATCTGCCTTATCTCTTCGAGCTTATGACTGTTGTTTGTCGCGAATACTATCTTCATCTTTCTTTACTTTTACTTTTATCTGGTCGAATCCCTCGCCGTACACTCCTATGACGGAGCTTTGGCTGACGAACGCGTTGGGGTCTATCATCTTTATGAGGCGGAATATCGTGACGCTCTCGCTCTTCCTCGCGAGCAGGCATATCACCTTCATGTCGCGTCCGGTGTACCATCCGTGTCCGTCGAGAATGGTGAGGCTGTGGTCTGTCTTGCGTGTTATCGCCTCGGCTATCTCCTTGTGGTGCATGGAGAAAATCATGAACTGCACCGACTGCCGCTGCCAGCTCATCACGTAGTCGAGCATGGAGCATTCGATGAACATTGTGCACAGACCGAAAACTACCTTCCTGCTTCTCACGTCGATGTCGCCGAACGAGTCGATGAAAAGACAGCTTCCGATGATGCACAGGTCCACAGCGAGGAGCACTTTTCCTAACGAAATGTTGTGGTATTTGTTCACTGTCGCAGCCACGATGTCGGTTCCTCCGGTGCTGCCGTTGTTGAGAAAGACTATAGCCAAGGCTGTTCCCGAGAGCATACATCCTATGACGAGCGACATGAAGTCGTTGCCGTCGCCAAGCAGTCTGTAGAAAGTGCCGTCGGGGCGGACCACCACCTCCTGCGCCAGCCGGAGCAGGAAGGAGAGTGCGAAAGTGGCGTAGATGGTCTTCATGAGGAACCGCCAGCCCAGAATCCTGAGCGTACCTAAGATCAGCGCGGCGTTTATGAGGAAGAAAGTGTACTCCACCTTGAACCCCGTTGTGTAGAAGATGATTGCTCCGATACCTGCTATGCCGCCCGTGACAATCTCATACGGCAGCAGGAATACGGTGAAAGCGAACGTATAGAGCAGCAGTCCGAGCGTGATGTTGAAATAGTCTTTCGCCTCACGCAGAATGAATTGTTTGTACATATACATATTTATTATAATGACAGACACGCCCATCCTCCCACATATAGGTGTGCGGGCAGGATGGGCTTTGCCTTTCATTTACGGTTGATGTGTCTATTTTATGACGACGTTCACCATGCGCTTCGGCACTATGATGACCTTCACCGCCTGCTTGCCCTCCATATACCGGGCTGTGCGCTCGTCTGCCATGACGGCGCGTTCGATGGCGGCGTTGTCGGCATCTGCCGCAAACTGCATTTCAAAACGGCGTTTGCCGTTGAACGCTATGCCCATCTGCACGGTGCTTTCAACGAGATACTTCTCGTCGTATGCGGGCCACCCGGCGTCGCACACAGTGCCTTCGTTGCCCAGCGCGTGCCACAGTTCCTCGGCTATGTGAGGCGCGAACGGGGCGATGAGCACCACGAGCTGTGAGAGCAGGTCGCGGTTGCGGCACTTCAGCTGTTGCAGTTCGCCCACGCATATCATGAACGCCGAGATGCTGGTATTGTATGAGAAGTGCTCTATGTCCTGCGTAACCTTCTTTATAAGCCGGTGCAGGCTCTTGAGCTGTTCGGGCGTAGCGTCGGTGGAGTCGGGCAGGAACTGTCCGTCGCGGTTGTAATACAGTGCCCACAGTTTCTTCAGGAAGCGGTGGCATCCGTCTATTCCGTTAGTGTCCCATGGCTTGCTCTGTTCCACCGGACCGAGGAACATCTCGTACAGGCGAAGCGTGTCGGCTCCGTACTTCTCGACGATCATGTCGGGATTTACGACGTTGTACATAGACTTCGACATCTTCTCTATAGCCCATCCGCAGACATACTTGCCGTCTTCGAGCTTGAATTCGGCATTGGCATACTCCGGTCTCCAAGCCTTGAACGCCTCGATATCGAGCACGTCACCGTGCACAATGTTCACGTCTACGTGTATCGGGGTGACGTCACCGTAACCGTCTTTCAGTCCGAGCGACACAAACACAGGCTTCTCCTCGGTGCTGAGGGCGTTGGCGCGATACACGAAATTGCTCCTGCCCTGTATCATTCCCTGGTTCACGAGCTTTCTGAACGGTTCCTCACAGCATGAGTATCCGTAGTCGTGGAGGAACTTGTTCCAGAACCGTGAGTATATGAGGTGACCCGTGGCATGCTCCGTTCCGCCTACGTAAAGGTCCACACACTGCCAGTATTCGTCCGCCTCGCGGCTCACGAGAGCATCGTTGTCGTGCGGGTCCATGTAGCGCAGATAGTATGCCGACGACCCTGCGAAGCCCGGCATGGTGTTCAGGTCGAGCGGGAACACGGTGATGTTGTCAATCCTGCTCTTGTCTGTCACGCAGTTGCCTACGGTGTCCCATGCCCACATACGGGCGTGTCCGAGCGGCGGCTCGCCGCTTTCGGTGGGTTTGTACTGGTCCACCTCCGGCAGGAGCAGCGGCAGGCAGTCTTCCGGAATCATGTAAGGCATGCCGTCCTTGTAGTATACCGGGAACGGCTCTCCCCAATAACGCTGGCGCGAGAATATGGCGTCGCGCAGGCGGAAGTTCACCTTCACACGTCCCAGATGGTGTGAGGTGACAAACTCCTTTGTCTTGGCTATCGCCTCCTTGACGGTCAGTCCGTTGAGCGAGAAACCGTCGAGAGTGTCGCATCCGGCTGCCGGAGAGTTGCACACGATGCCTTCCTTGGCGTCGAAACTCTCCTCGCTGACGTCGCATCCCTCTATGAGGGGACGTATCTCAAGCCCGAAGTGCTTGGCGAAAGCGTAGTCGCGCGAGTCGTGGGCAGGCACTGCCATGATGGCTCCCGTGCCGTATCCTGCAAGCACATACTCTGAAATCCATATCGGGATGTTCTCTCCCGTGAACGGGTTTATGGCGTATGATCCGGAGAAAACGCCCGTAACCTTGCGGTCGCTGATGCGTTCGCGCTCGGTGCGTTTCTTCACATACTCTATGTATTCGGCTACGGCGTCACGCTGTTCGTCGGTGGTGAGTCTTGCCACGAGCTCGCTCTCAGGCGCAAGGACCATGAAGGTGACTCCGAAGATGGTGTCGGCACGGGTGGTGAAGATTGTGAAAGCCCCCTCAGCTCCCCCGGTGGGGGAGTTCTGGTTTGCTGAGTCAGGGGACAGACCTCCCCCACTGAGGGAGCCTGAGGGGGCTATCCTGAACTCCATCTCCGTTCCTTCCGAGCGTCCTATCCAGTTGCGCTGTGTCTCTTTAAGCGACTCCGTCCAGTCTATTGTGTCGAGTCCGTCGAGCAGACGCTGTGCGTATGCCGACACGCGCAGGCACCACTGCCTCATCTTCTTCTGCACCACGGGATAGCCGCCTCGCACCGACACGCCGTCCACCACCTCGTCGTTGGCGAGCACCGTGCCCAGTCCGGCGCACCAGTTCACCATCGTCTCGCCCATGTAGGCTATGCGGTAGTTCATCAGCACCTGCTGCTGCTCCTTCTCGCTCATGGCGTTCCATTCCCCGGCTGTGAAGCTCATCTCCTCCGAGCAAGCCGCGTCGAGCCCCTCGGTGCCCTTCTCGCTGAAGCGCGCGATGAGCTTTTCGATGGGCTGCGCCTTACCGCACTTGTTGCAGTAGAACGAGTTGAACATCTTGCGGAAAGCCCACTGGGTCCACTTATAATACTCCGGGTCGCACGTACGCAGCTCTCTGCTCCAGTCGAAGGAGAATCCTATGTTGTCCAGCTGCTGTTTGTAGCGTCGTATGTTGTCGTCGGTGGTCTTCGCCGGATGCTGTCCTGTCTGTATGGCATACTGCTCGGCAGGCAGTCCGTAGGCGTCGTAGCCCATGGGGTTGAGCACGTTGTATCCTCTCAGACGCTTGTAGCGGGCGTATATGTCAGACGCTATGTATCCGAGCGGATGCCCCACGTGTAGTCCTGCTCCGGACGGATAGGGGAACATGTTGAGCACATAGAACTTCTTCTTCTCCTTGTCCTCGACAACCTTATAGGTGTCATTCTCCTCCCACCAGCGTTGCCATTTCTTCTCTATTTCACTGAAATTGTAGTCCATTGCGGTATATGTTGTTTTGTTCTTTTTCTTTGTCCAATTGTTTATGTAGTATATCATGGATAATGCGGACGGGTGGAACGAAAGCTTATTTTCTGATTCCCGAGTGCCGATTATCTTATGCAAAGCTATTGCAAACGAGCGGAAAGAGAGCTTGTTTTCAATTTCCCGAGTGCAGATTATCTTATGCAAAGATACAAATTTTACGTCAAACGGCAAACATTTGCATGTTATTGGGCATCTGAAGCTTGTTTTGCGGCAGTGTGCGAGATGACGTCGGGCAGTGCGGAGAAATCGTCTATGACGCATTCCGCGCCGCTTTGCTCCAGTTCGCGGAGCGTCCCGTTGCCGTAGGTCACGCCACATGTGTGCGCTCCGGCGCGCCTTCCCATCGTGATGTCGAACGCCGTGTCGCCCACCACCATTGCCGTGTCTGCATCCCTGCCGAGCTGCCTGAGTATCCTGTTCACCGGTTCCGGGTCGGGCTTGGCGTTGTCCACGTCGTCCGCTCCCACTATCGCGCTGAAGCAGGAGCTTAGCCCGAAGCGGCTTACGAAGTCGTCGAGCGAGCGGTGTCCGCGGCTGCTGGCTATGGTGATGGTGAGTCCTTGGGCGTGCATCCGCCTTATGGTGTCAGCCACGTTGGGGAACATCGTCACGGCTCCCTCGCTGTTGTTCATCTCGAACAGACGCCTGTAGATGCCGGCGCAGCGCAGTCCCTCGTCGCGGTTTATGCCGAGCATGCGCACGAAAGCCTCGTCGAGCGGCAGTCCTATCGTCGCCGCGCACGTATAGTCGTCGGGCTGCGGCATGCCATATTCGGCGATGGTCTGGTGCATTGTCTTGAGAATTACGCTTCTTGTGTCGGCTATCGTGCCGTCGAAGTCGAGAATAAGGGTTTTTATCATGACTTGTGTTGTGTGATGGTTTCAATGTTCATGAGCCGCGCATCACCACGGCTATTGTCTTCATCCGCACATATTTCTCCGAGAGATACATCATTCCTCCGTACGGATTGTCCGTGCCCCACGAGTTCTTGGCTATGAAGTAGAGCCGTCCCCGTCGGTCGCGCGCCATGCCGGTGATAGCCATGCAGTGGTCGTCGGTGGTGAGACGCGCCTCAAACTCCTTCTGTCTCTGCTCCTGCGTGCAGGGCGTGTGCGAAGGAAGCTCCGCCGTTCCGCGTGCGAAGGAGAATCCCGGCTCCGTCACGTCGCCCTCCCAGCACACGGCGTGTCCTGTCTTCAGGGCTGAGCATATGCGCGCCATGAGCGTGTCGACGGGCACGTTGAGGAAGCGGCAGGCGGTCTTGTTGTCGGGCACCTCGAGCGCGAACGTATCGCCCATGGGATGATGGGTGAAGCTGGTGAGAGCCGTGTAGTCGCCCGGAAGGAACAGGCTGCGCGCGAGCTGCCGCGGAGAATACTCCACGCCATAGAGCCAGAAGCGCGACGGCATGTAGCCCAGCGACTCATCGAGGATGTCCGTGCAGCGGCTGTCGAAGCTTGACATGCTGTGCGAGCGTCGCGCCATTGCCGTCAGACGGCGCGCGAGCACGTTGTAGTTGGCGTCGCCTCCGCAGTTGTACGGGTCGTATGTCATCATACCGTATTCCGCCGCCAGAGCGAGCGTCATGGGTGCCATGCCGCGCATGTCCACCCTTTCCCTGCCTCCGGAGAGAAAGCTGCGCCTCGCAAGGTGAGCCATCCACATTCGTGCCGGATAGTCGGGCGAGAGGTTGACGGAGTCGCCTGCCATGATGCGGTCGGTCTCTATGGTGGCGAGCATGCCGTATATCCAGCACAGCTGACTGCGTCCCTGGTTCTTGACAGGTGTGGTGCGCAGTCTCACCTCGTCGGTGAACGTGCCGTGCGGCTTGCGGTGTGCGTGCTGCGGTCTGCCGCACGCGAGCAGCATCATTGCGGATGCCGCCATGATAAGTATATGTTTTTTCATCCGTCCGCAAAATTAATCATTTATGCGCGGGTGTGGAACGGCATGGCGATAAAATTTTTCCCGCCGCCTGATTTTTATGTCCCTCCGTCGTCATTCCGTAGCCCGCTTCTGCACGGTGAGATGAGATTTGGGGGCAATAAATGCGGAAAGCGATATGAGTGGAGGTTGGGCGGGATAGGGATAAAGTATTATTATCGGTTTGACTGTTAATTTGTTGAATTGACATATTGTCACGGAATATTTTTATTTCGAGACATAGTGATATTCATAAAAAAACGTCACGACATGGTGTTCCGTGCAGGCGGATATGCGTCAGTCATGCTCCCATATCGCAAAATACACCGTTCCGGCAGGTGGAACATACCATACGGGAGTGCGGAAAAGCCCCTTCGGAGTCGTCGTACGGTGTGTTTCGCGGCACGGAACGGTGTTTCCTGCGCGGTGACAGTGCCTTTTCCGTGTCGTAAAAGATGCTTTTCCGCGCCCGAAAAGGCTGTTTCGCATGGTTTCATATGGCATATTTGATGCACATTTATGGTGTATTTGTCGTAACCGTATGATATTATGCGCGTTGCGGCTGCACACGTGACAGTACGCTGTATGCGTCGCGCCAATGTGCCGGTTGCAGGAAAGGGAGTTATAGCGACATACGAAAAATCATTGTGTAAGTCGCATGCCGCATCCGCATTACATTATGACAATAACGGGAAATGCCGCAATTAATATATTGGCAAACCACAGTAGAGACGCAAAATTTTGCGTCTCACGAGCAAGTATGCGCTGTTAATTGAGGCGATGATATGGCTGTCGTTGCTGTGTTTGTTGGACGGGAGACGCAAAATCTTGCGTCTCTACAGGCTGGCGCCATCATAATTGTTTCCCGATACATCATAAAAAACGGGGCGCACCATGTCGGCGCGTCCCGTCTCAACTGTTATACATTGACCTTTAATTGGTGCGGATGCTTATCTCCAAAGGACAGCCTGATACTCCTCAGGAGCATTTATGTCGTACAGGCGTTCCATTGTCATGTTACCCTTTACGTGGAACCGCATCGGGTTTTTCGGGTCGGAGGTGATGTCGGTGTACTTGTAGTCGAGGTACATCGTGGTTATCCGCCTCTCCAGATACTTCTTTGTGGCGTGCCTTATCACCTCGTAACGGTAGGTACAGTCACCGCTTGTCTCAAGGTTTATGGCGTTGGCAGGGTCGCCCGCGCTCAGTGTGAGCCTGCCGGTGATGACGCCTTTCTCGTCCTTCACGCCTTCCTCGAAGTGTGTGATTACCTTATAAAGCCCACGGTTGACATCCTCGCTCCATGTCGTTCCGGCAAGGAAGAACACGCTCCTGTCGTCCACCACGCGGCACTCGCGGGTGTCCTCCACTGCGCCGTCCGAATTCGTACCGTCTATGTATACATACATGTTGGTGGAGGAGTAGGTTCCCGAGTAGTCGTTGAAGAGCTTCAGATTGAGCAGAGCCTTGTCCCATCCGCTGCGTATGTTGAGCTTATACGACGGGTCCGGCATGACAGTAAGTGGCAGAACCCAGTTCTCGTTGGTGTCAAGACCCTTGAGATTGAAGTCGATGATGTAGAGGTTGGTGTTCTGTCCGGACGCCACGTGGCATGTTTGAGATGGGAACGAGTAGAAGTTCTCGGGCAACTGTCTGAACCAGAGGTCCTCGCGTCCGGAGGCGAACCTTGCCTTGTTGAGTATGCCGAGCGTATCGTTGTCGACGCCTATCTTCACGTTGAAGTCCCTGTGGTTGGTCGCCGAGCCGCTTATTATCACAGGCAGCTTGAACTGTCCCGTGCCGTCTGCCTTGTAGCGTACGTATATGTCGTGCACTCCGTTTGAGCCAACGGGAGCCTTGAAGGATACGAGTTGCTCGTAAACCTCCTCCTCCCAGTCCTCGTTGCATGAAGTGAGCATGCCGCACATTGCGGTCATCGCCGCCATGATATATAATTGAATCTTTTTCATCTTTTATATGTTTTATCGTTGTTCAGGATATGATTCCGTTTATTCGTAGTCTCTCCAGCCCGGAGCCTGTGTCAGGTTCTTGTTGCGGCGGAGCTCCTCCCATGATATGGGCCAGAAGTACTGTCTGCGCGAGAACGAGGTCTGCAGCTTCGGCACTCTCACCGGATTGTAGAACTGCAGGGCGTTTCTCTTGTCCATAAGGGTGTTGCATCCGTATATCTGTTCAGCCTCGTGCTTTTCGGCAATCTTCCATCTGCGCAGGTCGAAGAACCGCTGGTTCTCGGCGAATAGCTCCACCTGACGCTCGTGTACGATGGCGTTGAAGAACTTGTCGCGGTCGGCATACACACCGTCAGAGTAGTCGGGAACGCCCGCACGCATCCTCACAGGCTTCACTCCGCGCCTCATCTGCTCTATGTCACGGCTCACGGTGTAGGTCTGAGTGCCGTCCCACGACGGAATGTCGTAGCTCGATGTGAGGTTGTTCACAGCCTCTGCGTAGAGCAGCAGTATGTCCGCGTAGCGCAGGGCAGGGTCTGCCTTCTGTCTTATCTCACTGTAGTTGCCCACGAGGATGTCGTAAGGATGCACATACTTCATCACTCCTATGCCGGTGTTCACCCAACGCTCGTTGCCGTTAACACGTCCGTCAGCCTCTCCACGGTAGTAGAACACCTGCTGGTAGTGGTAACGCTCTTCTGTCGTACTCAGTCCGGGCCATACCGTTCCGCTGTATGCCACCGACGCATAGAAGCGCGGCTCGCGATTGGCATATCCCATGAAGATTCCGTTGTCGGGCAGATGGTCGTACGGGTGCAGGTATTTGTTGTTCGCTGTGGTGAACTCGTTGCCCTTGCCGTATTGTGCCATCACGCGCTCGCGGTCGAACGGCGTGCCGTCTGCCATGTCGTAGGCGTCGCACTGTTTCTGTGTGATGCCGTGGATGTTCCATCCTCCGAGTGTGTTGGGAAGCTGGTGTCTCACAACGTCTGCCACACTGCTTATACCATTGCCATCGAGAGAATTGCCACGGTAATTCTGCCCGCGTGTGAATATTATCTCCGGATTCTCGGCGATGGCAAGCTCACCGTTGAACACCGAGCGGTAAGACTCGTACGGGTCGATGTCAGCCCATCCGTTCGGGAAGTCCTGACTTGAGTATGGCTCGCATTGCGGAGGAGTAACTGTTGTAGGATAGGCTCTGTCCTGCGCGGTTTTCCTTACGCCGACGGTATATATCCTGTATACGCCTGCCTTGTCGTTGTAGTCAAGGAAGTCTTTGCCTGCCGCAACGGCGAGAGCCCACTTCCTTTCGTCATACTCCTGGGAAATGAGGTGGCGTCCTGTCTTGTCGGTGAAGTCTGCCATCTCGGTGTTTCCGTTGTAGAGAGGGCTGGCGGCGTAGGTCAGCACCTTTGCGCGCAACGCTAAGGCGGCACCCTTTGTCGGACGTGCTATGTTGAGGTTGTCGCGTCGGTCGGGCAGCACTTTTGCAGCCTCAACCAGTTCCTTGCATATGTAGTCGACGCACTCGTCGAACGTGCTGCGCGGGTAAGACAGTTTGTCGTAGCTCTCGCTGAAGTCAGCTCCCTTATCCGGCATGATTGGCACAGGACCGTACTTGCGTATGAGCAGCCAGTAGAAGTAGCCGCGAAGGAAGTGTGCCTCTCCTTTAAGCACGTCTATCTCTGCTTGGGTGAGCCCCTCGTTGGCGTGCGCTCTCTCTATGAAAATGGACGCCTGACGTATTCCCTGGTATGACCATGGCCATGACTTCTTGTAAAAGTCGCTGTAGCTGTATCCGTCGCCATACTCACCTAGTTTGAAATAGCGGTAACGTGCGCCGTTGTATCCTTCGTTGAAGGTGATGTCATCGCAGAAGTTCGTAGGGTTGTTGTCGCTGTGCCCTATCTCGATGTTGTCTCCCTGCAGGCGGCTGTAGCTCAGTGACAGCCACTCCAACGTATTTGTCTTGTTGTTGAATATATGTTCAAGCGACTGCTGGTCCTTGAAATATTTCTCTGTATCGAGATAGTCGGAGCAGGACGTCAGGGCTGACGCTGCGCACACTGCGGCAACTCCGGCTATCATATATTTATATTTTTTCATATCTGTTGTCTTTAGATTGTTGATATAGTATTACAATTACAGACTGATGGTCATACCAAGCGTGAATGTTCTTGACAATGGATACCTCTGTCCGTCGCTGCTTCCGAGCTCCGGATCCCAAAGCTTGAAGTCGGAGAAAGTCAGCAGGTTGGTACCCATCAGATACACGCGTACATTTTGTATGTTGATGCGTGATGTAAGCGATTTCGGCAGTGTATATCCTATCTCGACGTTCTTCAGTCGCAGATATGAGCCGTCGCGCAGCCAGAAGGTGGAGTTACGGTAGTTGTTATTGTTCCATCCGTAAGTGAGGCGCGGGTATTTCGCGTTCACGTCCTCATTCTTTCCGAGCTGCCAGTAGTTGCCGACAACGTCTGTAAGGATGTTTCCCCAAGAGTGGTTTGAGAACGGATAGACAGTATAACCTCCGATGAAGAACGATGTCTTTCCGACACCCTGGAACAGTACGTTGACATCAAAACCTTTCCATGATGCCGATGCTCCGAAACCGTAGATGAAGTTCGGCTTTGTTGTAGAGCCGATAGGCACGATGTCGTTGTCGTCTATCTTTCCGTCACCGTTCACATCTTTATATTTGATGTCACCGGGAGCTATCTCCACGGCTGTAACCAATGCGGACTGGTCGGGGCTGTTGCGGATGTCCTCATAGTCCTTGAAGAGTCCGAGAGCCACAAGTCCGCGTGTCTGGTCTACACGGTATCCAGCCGAGCGTTTGTAGCCGTAGTGGCTGTATTGCTCGTCATATTCGAGTATCTTACTCTTACTGTAGGTGAAGTTACCGCGTATGGTGAAGTTCACGTTTCCTATCTTGTCGCTGTAGGCAATGTTGCCGTCGACTCCTTGCGAGCGCACGCTGCCCACATTGGCTGCCGGCTGTTGTGAGTTGCTTACACCTATTATCTCAGGTATATATTTGCGCCACATGAAGATACCGTCACGGGTCTCGCGGAAGTAATCGACCGTTCCGCTGAGCTTGTTGCCGAAAAGATAGAAGTCAAGTCCCAGGTCGTGCTTCGTCGCAACTTCCCAAGTGATGCCTTTGTTCGCAAGAATGAGATATGATATACCGTTGTATGTGAAGTTGCTCGTGTCGAAGTCGCCATATACATAGCGGTCTTTTTCGTTGGTGTAGAAGCGTCCCTGGAACGGGAAACGTGTCTCGAGATAGTCGTTGCCCACCTTACCGTATGAATAACGCACCTTGAACATGTCCACCCACGGAGCCACTTTCTTTATCCAAGGCTCCTCACCGATGTTCCATGCAGCCGAATAAGCCGGGAAGAAACCGAAGCGTTTGCCTTTTGCGAAGTTCTCCGAGCCGTTGTAGCCGAAATTGAAGTCGACGAAGTAACGGTTGGCATAACCGTAGGTGAAGCGTCCTGCAAGACCCTGATGGCGGCGGTCTATGCCCTGGATGGTGCGCTGGAAGGCGATGTTAAGGCTCTTTATTGGGTCATCGTCTGACTGATGTACCCAGTTGTTCTCAGAGTTGTCGGTAGTCCCGTCCTGCGAATATTTGAGGATTGCACCTACCTGATGCATGCCGAAATTACGCGCGTAGTGCAGTTCAGCCTCGAAGAACTCCCTCTTCTTTCCTTTGGAATAAGGTTGTGATATCATGAGTTGCTCGTCCACCATCTTTTTGAACACGAGGTTGCCATCGCTGTCGCGCAGACGCTCTGCCTGCCATCCTTCAGGTGCTTTCCAATGTTCATTGCCGTTGTCGGTGTAGACATCATATCCGTAGCGTACCAAAGCCTTGAGTCCGGGAGTGATGAAATTGAAGTCCTGAGTAAGCTCCGCAGTAGTGTTTATGGTGTTTTTCCAAATCTGGTTGTAACCATACTGTGTGACGAGAACCCACGGGTTGTTGTGTCCGTCTTTGCCTTGCGAGCCCCATTTGCCGTCTTTGTATCTCACAGGAGTGGCGATCGGGTTATACAGCAGAAGCGATTCCCATATGTGGTTGTAGTCCGCACCCGGCTGGTTCTGCTTTTCCAGTGCTCCAGATATACCTATTTTAATAAGTGTGGTCTTGGTTATGTTCATGTCGAAGTTCATGCGGTAGTTCCAGCGGTGGTAGTTGGCGTTGGTCTTATAGTCCTTCAGCGCGGAGTCGCTGTTGTACATACCGCCTTCCTCCACATAGCTCATAGATGCGAAATAGCGTGCGTTGGAACCGCCGCCCGATACGTCAACGTTGGCGCGGAAAGTGGGTGCGCCGTCCTTGAGCAACAGTTTCATCCAGTTGACGTTGGGGAACACCTCGGGGTCGAGTTGGTTGTCGAGCAGATAAAGGTCGTCGTCGCTGTAGGCGGGAGACATGTTCCGGCTTTCGAGAGCCTCGTTCATCATTCGTGCGTATATCTTTCCGTCGACGAACTCCGGTGTCTTCGTGCGTGTGTTGTAGCTGTACTCAACTTTTCCGTTTATGCGTGTCGCTCCGTCGCGGCCGTGCTTTGTCGTTATGAGAACGACACCGTTGGCACCGCGCGAACCGTAGATGGCAGTTGTGGAAGCGTCTTTCAGCACGCTGAAGGTCTCTATGTCCTCAGGGTTTATGTCGTTGATGTTACGCTCAAAACCGTCGACGAGCACGAGCGCGCTGCTTCCAGCACCGAAGGTGGAGATACCGCGGATCCAGAACTCGGACACGTTGTCGCCCGGATTACCTGTCGTCTGTCGTGCGAACACGCCCGGTATGACTCCCGCGAATGAGTTTGTGATGCTGGCGGTAGGTGTGCGCAGGTCGCCAGGGTTTACCGTCGTGACGGCTCCCGACACGGTGAGCTTCTTCTGCACACCCGTACCTGTGACGACAACCTCGTCTATCACGTTGTCCTTCTTTTCCTTAAGCCTGACGTCTTGCGTGGTCTGTTCCTTGATGAGAACTTCCTGTGACTCCATTCCGATGTAGCTGAACACCAGTCGGGTGTATGCCTTTATCTTTATCTTATAAACACCGTCGATGTTTGTTATCACTCCGAGTGACGGGTTATCCTTGGGCGTCACGCTCACACCGATGAGCGGCTCACCGGTCTCATCGGTCACCGTACCCGTCACTTCTATTGTCTTCTGATCGTCCTGTGCCTGCATCTGCAGCGGTATGCATATAGCAAGCATAAGCATAAATATAAGATTCCTCATAGTAAAATTTGTATTGGATTATTACGGTTTACTCTCTCGTGATATAGCGTATGCCCCTGTTGCCGTTGTCGCCGATATACCATGTCTCGTTGGTCTCGTCGTAGGTGACTCCTGTAGGATGATAGAACCGTGCCTCCTTCAGCGGGTCTCCGTCTATATATCCGGTCACTTTTCCGTCGGCGTTCTCGTTGCTTCGTCCGGCAACAATTGTGGCGACACCGTCCGGGGTGAGTTTCCATATGCAGTGGTTCTCATACGCACTGAAGTAGAAGTCGTACAGTTCACCGTCCGGACGCGGGTTTTTCACGTAGTCATAGTTCTTTACGAAAGTTCCCGACCAAGGCTGGTCGAAGCGTGCCGAAGTACCTGTTCCTTCCACACATCCCCATGCTCCGAACTTTCCTGCTATGATTATAGGAGTCTCGAACATGTTTGTCTTCTCGTTATAGTTTGATCTTAACACAACGGGCGCGCCTTCCATTATTATATACATATACTTTGCCGACGGGTGAAGGATGAGGCGCATGTGCTGTCCGTCGGTCTGTGTGAGCGCTGTAAGAGAGAAGCACCGCGTGCGGTTCACGTCGGTATTGGGTATCTCTCCGGTAGGGTTCTCCATGCGGTAAACGCATGCGTTGGTCCATGAGGAGTAGAACTTTGTGCCGTTAGGCATGCATACAACGCCGTAGGCACACGGTCCGTAGTTATAGGGACGCATTTTCTTGAATCCTTCCGAGCGCAGGCAGTAATACATGTTCGGTCTTGTCTCGTTTGAAGCCTGTCCGTTGTCGTCGGGGAATATGAGCGTGTCGCCGTCGGCAGTGAATGTGAACGAGAACATGGCAGAGTATTGTCTGCGAGGGAAAAGACGTGTGTGGGTGCGTTGTGTAAGGTTGAGCACGCGCAGTCCGTCATGCCAGTTGGCTGCGAAGAGGATTCTGTCACCGCCTATCTCCGCATATTTCGGGTCGAACACCAGCCAGTCGTTAGCAGGCGCGGATGCCTCTCCGTCGAACGAGCCGTACGAGTATGACGAGTTGCCTGACTCGTCCACCTTTCTTAACAATGTTCCAACAGTGGTCTTAGGTATATAGTTGAATTTTTCGTCAAAAGTCTTTGTCGCAGCGGGTTTGCCGTCCTTGTCGTCTATTGTCACGGTTACTGTGCCGTCGTAAGAACGCTTTCCTACCATACAATAGATAATCTCACCGGTAGAGCCGATGACCTTCGCTTCCTTTCCGCCCACATTCACGTGAATCTTCGTCTCGTCTGTGCCGAAGTTCTTTCCGTAGATGTAGAGGCGCGTTCGCACTTGTCCCTCTTTCGGACTGAAGTCTTTGAATTCGACCGGTTGTGACGGATCGAACGAGCCAGAGGCGACGTCGTCATCCTTGCAACCGATGAACATCATGCAGCATAGGAATGCTGAAATAATGAAATTTTGTTTCATGTTGGTTAGAATTTTTAGATTGATTTTTGTGAGTTGCGCTCACGTTATTGTTAAGATTAATTTTTGTGTGTTTTGTTTTGTCTGTTTTTTTGTGTTTTATATGGGTTGTTGTTGTGTTTGTTGACGGTAATTCGTATGGTTTATGGGTGTAAATGAATTGTCAGGCTTTTGAGGCTTAAGTATTCAATACAGTTTGCAAATATATGATAATATTTCTTTCGTAATTAAAAATAATGGTACTTTATTGTTGAAAATAAGTTAATTGTGATTAATAAAGATTGATTTTGACTTTTATTTGTTCTATTTCGGAGATTTATTATTATCTTTATCACCAATTTGAAAACCGCCTTTTGACTGATTCATATGCTTTTTTGTTCATTTCATGACGGGTCGGTGACATCGTATATGGGTGTCAGGGATGTCGTTTGAGAGTGTTTTCGGTGGATTTTGAACGGCTTTTTTGATGTTTTTTGAGATTGTTTCCGTATATATGATAATGTTGTTCATGTATGCAATAATCACGTTGTTTTCCATTGACAAATTTAATACGGCATGATGATATGTGCTGCAAGCTAAAGTAGAGACGCAAAATTTTGCGTCTCACAAGGAGGTTTGCGCTTGTTGTCAGCATATTTTCGCGTGCGTATGTTGGTGTAGGGTGGACGGGAGACGCAAGGATGCGTTTGTTTGCCTGCGTATTTTCGCGTGCGTATGTTGGTATGGGGAGGACGGGAGACGCAAGATTTTGCGTCTCTACTTTTAGGGATGCGATGTTTATTGGGGGGATGATGTGCTTATGGAACGTGTCATGTCACAGATACTCGGCGAAGTCGGTGAGCCTCATGTCACCCTTTCTTGTGAGCGTGTCGTGGAATGCGAAGGCGGCGCGCAGCGAACCGGGGCAGTGTCCCTTTGTGGCTATGCGCTGGTATTCGCGCAGCAACGGGCGGTAGTCGGGGTGCGCGCAGTTGTTTATTATCTCCTCCGCTCTCCGTGCCGGACCCTTTCCTCTGAGGTCGGCTATGCCCTGTTCGGTTATTATCACGTCCACGTCGTGCTCGGTGGAGTCTATGTGGCTGCACATGGGGACTATCGCGCTGATTTTCCCGCCCTTGGCTGTCGACGGCGTGTAGAATATGCTTATCGAGCCGTTGCGCTCGTAGTCGCACGACCCTCCGATGCCGTTCATCAGCCGTGAGCCGCACACGTGGCTCGAGTTCTCGTTGCCGTAGATGTCGCACTCCAGCGCGGTGTTCATCGCTATCACACCGAACCGGTGTATGAGTTCCGCCGAGTTGGACAGCTCGCTCGGGCGCAGCGTGAGACGGCTGCGGAAGAAGTCCATGTTGGAATACACTTTCTGAAGGCACTCGTTAGACACGGTCATCGCCGCCACCGACGCCTGCGAGATGCGTCCTTTGAGCATAAGGTCCACTATGGCGTCCTGCACCACCTCGCTGAACACCTCCACCACGGGCATGTCGTCGCACTGTCCGATAGCCTCCATCACCGCGTTGCCCGTCACGCCCACACCGCTCTGTATGGGGAACATGCACTTGGGGATGCGTCCGGCACGCATGTCGCTCAGGAAGAAGTCCACCACGTGACGCCCTATCATGTCGGTCTCGGGTGTCGAGGGCTTGAAGGTGCGCGCCTCCTCTGGTATGCAGCACTCCACCACTCCGGCTATCTTCCCCGGCTCTATCTCCAGATACTCCGTGCCGATGCGCTGTCCCACGCCTGTCAGAGGTATGGGCTGGCGGTAGGGATATTCCAGACACTCATACTCGTCGTGCAGATAGCGTGCGTCGGCATTGTGAAAAGTGTTCAGCTCCAGAATCACTCTCTTCGCCAGACGCGCTATTGTCGGCACTATGCCGTCTGCCGAGGTGAGATACACGCGGCACTTTCCGCCATACTCCTCTATGGCAGACACCTCTATCACAGCCCAGTCAATGTCACCATAAAAACCCCTGCGCAGACGCTCAGCCATGTGTCCGAGGTGCATGTCCTCATAGTCTATCTCGCCCAGGTTGGCATGGTTGCGGAAGTCGGCGTTGGTGGAGAAGGGCGCGCGGAACTTTATGGCGTGAGCCGCCGCGAGGTCTCCCTCAAGGCTCTGGCACGACGATGCGCCCGTGATGACGCCCACGGCGAACGGTTTGCCTGCCTCGTGCTCTTCGCGCGCGCGTTTCGACAGTGCCCTCGTCACGGCTTTGGGGACACCGCTGGGGGTGAATCCGCTGAATCCGATGTTGTCGCCGTCCTTTATCATCGCTGCGCCTTCGGCAGCCGTTATGCGTGTGTATGCCATCTCCTTAAATGTCTATTGTTTGTTCGGATGGCAAAGTTAGTTATTTTAAAGCATAAAACACACCTTGCGACATGATTTTCTGCATAAATTTACAAAAATACATTCAAAAAGGCACTAAAACCGTATAAATATACAGAAATAACCGTTAAATATGCAGAAATGTGCATATCCGTGCCTCCGCCATTCCTTTGTCGCGTCACAGTTGGGAGTCAGTGGAGCGTCTCCTTTCATGTTGTCGCGAGGCGGAAGAAAAACCGTAGCATGCCGTGCCGTCCGCAGCACGAATACGCGCAAATATGTATTGATGTATGAATAAATGTACATGGAAGCATGCATAAATATACATGGGCGCATGTATAAATATACATCGCAACGCGAAAATACCGCCGTTTTTGCGCGCAGACATGCTTTCGGCTGCAAATACGCGGCTTTTGGGCGTTTTACATATTCTGCTGATACACAATAAGATATATTGTCCGACATAATCAAAGTCCTTTTCCAGCGTCGCAAAAGAGGCTTTTCCGCCATGCGAAACGGGCTTTTCCGTGTGCCGGAAGAGCTTTTTCTGCGGTGGGGAACGGTGCTTTCTGCGGTGCGGAAGAGCCTTTTTCGCGCTATGGCGGAGATTGTCCGGTCGTATAAGGAGGAAGAAAGTGCCATGCGGATACGCTTTCCGTATATCGCGGAGGCGTCTGTCGCGCCGTGCCGTTTCTGTTTTGTTGTTTTCTGTTGTCAATATTTTTTACTGTTATTATGTATAATTATGCGTTTCCGTCGGGTGTGTTC
>ULXD01056424.1_pt1 | contig 26923 bp, 28 predicted proteins | sample 1960961 | NCBI WGS metagenome assembly ULXD01 (sample SAMEA4835829, study PRJEB28245) | human gut metagenome | biome: gut microbiome; material: fecal sample | place: Denmark | collected 2008 | reverse complement strand
CGTCCGGCATCAGTCTCCAACCTCACTCCACCGAGAGCAACCCTATGGATATAATCAAAAACAATTCTGAAATAACCCGTACTGTTACCGCATCCAAATTGATTGCAGAAAACAAAATCAATAGGATATACGATAAGCAAGATTTGAAGAAGGGCGGAAAGACCTCTGTCAGCATAACTCTTCCAATAGGCGTAGGCGACAAACCGCAATTCTTTCATATATTCAATTTTATAGTAACACAAGACAACTAACTATGACTTTTCAATATATCGTTGACCACTTGGGCAAGCCGCATTCTTGGTACGTCGTATTAACAGGTCCCCACGTTGAACTGGATATCAAAAGAAAATTAGAACAACAAGGTTTCATTACCTATGTTCCTTTTGATTCCATTCAGCGGCATTGGGCAGGACGTACAAAAAAGATACACATTCCAACAATAACGAGGTGTGTATTAGTATACACTACTAATGAAGAAATTCAAAGGATACAAAAGGAATATGTCATCTTACCTTTTCAAACCATTACTGCTTTATATCAAAGCCAATAAATCTTCTACAAAAACATGAATATAACATTAGTAACAATGGCTGTAGGATTGGAAAACAACAAACTATTTCAACACATCAGAAAGTTTTTTTTTCAAATTCAACCTTGCTAGATCTTCCGGTTTCAATTCTAACTCCACTAAAATTTTAGCAGTAGCAACATTATATACAGATTCTTTTACATCACAATTTGTCTGTCCTTCACGCAAAGAGTATAGCATGGCAAAATCATAATTCAACGCTCGCGAGACGTTATATAAAGTATCAGTATCAATACTTTTTTGTGTCAACATATAATCGACACTCTGAGGTCTAACTCCCAGTCTCCTTGCAAGTTCAGCCTTAGTAACCTGATTATCAGCCATGACATTCCTGATAATCTCGCCAATATATATATTACTCTTTTCCATTTCTATGAAGATACGAATTAATTAGTCAGGCTAAAACTACTTGAATAATAATTTATCTGATTATTTGTTTGAATTAATACATAATTTATTTGTTTTATCAATTAAATTATGATATTTTTGCCACATATTCACATAAATAAAAAAGATAATACATATAAGCTATGACATTGACTATTTATATTCTCATTGCAATACCTATTTGTATACTAACCATCCTTATATGGGCTTACTTTGACTATCAAAAATATAAGCGGGAACATCATCTCATTATTCTACTGTCATTTTTGTTTCCCACATTATCGCATGCCCAATATGTTGACAATGAAAAATGTTGTATTTCATTTAAAACGTATGAGAATCATCAAGGTATATTAGAATATATCAAAGAAAATGTAACTTATCAATTCATTCCGAGTAGCAATGCATGGAAAGTTACCGTCAAAAACAATACCAATGAAACAATATGGCTCAATTGGGAAAAAGCCAACTTCATTATCAACGGAAAAGCATCAGGCGTCAGTTTCTACCCCTCTACAACGGGCAAACTTCCCATGGAAAGCATCAATAGCAATCATGAAATAAACCGGACAATTACTGCATCCAATCTAATTACAGGAAAAGGTATTGGCAAAATATACAATAAAAGAAGTATTAGAAAGGGACAAAAAACTTCCGCTACCATCGTTCTGCCAATAAAAATCGGGAGCGAACCGCCATTCTATCACACATTTAATTTTATAGTAACACAAGACAACTAACTATGACTTTCCAATATATTATCAATCACTTGGATAAACCACATTTGTGGTATATCGTACTGACTGGTCCGCACGCCGAACTGAGTACTAAAAAGAAACTGGAGCAACAAGGCCATATCACTTATGTTCCACTGGTTCCGGTTCGGCGTAGTTGGGCGGGATACATAAAAGAAATACACATCCCGGCGGTAACGAGATGTGTATTTGTATATGCAACCAATCAAGAGATTCAAGGGATGCAAAAAGAATATACCATCTTGCCTCCTCAAACCATCACAGCTTTACATCAAAACCAATAAATATAAACCAGCGTACTGAAACTGATAACTATCCACAACAATATACCTTGTACAAGCGGCTTAACTCCTACTGCTTTCAGGACATCACGCGACAAGGAAGCGCCGATAAAGAACAAAGTTATTGTCAATGTTTTACGAGCAATACTATTGATTCCCGCACCAATCAACATACCTGTTTCTGAAAGGCTCAGCACATAGGTATTGACAATCATTGCCAAAACAAAGAAGAAGATAAACCAAGGAATGCTAATCTTTTGTCCCTTACTCTTAAAAATAAATGAAGTCGCGATTGCCAATGGAATAATCCAAAGAGCACGAGTCAGTTTGATAGTAGTGGCAATCTTCAGGGCTTCTTCACCATAGGCAGCACCTGCACCAACCACCGAACTGGTGTCATGGATAGCAATGGCAGCCCATGTACCAAACTCTTGCTGACTCATATTCAAGGCATGTCCTATTGCAGGAAATATAAACAAAGCCACTGCATTCAAGATAAAAATCGTACCCAAAGCCACAGACATTTCACTATCTTTTGCTTTCAGCACCGGCCCCACAGCAGCAATAGCACTACCACCACAAATAGCCGTACCCGAACTGATCAGATAGGAAGTATCACGATCCACTTTCAAAAACTTACGACCAATGACCCAACCGATAAGTAACGTACCTATCACAGAGATAATCGTAAATTCCATTCCTTCCTTACCGGAAGCAAGTGAAGCCTGCAAGTTCATGCCGAATCCCAATCCTACTACCGAATACTGCAACAGATACTTGGACGTTTTTTTATTAAACTTAGGATGTGCCTGTCCGCATAGCAAAGCAAACGCCAGACCAAGGAATAAAGCTACCGGTGGAGTAACCCAAGCGGAATAAGCATGCATTCCCGGAATATAATCAAGAAATAGGAAGAAAGTAAGAATGATAAGAAGTGAAACGTAAATAATTTTGTTGTTGTCCTGCAAAAAAGGCAGATTAACACTTTTTGCAAATGTTCGAGTTGAAGCCATATTCTTTATTTTTATTATTATTTTTCCGGGCGCAAAGGTAGGCTTCTTTCCTCAATCACACCAATCGTTTCTACTTATACACTATAATTTATTGTTATAATGCATTGCAAACTGCATGAATACTTGCGCCAAGCCGCTTTCCTGTCCCTGAGGTTGCGCAAAACTAAAGTCGCGCAACATAGGCATATCCTTAATTTCAACAACACGCAATTGCCCTGAATACAGTTCACGAGTAATGGAACGGATGGAAACAATCCCCAAACAATCCGTATGCTCCAAAAACAACTTGATACTTTCCGTACTTCCCAGATACATCAAAACCTGCAAAGAGGATAACTTTATATTATGTTGTTGCAAAGCGCGCTCAAAGACATCCAATGTCCCCGAACCTCTTTCGCGAAGCACCAAAGGCAGATGCAACAGTTCCTCGGGAGTTATCTCCTCCCCGATGGCAAGTTTACTACCCGTACGGACCACCGCCACCAACTCGTCTTTCAAAAAAGTGGTATATTTGATATTAGGCAAACGAAACACGCCTTCAACAAATCCCAAGTCAATGCGATGTTCCTGCAAAGCAGCCTCTATCTCTCTGGAATTGCCGTTCAGCAACGACAAATTAACATGAGGAAACTTACCGATAAAACTGGCGAGCAAAGGCGGCAATACATACTGGGCAACAGTAGTACTGGCCCCCAGCTTCAAACCGCCGGTGTACTCATTATGCAGCAAATGCATTTCATATTCCAGCCGTTTATAATCTTCCAGAATTCGTTCACAGTGTTCCAAAAGCAATTTGCCTGCCTCAGTCAACGAAATTCTGCTACCTTGCCGGTCAAACAGACGAGTTTGATAAGCGGCTTCCAGTTCTTGTATATGCTTGGTTATTGCAGGCTGGCTGACAAACAATTCTTGCGAAGCTTTCGTAAAGCTCAGGTTCTTCGCAACAGACTGGAACACTTTTAAACGAAAATCACTCACGTTACAATGAATTAGAACAATTAATTATTCTGCAAATCCCCACTCCTTATACCTAACGCCGACATCAACGGATATCCCAAAATCTCCCAACGGTAAGCAACCGGAGTTACCGGCTTTTCCATCCGGAAAAAAACAATGTCTTTTGCATTTCCTTTTTGTCCTGCACTTTCTACTACCGACTCTTTCAGTACATTTTCAACTTCCTCACCATACTCTTCATTAAAAGGCACGACAATCAACTTTTTCACCTCAGCGGAATTCAAGACTATATGCAATAAATCAAGATACAACTCCCCTCGGGATACAAACCCTTCTGAAGACACAGCCATAAAACAAAATTCCCCTAAGGGACCTTTGAAAGCCATCCCATCCAATTCACTTTTCAAATCGGACGGCAAACAATCTTCCAGCTTCCCGGACTGCTCATCATACACCAAAAGTATTTGCACATCATTACTCCCCTCTTTCACCCCGGCATCCATTGCCAGACACATGGTAAATAGTGCCAAGTCAGCCCTCTGTAAAGAACGGCCCAGCAACGGTTCAAAATACTTTTTCAAGTCATTTATAACAAAATTCAGGTAGGCTGCATCTATCACCATTACCGTTTCGGAAAGTTTTATTCGAGTATTCTCCATAATTACATGTTTATTGCGGGAGTAAAGGTACAAAAAGTTTTGCAGATAAAAGCCATTTGTCATAAATCAGACATTTTGACATTCATTTTATTCTATTAACTGATTTTTTGTCACATTTCTGCCACTGGCAAATCTTTTGCGCCCGTTCAGGTGTTATGAATCTGATAAAAATAGAAAGGAGAACAAAATATGAACTTTAACAACTTTACTATCAAAGCGCAAGAAGCCGTACAAACGGCTGTAAACCTGACGCAAACGCGGGGGCAACAAGCCATTGAACCCGTACACCTGCTTCAGAGCGTAATGAAAGTGGGCGAAAATGTCACCAACTTCATTTTCCAGAAATTAGGAATGAACGGACAGCAAATCGCACTTGTACTTGACAAGCAAATAGATTCATTACCTAAAGTATCAGGTGGAGAACCTTATCTAAGTCGCGAAACGAACGAAGTCTTTCAAAAAGCCACCCAGTACTCTAAAGAGATGAACGACGAGTTTGTTTCATTGGAACCCATTCTGCTGGCTTTGCTCAATGTAAAGAGCACCGCTTCCACAATCCTCAAAGATGCCGGAATGACGGAAAAAGAATTGCGAAATGCAATCAATGAATTACGAAAAGGCGAAAAAGTAACGTCACAGTCCAGTGAAGACACTTATCAATCATTGGAGAAGTATGCCATTAACCTGAACGAAGCAGCTCGAAGCGGTAAACTGGATCCTGTAATCGGACGTGACGAGGAGATCCGCCGGGTGTTGCAAATCCTGAGCCGCCGTACCAAAAACAACCCTATATTGATAGGCGAGCCGGGTACAGGTAAAACAGCGATTGTAGAAGGTCTTGCCCACCGTATACTACGAGGTGACGTACCCGAAAACCTAAAAAACAAACAGGTATATTCACTGGACATGGGCGCACTGGTTGCAGGAGCCAAATATAAAGGTGAATTCGAAGAACGTCTGAAAGCAGTCATCAATGAAGTGAAGAAATCGGAAGGGGATATCATCCTGTTCATCGATGAAATCCACACATTGGTAGGTGCCGGTAAGGGAGAAGGGGCCATGGATGCCGCCAACATTCTGAAACCGGCCCTGGCACGCGGAGAATTGCGGAGCATTGGCGCCACCACCCTTGATGAGTATCAGAAATACTTTGAAAAGGATAAAGCGTTGGAACGCCGTTTTCAAATTGTCATGGTAAACGAACCGGATACGTTGAGCACCATTTCCATTCTTCGTGGTTTGAAAGAACGTTACGAAAATCACCACCACGTGCGGATTAAAGATGATGCCATTATCGCCGCTGTAGAATTGAGCAACCGCTACATCACCGACCGTTTTCTACCGGACAAGGCTATCGACCTAATGGATGAAGCTGCTGCCAAGCTCCGTATGGAAGTAGATTCCTTGCCGGAAGAGTTAGATGAGATTTCACGTAAGATCAAGCAGCTGGAGATTGAACGCGAAGCCATTAAACGTGAAAACGACCGGCCCAAACTGGAACAAATCGGTAAAGAACTTGCAGAACTGAAAGAACAGGAAAAATCCTATAAAGCAAAGTGGCAAAGCGAAAAAACGCTGGTCAACAAGATTCAGCAAAACAAGATAGAGATAGAGAACCTGAAGTTTGAAGCCGACAAAGCGGAACGTGAGGGTGATTACGGAAAAGTTGCCGAAATACGTTATGGCAAACTGCAAGCCCTGAACCAAGAAATTGAAGAAACGCAACAAAAGTTGCACGAAATGCAAGGTGACAAGGCAATGATTAAAGAAGAAGTCGATGCCGAAGATATTGCCGATGTAGTTTCCCGCTGGACAGGCATACCGGTAAGCAAGATGTTGCAGAGCGAAAAGGATAAGCTGCTGCATCTGGAAGACGAGTTACACCAACGGGTCATCGGTCAGGACGAAGCCATTGAAGCCGTATCCGATGCCGTACGCCGCAGCCGCGCAGGATTGCAAGATCCCAAACGTCCTATCGGTTCGTTCCTCTTCCTCGGCACTACCGGTGTGGGTAAGACGGAGCTTGCCAAGGCGCTTGCCGAATTCCTGTTCGATGACGAAACGATGATGACACGTATCGACATGAGCGAGTATCAAGAGAAGCACAGCGTCTCCCGTTTGGTCGGAGCGCCTCCGGGATACGTAGGATATGATGAAGGTGGTCAGTTAACGGAAGCCGTTCGTCGCAAGCCCTACTCTGTCGTGTTGTTCGATGAAATCGAGAAAGCCCATCCGGATGTATTCAACATCTTACTGCAAGTGTTGGACGACGGACGTTTGACGGATAATAAGGGACGTACTGTGAACTTCAAGAACACCATTATCATCATGACCTCCAACATGGGAAGCGGATACATTCAAAGCCAAATGGAAAAGCTGAATGGTTCTAACAAAGAAGAGATTGTGGAAGAGACCAAAAAGGAGGTAATGAATATGTTGAAGAAGACCATCCGTCCGGAATTTCTGAACCGTATCGACGAAACCATCATGTTCCTGCCACTGACGGAAACGGAAATCAAGCAGATCGTTGTACTCCAAATCAAGAGTGTGCAGAAAATGCTGTCCGGTAATGGTGTAGAACTTGAATTGACTGATGCCGCCATAGACTTCCTTGCCAATGCAGGATATGACCCTGAATTCGGCGCCCGCCCGGTAAAACGTGCCATACAGCACTACTTGCTGAACGACCTGTCCAAAAAACTATTGTCGCAGGAAGTAGACCGCAACAAGCCCATTACAGTGGATGCAAATGCCACGAAAGATGGATTGATATTCAGAAACTAAATAATAAAAACAGGAGATGTGTACCCCCAATAGCACATCTCCTGTTTTATTTTGATAGATAGCCATATTATCAGACTTAACCTACCACCCCCTCTTTCATCTTCGCAACAATATACCGTACATCATCTTCAGTCACCATCGGACCACTCGGCAAACACAAACCCTGTTTAAATAACTGTTCACTAACCCCATTCGTATAAGCAGGGGTATCCTTATAAACAGGTTGTTTATGCATGGGTTTCCAAAGAGGACGACTTTCAATACCAGACCTGTCAAGCCATACACGCATTGCCTCCACATTGAGATTAGGTTCACAAGCCGTATGCGCAGAGCAAACCTCATGTGCAACACCCGCAGCACCGCCAACAACGCCCTGAACCTTCTCCTCATAAGCATGCTCCTCGCCTACTACATGCAGTCCCTCATCCAACAATACCGTATTCAACCAATAGTTGCTGTCATAATCCGCAGAAGGATTGACATGTAACCTAATCCCCTTTACATCTTTCAACAACTCCTGATAAAGCGAGCAAACTACCTTATGATGATTGATATGATCAGCAGCCACAGTCATCTGGCCGCGACCGATACCGGCACAAATATTACTCATACGATAATTGTAACCGATATGTTCATGCTGATAATAAGGATATGCCTCGCGGGCCTGTGTAGCATAGAACATGATTTCCTTCTTACTCTCAGCATCCGGACAGATCAATGCACCGCCACCCGAGGTGGTGATCATCTTATTACCGTTGAATGAAAGCACCCCATATTTACCAAAAGTACCACACGTCCGACCTTTGTACCGACTTCCAAAACCTTCGGCGGCATCCTCTATCACCGGAATATCATATTTATCGGCAACAGCCATTATTTCATCCAGTTTGGCAGGCATGCCATACAGATAAACCGGCACAATAGCCTTCGGCTTCTTACCTGTCTTGGCAATACGATCAGCTATTGCCATATCAAGCAGTTGAGGATCCATATTCCATGTATCCTCTTCAGAATCTACAAATACAGGAGTAGCCCCCAGATAAGTCACAGGATGGGATGATGCGCAGAACGTAAAACTTTGTACCATTACTTCATCACCCACACCTACACCGCATGCTAAAAGTGACAGATGTACAGCAGCCGTACCGGCAGACAAAGCCACCACATGTTTATTCTCACCTACAAAAGTCTCCAAATCCTGTTCAAAGCCATTTACATTCGGACCGAGTGGAACAACCCAGTTTGTATCGAAAGCTTCGCGTATGAAGTCCTGCTCCTTGCCACTCATGTGAGCTAGGCAAAGATAAATTCGTTTGTCCATAAAATATATGTGATTTATAAAACTATAGTAATAAAAAAGCAGAAGCTCACTTAATCAGACAGCTGTTAAGACAACTCTATAAAATAAGTTTTTCCAAACTGTGAAAATCAACAATTTCATATTGAGGCTTCATATTATCAGACACAGACAACTGTTTATGAATATTTTGCCCATCATCCAACAAGCATATTGTTGTCCAACCCAGTTGATTGGGAGCAATAAAGTCTTTCAAGACATTATCACCGATATAATAATAATCCGCACTCCCATATTTATGCTGAAAATATAAAAAAGCCTCTAAAGAAGGCTTGGAGTAACCAAAAGTCTCTGATATGATACAGTTTTCCCACAATATGTATCTGTCCAGTTTCAATGCTCTTATTTTATTAGATTGAGTAATCCTTCTACCATCTGTTATAATTCCTGAAATAATATTTGCTTTATACATTCGCTTTAAAGTGCTCTCAACATTATCAGACAAGAATATTGTTGGAAGATGTTCCCTGTATTTCATTAAATATGTTCTCAATGGGATATCCAATTCATATTCGTCATTTACACATGAAAACACATTTAGTTTCTGCTTATAACAAGATAGCATATACTCGTACACACCGATTTTCCCATATGATTCTTCAATCCACGAGGCAATCTCCATATAGGCAGATTTTAAAAAATCAATCTCCTTATAAAGAGTATCATCCAAATCAAATACGACTACCCTCTTTCTCATAAACAATTACCTCTGAGTCGTAACGTAACATCAAAGTATTATCTAACCATTCATCAGAATATCGAATTTCTTTATCCAAAAAATATTCTTGAATTAAATATTGAGGATAATCAGCTTTTGCATAATATGACAACGGATACCCACCACCAAACCGAGGATTGATTTCAATACCGACCACATCATTATCACTTTCCCTATAAAATAATTGAATACAAATACATCCAATAACTCCCGGCAAGTAATTCATTCTCTCCCTTAAATAAGGGAGCAAAAAGTTCTTTCTAGTATACCCTTTGTTGATTTCTCCTGCCCGTATTTCAATTCTTTCTCTGGGAACAATAGACTTGACATAATGGTCTTGACCATAATACATATCTACTGTGAACTCTTTATATTCAGTTTTATCAATATATTCCATGAATATCAACTTGGGATGATGTATTATCTCTGGAGTTAATTCATCGGGATTCTTCACAACAAATAAGTCTTTGGATAACGAACCATCATAAGGCTTTGCAAATAAAGGAAAAATCGGATGGAGTTTATCAATTGGCCTAGGAACACGAATTCCCAATTTTTGCAGAAAGTCTCCGGTATTACGTTTATCCCTGCAAAGTTGAATAAAAGATGTATCAGAAACTATAATAGAGATATGCCTATCACTAAATTTATCTTTATTCTTAGATAAGATAAGCAATTCTGTATCAATAGTCGGTATTACCATCCCAATATGGTTATCAATGCAGATAGACAATAAGATATCCACATATTCCGGCACTGTGACCTTAGGAACTTTAAAGCACTTATCAGATATAATTCCAGCTGGTGCTAGAGCCGGATTCATATCTGTAGTATACACCATAGCTTTAATATTACAAGCCTTTAAAGCTTTTTTAAATAATTCTACAAGTACAACCCGCTTTCCTGCAGAGGTAATCAATATATTTTTCATTTATTCAATTGTTACCGGTAAAATATTCCATTGTTGCTGAAGTCTCAGAGCTGATCCCCTCTCTTACAAACACTTTCTTAATTGTTAAAACAATGATTCTCAAATCAAGTATAAAAGAGCAATGATCTACATACCAAACATCCAGTTCAAACTTTTTTGTCCAACTAATAGCATTACGTCCGTTCACTTGTGCCCAGCCCGTAATACCGGGACGAACTTCATGTCTACGTGCTTGCTCTTTATTATACAGAGGAAGATATTGAGGAAGCAAAGGACGAGGACCAATTAAAGCCATATCACCTCTCAATACATTTATTAATTGCGGTAATTCATCTACAGAAGTAGAACGAATAAACTTTCCCACCTTCGTCAAGCGCTGCTCGTCCGGTAATAAATCACCGTTCGCATCACATTCATCAGTCATCGTTTTGAATTTGATAACTTTGAATATCTTACCATTTTTTCCTGGGCGTTCTTGAGTAAAAAATACTCCTGCACCTTTATTAGCAAAGTGTAACCAGATGATTAAAAGTAACAATATTGGCCAAATGGTTACTAACACACAGAATACAATTAGAAAATCCAATATACGCTTCAAAAAATGAGAATACATAACTACTCAAAATGTTTCATTATTATCCGGTAACTATTTTGTACCGTATAGTTAGCACATAAATAGGAATAAGCATTTTTACCCATAATTTTCATCAAGTCCTTATCCGATACCAGATTATCAACCAACTTCATAAATCTATGCAAATCTCCACTTTCAGTCCACATTCCATAACCATTAGTTTCGGCTATGCGTCCAATATCCGTATTCAAGTCTGTTGCAAATAATACCGGCATTCCATTTTCAAGATAGGATAGTAAACGAGAAGGATAATTAGGAATTGTAAAACGTCTGTCCAGAAATATCAAACCAACATCGCATACTTTTACCAAATTATCATATTCCTCCTTGGGAAGAGAAGATAGCAGGCTAGAATTACGGGGAGAATTGATTTCAAAAAATTGACTTATCCGACCATACTCAGTTCCATTACCTACTATGATAAAATAAGTATCATCCCTTGCTTCATTAGCCTCAATTACATCCATCAAAAAATCAACTCCTTGCGGGCGGCCTAAATTTCCACCATAAATAAATAATAGTTTGTTTGTCGGAATATTTAATTTAGTAAGTAATGTTTTTCTATCTATCAAATATTCATTATCTTTTTTCAGTTCTATGCTATTGGGGCAAACCTCCACTTTATTTGAATTAACAAAACGGTTATGTTTCAATACATACTCTACATTTGCAGGAGACATACAACCTATATAATCGGACAACTTATAAAGCTGTTTTTCTTTCTTACGAAATAACCAGTAAAACAGACTGCTCTTTGAAAACATCCCTAAATCAACTGCATTCTGAGGAAATATATCTTTCAATAACAGGTAAGTTTTTGCTCCATATCGTATTTTCAAAGAGGCTATCACTTTATTGAAAGTTATCGGAGGAGTCGAATATAATATCAAGTCAAACTTTACATCTTTCCAATATGTATGTATAGCTTGTTGATATTGATATTCCAATAATAATGTCCCGACACCTTTTTCTATCAAATTTGTCTTCTGAATATTCAAAGTCTTTACTTTCAAGATTCTAACCTCACTGTTTTCTCTCAATTCTGTTGGTTGATGAAAACGTCGTTCAGCTGGAACTACAATATATAGTGAATGCCCGTTACGAATAAATTCGCGCATTAAATCTGTGTAAATACCACGTTCTGAAATATCAGAGATATAGCCCAATGTTAAAAACAAGATATTCATCCCTATCGAATCAGAATTTTCTCCAAACCATTTTATTCACCACCCCTGTATAGCTCTGTATCAGCTTCACAACTTTAGTCGATACATTCTCATCACAGTAAGTCGGAACTGGAATACCATAATCACCGTTAGCATTCATTGCTACGGCAGTATCCACCGCCTGCAACAGTGAGCTCTCATCAATACCCGCCAAAACAAAGACGCCCTTGTCCAAAGCCTCGGGACGTTCTGTACTCGTACGGATACATATCGCCGGGAAAGGATGTCCCACAGAAGTAAAGAAAGAACTTTCCTCAGGCAGCGTACCACTATCACTCACCACAGCATACGCATTCATCTGCAAGCAGTTGTAATCATGGAAACCGAGAGGTTCATGCTGCACCACGCGGCTGTCAAGTTCAAAGCCACTTGCCTCCAGACGCTTCCTGCTGCGAGGATGACAACTGTAGAGAACTGGCATGTCATATTTCTTTGCCATAGCATTGACTGCCTTAAACAACGAAAGAAAATTCTTTTCCGTATCAATATTCTCCTCCCTATGGGCAGACAAAAGAATATACCTGCCTTTTTGAAGGCCCAGTCTATGATGAATATCCGAGGATTCGATTGCAGACAAATTCTCATGCAACACCTCAGCCATCGGAGAGCCTGTAACATAAGTCCGTTCCTTTGCAACCCCCGAAGCGTTCAGGTATCTCCTTGCATGTTCTGAATAACAAAGATTCACATCGGAAATTATATCCACAATACGGCGGTTCGTCTCTTCCGGCAGACATTCATCAAAGCATCGGTTGCCTGCTTCCATATGAAAAATCGGAATATGAAGCCGTTTAGCACCTATTACGCTAAGGCAGGAATTGGTATCACCCAACACCAACACAGCATCCGGCCGCGTCTGTACCATCAGCTTATAGCCCGCATTGATGATGTTGCCCATTGTAGCCCCCAAGTCATCGCCCACAGCATCCATATAAACATCAGGATCTTTCAGTTTAAGGTCACGAAAGAAGATGCCATTCAGGTTATAATCATAGTTCTGACCTGTATGGGCCAAAAGGCAATCAAAATACTCCCGGCATTTGTTGATAACTGCCGCCAGACGAATAATTTCCGGGCGGGTACCTACTATAATCAAGAGTTTCAAGCGTCCGTTCTCCTGAAACTTGATATCTGAATAATTCAATCTAATCTCCATTTTTTATGTTGTCCCTTTGTTCTTATTCTTCTCAAACTTTCTCAAAATAAGTATCCGGACGTTCCGGATTGAAGCACTCGTTGCACCACATCACAGTCACCAAATCCTCCGTTTCGCTCAGGTTGATAATATTATGCGTATAACCCGGAATCATTTCCACTGCTTCAATCCTGTCACCGCTGACCTCAAACTCTATGATTTCTTCACAGCCTATCTTACGAAGCTGAATCAAACCATGCCCGCTTACCACCACAAATTTCTCATTTTTGGTATGGTGCCAATGCTGACCTTTGGTGATACCCGGTTTGGAGATATTCACAGAAAATTGCCCGCGGTCTGCCGTACGAATAATCTCAGTAAAGCTGCCGCGTTCATCTACGTTCATCTTCAGAGGATAACGAAACTTTTCAACCGGTAAATATGAGAGATAAGTGGAATAGAGTTTCTTGGTAAAAGCGTCACTTAAATCAGGAACATCCAGGTTCTCAGACATCCGCCTGAAAGACTTTATCAACACTGCAATGCTACCGAGGGTTATAGTATGCACCACAGGCACTTCACAATAATCCCCTTTACGATGTTCCCTGCCGTTCAACGCTGCAAGCAATTCATCCACAACATCATCCACATATACCAAGTTCATCACTACATCAGGATCGTTCACCTGAATGGGCAAATCATGGGCTATATTATGGCAGAATGTAGCCACCGCACTGTTATAGTTGGGGCGACACCACTTACCAAATACATTCGGAAAACGATAGACCAGCACTTTTGCGCCAGTTTCTTTACTATAATCAAACATCAGTTGTTCTCCTGCCCGCTTCGACTCACCGTAAGGATTATCCTGAGCAGCCTGCGTGGAAGAAGAGAGCATCACAGGGCACGTATTGCCGTATTTTTTCAATGTATCAAGCAATGTGGAGGCAAAGCCAAAATTCCCCTTCATGAATTCCGACGATTCTTTCGGACGGTTCACGCCTGCAAGGTTGAACACAAAATCCGCCTGACGACAATAAACGTCCAACTCCGAGGCGTCACTGTTCACGTCATACTCAAACACAGTCAACTCCTTCCCTTCCATTCCATAATTGCGGGCTTTCCCCGATTGAATGTTATGCAGTTGGGATACGAGGTTTCGACCGACAAACCCTTTGGCGCCGGTTACTAAGATTTTCATAAATGGTATAATTCTGTTTATCGCAGAAAAAAGGAAAGATTACAATAGTTTGTAGAAATCATCCAGCCCGATAAAATCCACTTTAGGGAAACTATATTGCTTAAGGATATGAAAATGATGATCCTCCGTCACAATAAATTTGGCATTGGCCACAATTGCACAATCCACAAACTTATTATCATCCGGATCGGATTTTATCAGATTGAAATTATAATATGGAGTAAAAAATAACGTATAAGAAGAGTTTAGAATAAGTTCTATAAATATTTTGGCTGTTTCCTTGCCAGCCAATCGTTCTAAGATTTCTTCATACTCATTGAGTATCTCATTAGATACACACAAAAGGTTTGTTCCATCCAGAAAGCAGTCCCAAATCTTACGATATTTGCTTTTAGGAGAGATGCATTGCACCAAGCTGTTTGTATCCAAGACTATTCTACTCATCTTTCTTTAAAAGAGTACGGACATCAATCTTTCTTAATTCATCAAGTTTCTCTTGATTTAATATTCCAGAATCCCATAATTCATTCAAACGGTCATCTAACTTCTGAGAAAAATACTTTGTCAGCACCTCTTTCACTTCCATCAATCTTTCTTCCGAACCATCAAAAGCGAACATCTTCAATAGATGTTGTTGAACCGGATTTAATACTGTCGCTGCCATATCTCGTTTACCTTAGTTTTAAAACAAAGATAAAACTTTTTTCTGAAAAAATGGCGCTATTCACTTTATTTCCTGCTATATTAACTTATATAATGCTTATTCACTCTTTATCTCCGCTGTTTTAGCTTTCTCCTCCAGTCCAAGGTCTTCACGTATAAAACGAAGTTTCAGTAACAATGTTTTCATGCCTTCCACATCCAGACGGACCGTATTATGAGAATGGTAGTCTTCTATCTGGGCTATGTTTTCATTACCTTCCGTAAAGAATTTATCATAATTCAAATCTCGGGTATCGCAAGGGATACGATAATAGCCGCCCATATCAATCGCCTTTGCCATTTCTTCACGTGTCACTAAAGTCTCATACAGCTTTTCACCATGACGGGTACCTATAGTTTTCACTTCTGTGGTTCCATAAACGGGATTTATCTGTGCATATGTTTCCTTTAGGGCACGGGCAAGAACATCCAAGGTAGCGGCCGGAGCTTTCTGCACAAAAAGATCTCCGTTATGCCCATGTTCAAACGCATAAATTACTAAATCCACGGCATCATCCAGAGTCATCATGAAGCGGGTCATATTAGGATCCGTTATCGTAATGGGTTTGCCGTTTTTTATCTGCTCCACCCACAGGGGGATAACAGAACCGCGACTTGCCATCACATTGCCGTAACGGGTACAACAAATGGTAGTCTGCGCATCCTCACCCAAAGCACGACCTTTGGCTATTGCCACCTTTTCCATCATGGCTTTGCTGATACCCATCGCATTGATGGGATAAGCTGCCTTATCAGTAGAAAGCACTACTACATTCTTTACTCCATGTTCAATGGCCGAAAGCAATACATTTTCCGTTCCGATCACATTCGTTTGAGTTGCCTCAATCGGGAAAAACTCACAACTAGGAACCTGTTTCAAAGCCGCAGCCGAAAACACATAGTCCACACCATGCATAGCAACATCTACAGAAGTTTTGTTTCGCACATTACCAATATAATATTTTATTTTCGGATTCTGTAAACGATGACGCATATCGTCTTGTTTTTTTTCATCTCTTGAAAAAATACGAATCTCTTTAATATCAGAATCCAAGAATCTTCTTAAAACAGCATTACCGAAGGAACCTGTGCCCCCAGTTATAAGGAGGACTTTGTCTTTAAAAATTGACATGTATTTTAATCTTTATGTGTTATTATTAATTTCATCATTATATATTAATATCAATTATCATCAAATCAAGGTCGTGCTTATTAGTTGCCACAGGCTGAAAATAAAGCTTGCTTGTTGAATTAAGCCCGTAAGGAAAACGAATTACACCAAACTGAAATAGATATGGCCATATATCTTTTTTTTCTTTATAGACTTCCTTAAAACCAGCTATAGCAGATCCAACATAAAGATGAGAATACATATCTTTAATACCCTCTCCCCTCTTACGGCTAATCAACAAATTTAAAATACTATTATTACGTCCATCGGGCTCTACAGTAGTAGAAAAAGCAAACTTATTACCAATTTGACAACCATATATACAAGAGCCATCAATCTGACAAATAGTTTCCATTGAGAAATCTTCTTTCATCAAATATATATAATTTTGTGAAAATGGGGCATCAGTAGCATACAACAATCCTTCATTTACTGGAAAAATTACACATCCTCTATACTTTTGATTATTACAAAGTACTCGTTCAACTTTTTTAAAATTATTCGTAATCTTCCATACTGCAGAAGCTTCATCAAAGTCTCCCGTAAATGCCCATAGACAGTCACGATATGAATCTGCTACAATATTATGAACATGATTGATTTCTCCTGATTTAAAAGTATGAACTATATCCCATTTATCAATTCCGGCTCTTTTATAAATATGGACAGGTTCCTTGTCCATATTATCCCTATATCCTCCAAAACAAATACAATCATCAAACCCTTTTATATTTTTTACATTTGTAAGAATCAAAGGGCGTATTCCCTTCCCAATATAATATCCTTCTGATAGCTTTTTAGTCAAAAAATCATATTCATAAATATGATTGCCAACATTCAATAAGACCCGTTTATCATCAATTGTTTCTGCAACACGAACGCCCAATCTAAAAAGACGAAAAAAGAGATTAATTCTTCCAATATATCTTTCTTTCTTACTCCTAATTATTTCATATTTTGTAATAATCTTCTCATCTCTTATGATTATTAGTTTACCGTATTGGTAACATATTAGATCGCCAGAAGGAAGAAAACATAATGGAGTTATATTATTTTTTACTATATAATTCATCATTTTACATGAAATAACCAAAACAACTTTCCAGAAAAATAATACAAATAAGCTGCTAAGTCCTTCAATCTTAAAAGAATTCTATATTTCGGAACCATTATACAAGGATAATTAGTAACTAATGAACCAAATTTTTTCTTATAACTTCGATTACCTACCATATCAAATTCCGTACAACCGCGTTCTTTCCAGTAACGTATAGCTGTATAAATCATATACTCATTAGGCATGTAATGTTGATATTCTCTTAGACTTGCTCCACCCCAAAAACATTTTTCTATTAAAGCCTGGGAAAATTGACGTTGCAATACTTTTCCCTTCTAGATCAAGCACTCTCAAACAATAGACATTATTAACTTTCGATAGGTGTTTAAGTAAGTATTTTACCTTATCAACTGTATATGTCGGAACTAAGTTCTGCTTTGCAAAAACATCTATCAATTGTTCATAGAACTCCTCCGCAAATGCATCATTAGGAATAGCCTCTTCTATCGTTACTCCTCTCCGCTCAAATTATTTAATAAAATTCCTACAATCATTTTTCATTCTCTTGTATTGCAGTGCATCATCCACTTCTATTCCTAACTCTAAAGTTTCAACCATTCTTATAGATGCATTGATATTATATTAACTCCAGTTCCTCTTTATCAAAATCTCTGTCACAAATTTGTAAGTATACACAAGAGGCATCTTTCATAACAAAAGGTATAAGCTTTTGCAGGATTTCAGTTTTTTGGGAGGGATCAACTACATCTAATCCCATGTAAGAAGTACTCCAACCTACAAATTGACTTCCTACTATTTTTAATCCAAACTTCCTAACAACTAATGCTGAAAAAAAACTATAAATCCCCCACCTTTAAAAATCTCCAAAATATATGGTTTAGCTTTAGAATCTTCGGCTATAAAATCGATCCACTCTTTTGTAGTAAAAATTGATTTATTAGGGAATTATTAAATAACTCCCCGTCAACACTTCTTAAGTTTTTTAAAAAAGTACATAAGTTATAATTATAAAAATATGCGACTTAATTAATAATCAATTTACTATAAGAATGAGTCTCCCGCTTCTCTATTGGTGGCAAAGTCATATAATCCCCATATAAATTTTGCAGATATCTATCATAGTCTCTTGGAATTAATACATTTAATCCTTCAAACTCTGCTTGATGTGGCGGTACAAAGCTTTTTGTTTCTAGCATTTCTCCTAAGTATAATTTACGACCAACTGCAACAGTAGAATATTTCGAACTTTTTCTACTTGAAATAATTCTATCACACAGATTTGACCATATACGAATAGGGGCAACTGTGAAAAGTAAACCTACTAGATTAACTATCCAATAGATAATAATAGTTCCAATCTTATTATGCATTAATCTTTTAAAATCTGAGTCTTTAGCTCTAAATGCTTTTACAGAGAATAGTATACCTCTGAATATAATTGCTAAGTAATGCTTAAAATACCTAGCTATTACATTGTTAGGAACATTATCAATAGGGAATATATCAATATGTATACCAGAATCTTCTATGGAATTTACATATCTAACTACAGTACTTTTTTTAACAACTTGCACAAAATAATTACTTCTCTTCGAATACGGACCAATTATGTAATAATCCTCTCCCATGGCCTCTTCAAATATGGATATAAATATATTATAGTCCTTCCTAGGCATTAGCAGATCAATATCATCATCCCAAGGAATAAATCCATGGTGTCTTATCGCCCCTAAAGCACTACCACCTGCCAACATACAAAGCAAGTTGTTTTTTTTGCAAACAGTATCTATATCTTTATATATGGACAAAAGACATTCTTTCATTCGTTTATTATCTTCTTCTGATGGTTCATAAAAAGCATTACCTGGTAATGCTTTATTTATATAATTTATCAATTTCATATACTTATAAATTACTTAATACGTAAATCGTCTGACTAATTCCATCCTCAATAGAATATAACGGTTTCCATCCTAATTGTTCTATTTTCGAAGGATCAAGTACCGCCTTTGTAACGGAAGAGTATCCCTTTGACTCTATATCTGTTGCTGTTTGTATTATAACCTTTTGACCTGCTACTTTTGCTATTCTATTTGCTAATTCAGATATTGTAATAACACTATCTCTATTAGCTACATTATACGCATTACCCGATTTTCCATATAGTAATATTGTAAAAATTGCGGTAGCACAATCTGCAATATAACAATAAGAGCGTAATTGCATTCCTTTACTTTTCATTATTATATCTTCATGCCGCAAAGCATTCTTTATAAATTGAGATACTGCTCTATCATCATTTTCCATCATCGTATGACCATAAATATGACATGGTCTTGCTATAACAACTTCTACATTTTTTTGCTCTTGGTATGCTATACACATTGTTTCTGCCGCCCGTTTACTAATGGGGTAACAAGAGCGTGTAAGTAATGGATCTATTGGACCACTATACGACTCAATAAAATCATTACCATCGCTTTCTCCATATACTTCACCGGAAGAGATATAAAGTAGTTTAGCATGAGAAACCTCAGCTAAATTCAACATATTAACTACTCCTTCAATGTTAGCCTTCATTGTATCAATAGGATGAGATACATACTTTGCAGGAGAAGCGCTACTTGCCCCATGAATGATATAGTCTATGGGAATTTCTACAGAAACCGGGATTGCAACATCATGTTGAATATAATAAAATAAAGAATTATTCCAATATATAGAAAAACGTTTCATAGCCATTGTTTTATTCCTATTCATTGCAATAATTCTTATATTTGCATCATTATACAGATTCAAATACATCAATATATCAACGATATAAGAACATATCAAACCTGTTGCCCCAGTAATCAGTATAGACTTATTTTTCAACTCCGTAAAAGGAAGTTTTTCAGCAACCTTTTTTAGTTCTTCATTCAAATAATTATTCATATTTGATATTATTTTAGGCCCTCTTCTTTTCTATAATTTAATAAAGAAGTAAAAATTTCAATATCATCAAGCGTTGTTATCTTTAAATTTCGTTCTGATCCTTTAGAAAAATACACCTTTTCTCCTAAACGGCACATTAAATCACAAGATGCTACAGCATCATTTATACCACGCAATTCAGCTTCCCTGTGTGCCCACATTAATTTCTCTAAAGTATATGTATGTGGAGTTTGTGATCTTAATAACTGATCACGTGGAATATTTATAACAGATGATATTCTGTCTTCAGATTTAAACACCACTTCTACACATGGAACAACAGCTACCGCACTCCCATATTCTTTTTGTTTTGCTAAACTATCTGAAATAATCTCCTGACTAACCATTGGCCTATTTCCATCGTGTACCATGACTACATCATTAGAAGAACAGTGCTTATATATTTCTTGTAATCCATTTTTTATTGATTCTTGCCCACTATTTCCACCTGAGACAACCCATTTCAATTTTGTTATATTATATTGTCTTGCATATGCCCATATAATATCAATCCATTTTTCCAATCCAACCACAATTATAGCATCAATACTAGGATGATACTGAAATGCTTCTAATGTATATATTAAAATAGGTTTATTTTTTATGTGAATAAATTGTTTAGGAATGTCTTGATGCATCCGTGTACCAGTCCCTCCAGCTGTCAATAATACAATATTCATATTTCAATTTTTATACATTTATTTCCCTTCTAATGAACTTCTCAATGCCTTTATATACGCTTTACCCCACTTTAAATCCGGTTCAATATAATTTCCTTCAGCCCATTCATTCCAAGATTTCAAGAATATTATTTTATCCTCCTCTTTTTTATTTTTAATTCTTTCTAAAATCATATCTACATGTTTCTTAAATAGTTCAGGAGTGGAGTTATCATAAATATAAGCTCCAGGTCCCCTTCTTGGGGAATTATCCCAGCACGGAATAATATTAGGAAAAATGTTTTCCTGCTCATATAATGACGAGTCTATTTTCAAAATTGCATTCTTATATGCAGTTCGGTTTAATGGATATCCTAATAATCGTGAAACATTTCTTGTGATTTTTCGATAATATCTATTTATTATATTCCCTTCAATATTCCATGATGAATATAGTCTACATAATGAAATCGCATCATACTTTTTTATTTCTTCTTTTTTAACTAAAGATAGATCCTCAAGATTAGCAATAAAATAAAAACCTGGCAAGTCGTTTTTTACAGCTAAATCATTCCATATAGTCTTAAACTGATCAAAATTAGGTATATCAACAGGAGAATAAATCAAAAATAACAACCGCCCATGTATTTTGAAATACCTTTCATCCTTAAACATTGGCAACATCGTGTTAAAATGGTTGACTATATCTTCCTTTCCTGGATATGTCTGCTCTATTAATAGCTTGGGAATAATTGTTTGTTTATCAGAATTCCATGATTTATTATACCATGAATGATTTGCCCACCCTAAACAAAAAGGGAATTTAGGAGCTTGTAAACGTACAACCTCTTTTAAAGGATATTCCAATAGTTCCTTACCCTTGCCAAACCAATAATGCCAATAGCAAAAAGCTGCAATTCCCGCCTCTTTTGCTAAGATTGCTTGTTCCTCGCGGATCTGAGGCAAACGCAAATCGTAATAACCTAAATCCGCAGGGACACGTGGCTGATAATGTCCACGATAATATCTCTTGGCCTTACCAACACTCGTCCATTCTGTAAACCCTTTACCCCACCAGGAATCATTTTCTGGTATTGGGTGAAATTGAGGTAGATAAAATGCAATAACTTTCGCTTTCATATATTGTTATTATTTAATATTTTCACTATCTTAGCAGGACATCCAGCCACGACAGTGTAAGCCGAAATATCTTTAGTAACAACTGCATTCGCTGCCACAACAGCTCCTTTTCCAATATGAACCCCTGATAATATGGTTGCTTTTTCACCAATCCATACATGATCATCTATTACAATCCCTCCTTTGGAATATAAGTCTCTATTTAAAGGTTCAATAAGAAGATCCTCATATATGCACTGACCATGAGAATTATCTGTAATTAACACCCTGCGTCCTATTAATACGTTATTACCAATTATAATTCTATTAGTAGATGTGATATGACAATCATCGCCTATGCTAGTACCATTTCCTATCACTATTTGCGGATTATATTTTTTATCTCTATATCCAGTCCACGCAGTTAAAACTATATTTCTCCCAATAAAAACATTTTCACCAAGACTAATATTTTTTCCTCCCTTTAACATGTAGACAGGATAAGTTATCAATATATTTTTACCACATTTTCTAAACACGACAGACATATAACTTGAATATACAATATTCCGCATTGACTTAATCTTATTGCAAAGAGGAAATGGTACCACTATACTTAATAATATACCCAATAATCTACCGCATAATAAAACGAATCTCAATATTCTGTTTGAAAGCATCCTTATCTGTTCAAATTTGTTCTATGGCTTAATTCCCGTTGCTCATCTAATTTTTTTGTAAATATGTTACTATATGGATAATATCTAGAATATTTTTTCACACTATCGGGACACATAGTCGAACTCATATAGTATGTTGACTTATACATACAATAACACAATACAAAAAATAAAAATGCCCATTTTATATATTTAGTACTAAAGACTTTTTTCGATATTAAAACAAACACATCAACATATAAAATCAAAATAATAATAATGATATAATTGTTAAATCGTAGAAATATTGGCATTTTATACATCAGTGCACATATGAATGTATACAAAATAGCAAAAAAAGCATATTCTTTACGGATATTATTCTTAAATAAAACATAGAAAGAAAACAGAGGTAATACGCATGATATACATATCAATAAATATTTTATAGTGGATATATTGCTACTGGTACCATAATTTTCTGAAAGCAAATATCCTTCCAACTTATCCAAAGCTTTCACATCTACATATAATAAGTTGGCAAGAATCATATTTAAATCAAAATTATAGAATGCAATAAATAATACTATCAAGCCATATAAAATGAAGTGCTTTGCTATATTTAAATTAGAGAATAAAGGTAATAAAAATAAGAATATTGCAGATTCGTGAAACAAAAATGCGACTGTTACATATAAATAATATTTTAGCCATTTCTTTTGCAAAAAATCATCAAATGCCAATAAGAAGAAAGATATGGAAATGCTTTCTCTCATAATCTCAAAATTAGAATTTGTATAGAAAGCAAAATAGTATAACAATAATGCTGTAAATATATATTTTGTATGCTTAAATATAAAATTTGCATATACAAGATTTATCCAAAGAGAACATAACATTTTTAGAAAAGAAAAATTTCCTCCTATAGTTTTAACCATGGATAAAAAAAGTACCCAACCTAATTGCCGTCCTTCATTTAGAAAATTAAAATTTTGGCAATGCGAATTAAATAAAGATTCGTATTCATCATATTCTGCCATATACACAACTGTATCAGCACCTAACCTATAACTTAATCCTGAAACAAATGCTAATAACAAAACGATATAATAGAAATAATACAATCGATTTTGTATGTTCCCATTAACATCATAACGGATGACGCTATATAAAAGTAACAAGAAAAGGAATACATAAATCATTTATAATGATTTTTTATTATCAGAAAAGCTCTTTTAATTTGTATTCTGTTTTTCATTATAAAAACAGAATATAGTAGTAAACATACTATAAACGAAAGAATTGACATTTCTTTTGCATTTAAAAATATGAAACTAGCTACATATATAATTGCAAATAATGAACTTTCAAATAATTTTAATTCAAATATTTTGTTAAGATATATGGTTGTTATGATATTTTTAATTACTATCGATGTTAATATGGAAAGTAATACGATATTAATACTATTTAAATACACTCCCAACAATGAGCATATTAAAGACACAGCAAGCGCTAATAAATTAGCATACAAAAATAATCGTTCCTTTCTATATGATTTCAAATACGGATTAAGCAATATTTGATTTTTCCCTTCAAAAATACATATTGATAATAAAAAAATCAAATAGCCTATACTGTCTTCATATTGTGGTAACCAACGAATTAATATGTAGTTGATAGGTAAATAGAATAATAACACAGATAAAAAGAAAACGTCTATCAATAAATAGGAAGATACATATATCATATTTCTATTTTGCTCATTCATTTTTTTAATGAGTGGAAACATGACAATCCCTATTTGAGATAAAAATACAATAAAGAAATTAACAACAGATAACATTAAAGAAACTTTCCCAAAAACAATTAATCCCCAATATTTATCTATTATAAACCGACTTGCACCAATCAATAAAAGACTTGCTATATTTGCAAAAAGCAAATTGACGCCCACACGAATATTATCAAAATATTCACACAATAGATATTTGGAAAAATGAACTTTGACAGTAAAGAAATCCCTTATTGTGGCTAAACAATACAATAAAGAAATTAATTTAGAAGTTAAACAAGCATATATATACAAAGAGTAATTATTTATACCCCATATAATAAGAATTAGAATAAAAAATAACAATATCAGCTTATCAAACAAAATAATTTTAACAAAAGTTTTTATTCGTCCAGTTGCTTGATATAAATAAATCCAAAAGCCTAATATATTTGATAAAACAACATCAATGACAATTAACCTATATACTAATTCCCGATTATTCTCTACAGATTCTAATGCTAGTAAATAATTTAAAGCAAATGCTATTAAAAAGATATAGACAATAAATATCAAAAACTGCCCAGAAATTTCATTGCTAATTTCACATAAATTCTTTCCACCATATTTTAAATATATTCCATCCGTCAATCCTAAATGAAAAAAGCCAGCATATGATGTATAAAATAAAAATAGTTGCCAATAAGAATAACCTTCTACACCCAAAACTCTTGGCACAAACAAAGCAAGTAAAAAACTTAAAACAAAAGATAAAATTTGTGCTGAAAAAGTATACACTATATCACTAATGAAAGGCTTCATATTAGTAATTAAACTATATATTATTATGTTTTAAATTACAGCAGTGAAAGTCAGTCTTATAATCGCCTTGTGTAATATGACCATTTTGGATGCTTACAAAAGTTTTCAAAAAGTGGAGCTTATTTTCTAAAAAAAATAACAATATAAAAAATATTATTTTTTATAACATCAACAAAAAGCCCTATGCCAACCTATCACCACGTGTGCATAACCTTTCTTTTACATCTATACTTACACATATAAAAGGGAAAAACGTCCCAAAACAAACCCAAGACGTGTGTTTACTACACACACGCATAAAGGAAAAGTCGTACAGCTACGATAACAGAGTGCCAAGCAACATTATCTGTTGCAGCAATTCGGCCAAAGACGTTCACACAACTCTTTCAGCCCAATCAACAGTGCTTCGTAATCGTAACGTGACAGGATTTTATCTATGTATCATCAGATTACACCATTAACACAGATAAAAGCCTAAATCGGGACTTCTTTTTAATTGGCATAAGTTACTCATTCCGGTGCACTGGCACACAGCGCGATCTATCAAAGAAATACTGCATACCTTTATCACCTCCTGTAACAAGGCCAAAAAATCTCTCAATTCGACATTGAGAGCGAAATTATTCTTAATTGTTTGAACATTCACACGTAACAACTCACACCAATGAAGTTTGTTTCATTTAAATATCTACATTTTGTTTACTCCATAGAGGTAAAACAAGAAATTATGAAATACGAGAAATCATTCCCAACTTCGCGACGTATTTATGACGAAATATCACAAAAACACTCAACAATGGAAAACCACTCAATAAGCTTTCTCAAAGTTCGTCATGCGGACACGTGTTTCATGGAAATAACCTTCACCTAACTTTTTCAGAATTCTACTCTATTACTCTAATGTTCTACATTACACTTCTAAAGTGCCACTCTACGAGAACTCTACTCTTTCACCTCTTCCCACGGATAGGGGTTATCCACCACATTCTGGAACTCTTCAATGGCTTCTTGCTGTTCATTAGTAAGCGATTTCTCATCCCAACCAGCAATAATTTTACGTGCATCATCAGCCAAAGGCTCATCATAAACTTCACCATAGCAAGCAGTAAGCAAACGAAGTTTCAATAGTGATGCGGGAAGAACTTCAAGAATATCCCAACAGCGATTCAAAATCTCCTGAATATGTTCCTGCTTTTCACCATGATCAATAAACGAAGCATTGTAGCCCATCAGAAGAGCAAGGCAGACGTTAGCCTGTTCTTCAACAGTGGAACCTTTGAAGCCGGAATTATACAAAGCTGTGGTCATACGGTAAACCTCACCGTTACGACGGGAAAGA
>ULXD01006289.1_pt1 | contig 31458 bp, 15 predicted proteins | sample 1960961 | NCBI WGS metagenome assembly ULXD01 (sample SAMEA4835829, study PRJEB28245) | human gut metagenome | biome: gut microbiome; material: fecal sample | place: Denmark | collected 2008 | reverse complement strand
GAGCCGTAGTGCATCCACCACTTGCCGTCGTCGGTCACGACCACCGAGGGGTCGATTGCGTTCATAACCGAAGACTCGTCGGTGCGCACTACACAACCCTTTAGTTCCCAAGGACCTTCGGGCGACGATGACTCGGCAAGACCTATATATGATGTGTTCTTTCCGAATGCCGACACACAATAATAAAGACGGAACTTATCGCCGTGAGGCATCATATAGGGAGCCCAGATGTTTTCGGCGCCATTCCCCCCGGCGTTCGACTTAACCCACTGAACGGCCTCGGCCGGAATTTCGGGCAAAGCCCATCCGAGAAACTCCCAGTTGACAAGGTCGGCTGAGCGACGCATCTGAATGAAACCCATAGGCACACCCTTCTCGGCAGCCTCCTGACGGTTCTCGGCAAAAATGGCATCGGTCGAATACATATAATAATAGTCGCCTACTTTGCGGCACGCAGGGTCATGTACATTATAGGTTCCCCACGATTTGTAGTTTTCCATTGACGATAAAGATCGGTAATCGTCGGCCCATGGATTGGGGGCGGAGGCGGGCTTGAATACATCGGCCCGACTGAATCCGGGCAGAAGCATCAAAACAACCGGCAATAAAATTTTGCAAAGGTTTTTCATGAACAAAGTGTTTTTTTAATTCGGCACAAAATTACTTTTATGTACAATATGAAAGGTGGACATATCACGATTTAGGGTGGACAATGAGTGTAAATCAACACTAATTACATAGCAAAGCCCCTGATTTATGCCAAAATAAACATCTATTAGCATATATTTCGATTTAAAATTCTTATCTTTGCACACCAATAATTAGGAACCGAATTCACAGTAACCCCAAAACGATATTGCTCCTGCCGCATACCATGATGAAATTACATCATTTTTGCATCCCGTACAGAGCGACGCTGGTTTTTGCAGTCGCCGTCATCGCCATATTAGCCACATCGGCAGCCAACAACAAGTCACAAGGATTTGCCGATGACTACAACTCCCGATACATAACAATCCACGAAGGACTGCCCCACAACTTTGTCGACGATATTTACCGCGACAACAATGGATTCATCTGGGTGGCGCTTAACGGAGGCGGCGTAGCGCGTTACGACGGTAACGACTTCGTTACATTCGGCCCCTCTTCATCGTTAAGGAAGATAAAGAGCAATTTCGCACAAACACTTAGCGGTGACCGTTTCAACCGACTGTGGACAGTGACCGACCGAGGCCTCGACATAATAGATATGGAGAAACTTTCATCTCTTGCCGAGGATGATCCCATTTTTGCGAAACTTGAGCAAGGCGACAGCCCTGTCGACATATCGAAGATTGATTTCGCGACAAGCGACAAAAACGGTAACATGTGGCTGCATGCCGACACCATAATAGCCAAAGTGTCATTTAACGATGACGGTTCAGTCAACCGCATTGCAACCTTGACCCACGAGCCCCTAAATGTATCGGTTCTAAAAATCAGGGACATCGAAGGCAACGGCGTTCTATGGACCTCAATAAACGGCAAGATAATGAACATCGAGGATCAAGGCGCTTCAATAGTATTGAAGCCGGTAGCCGATTGCCTGCAGCTCGATCCCCACACCTACGTGAGCGACTTCATCGCCAAGGGCGACAATGTGTGGATTTCAACCGATATCGGTCTTTATCGCTACGACCCGAGCGCCAATATGGTCAAGCGCTATGCCTATGACCCGGCCGACCCGCACTCACTCTCTCAGAACTTCATAACCGACCTCGACATAACATCCGACAAGCGGCTAATTGCCACCACTCTAAGGGGCATCAACATCTACAACCCCATTAATGACAACTTTGACCGCGTGGGCGATATGCCTCAGTCCGACCCCAAGGCGGTATTCAACAACAACTTTATCAACTGCATAGGTGTCGACAGCGACCGAATATGGTTTGGCACCGAAGGAGGCGGCCTGAACAAGTTTGTTCCGCGCAACATCTACATTACCGACATATTCCACGACCCTAACCGCGCGTCATCACTCTCCGACAATCCCGTCAATTCAATATATGAGGATGTCGACGGCACCGTGTGGATTGGAACGGTAGAGGGCGGATTGAACCGCGCTCACCGCGACATGAAGACATTTGACCATTTCACTGCCGAAAACGGGTCGATAACCCACAATTCAGTAAGTGCCATAACAGCCGACCGCGACGGCCGCCTATGGGTTGGAACGTGGGGCGGCGGTCTAAATGTAATCGATAGGAAGAACCCGTTGCACCATATCGAAACCATCAACTCAACCGACGACGGGCATCTCCCCATCGGCTATATAGGAGCATTGGCCTACGACTCAATCAACAACGGAATCTGGATAGGCTCAAACTTAGGATTATACTTCCGTGACCTAAAGACCGGCCGCATAACCGAACCGTTTAAAGGGGCGGCCGACGGCGTGCCAGGCACCCTCGGCATCGCAATCGACAAGAAGGGCCACCTGTGGGTGGGTTCGCTTAACGGCGTATATGACATAGTGCTCAACGAGCGCAAGCCCGACGGCACATTCACTTACCGTCACATCAACCACAAGCTAAACGACCCCAAATCCAAAGCCTGCGACAAGATAAGCTCAATCTACATGTCATCCGACGGCTCGATGTGGTTCGGAACCAATGGAAATGGCATATACCGACGCGTCACCGACGAGAACGGTGAAAAGTTCGTAAACTATACCACCGACGAGGGAATGCCCAGCGACATCGTCAACGGAATCCTCGAGGACAACGACGGATATATGTGGATAAGCACCGCCAACGGACTCGCAAGGCTGAACCCCGGCGACGGCTCATTCATAAACTACGACCGCACCGACGGACTCACAAACGATCAGTTTTACTGGAATGCGACATGCCGGCTCAGCGACGGGCGGCTACTGTTTGGCACAGTCGACGGATTGATAAAGCTCGATGGAGTGGTGAAGAAGCCCAAGGAGCCTCACTATCCCGTGTACTTCACATCACTTTCAGTAGCCAATGAACCGGTATACGCCGGAAGTAAGATAACACCCCTCGACATATCGTCGACCAAGCATATAACCATCCATGAACGCGACAAGTCGTTCACCGTAGGATTCAGCGCGCTCGACTACGACCGTGACAATGCCGGACACTACAACTACCGTCTTGTGGGATTTGACGACAAGTGGATAACACTGCCGGTCGACCGCCGATATGTCACCTACACCAATCTCGAACCCGGAGTCTACAAGCTGCAGGTGCGTTACGTGCCCGAAGGCTCGCAACCCGACGAATCCGAGATTTCACAGCTCGTCATAACGGTAAAGCCCTACTTCTACCGCACTCCTTGGTTTATAATGATAATGATATTGCTTGTGGGCGCATCGGCTTGGCTCTTCCATTACTACCGCGTAAAGTCACTCACCAACCAGCGCACTCTGCTGCAGGCATCGGTTGAAGAGCGCACATCCGAAATAAGGCAACAGAAGCAGCTCCTTGAGGCTCGCGCCGTGGCCCTCTCGGAACAAAACGACATGCTAAAGCGCAACAATGAGGAGATAACCGAGCAAAAGACTCAACTCATCGACATGTCACGCCGTGTGCAGGACCTCGCAATGGACCGCATATCGTTCTTCACCAACATAACCCACGAATTCCGCACGCCCATCACCCTTATCATAGGCCCCATACAGCGTGCGCTGAAGCTCAGCTACAATCCCCAGGTAATCGAGCAGCTCAACTATGTGGAACGTAACGCAAGATACCTGCTCAATCTCGTGAACCAGCTCATGGACTTCAGGAAAATGGAATCGGGAAAGATGGAAATCGTGCGCACTCGCGGCAACTTCGTCAAGATGGCCAACGAGATACTCACCCCCTTCCAACCTTTAGCAGCCGAGCGAAACATAACCCTGCGAAGCCTCTTTCACATCCCGCAGCCCGAACTTGACTTCGACGGTGACGCACTGCGCAAGGTCATAACCAACCTGCTCAGCAACGCTATCAAATTCACACCCGACGGAGGCTCCGTAACGTTCTATGCCGCAATGCTGCAACAAAGCAAAAACACTCCGGAGCCCACACTATACTTAGACATCACCGACAGCGGAAACGGCATACCCGAAAGTGAAATCAACAAAGTATTCGACCGTTTCTATCAAGGCAAGAGCCAGATAAAATATCCCATACCGGGCTCCTCAGGCAGCGGAATAGGACTATATCTATGCAAAAGCATCGTAGAGCTATTTGGAGGCTCGATCTGGGCACGCAACAACCGCAACCGCGGATGCTCGTTCCGTGTACTGATGCCCATGAGCAATGTCGAGGAGGCCACCAACAGCCCGCTGCCCGCTCCCACAGCACCAGCCTCCGTGCCCATGGTGCCGGTGATGCAGCCATCGCCCGGCATCACCATCCTCGTAGTGGAGGACAACAACGACATGCGCCGGTTTATATGCTCCGTATTGCGCGACAAATACAACCTGCTCGAAGCGTCCAACGGCGAGGAAGCCTTGTCGCTACTACTTGCCAATCAGGTCGACTTCATAATAAGCGACCTCATGATGCCCGTGATGGACGGACTCGAGCTGTCGCGTCGCGTCAAGGAGGATTTCGCCATATCCCACATCCCCTTCCTGATGCTGACGGCCAAGACGGGTCAGGAGTCACGCATTGAAAGCTATCGCGTAGGCGTCGACGAATACCTCTTGAAACCGTTTGACGAAGAGCTTCTGCTGACACGCATATCCAACATTCTTGAAAACAAGCGTCGTCATCAGTCAAAGTTCAACATCGACATGGATGTCAACGAACTCAACATCGAGGACGAGTCGCGCGACAAAAAATTCATCGATCAGGTGATGGAAGTTGTCAAGAACAACTATAAAAACTCCTATTTTGAAGTGGGTGACTTTGCCGAAGCCCTCGGTATAAGCCGAAGCCTGCTCAACAAAAAACTACAGAATCTCACCGGGCAATCGGCAACGAAATTCATGCGAAACTACCGCATGAGCATTGCACGCGAACTCATACTAAAGAACCGTAAGACCCGCAACATGAATGTGTCGGAAATAGCCTATGAGGTAGGGTTCAACGACTCGAAATACTTCACTCGATGCTTCACCCGACAATTTAATGTAACGCCAAGCTCGATGCTAAACGGAGATGACACATAGCATCTTATAAAACCCTTAGTATCAGTCTATTGCTAAAAATACACGAATCTATGAAAATTTTACATGTTGGCGATTTATCCTCATAATTTGTACATTTGTCCACCATTGGACACATAGATATAAGTAATTTTGCACAGTTTAAAATTGAAGATTTACACCTTTATAAAACCAATTCCCAAAACGCGAATTTTAACCTGTTAAAGTACAGTATCCGGTGCGAAATTGAATAAGTTGCAGTGCTAAAAGCAAGACCTTATCAAAACAGCCTTGAGAATGAACTTTTAACCTAAAACTAAATATCAATTATGAAGACTAAAAAGTGGACGTCTTTTGTGGCAGCTATAGCTGTCCTCCTCTTAGGGTCATCATGCCAAGACTGGGGCGAAATGGACCCCGCGGCCGGCAATCAAGTGACGCCGACATTGGAAAACGTTGCAGCGTTCTCCTTTGACGAGCCCGAGCTTGATCCGATTGTGTACAAAACGTATGCAAATGCCGACGGTCAGCTGCCTTCGGTGGTGGAAGATGACGTAAAGGGAAATGTGCTTAGCCTCAACAACGGCTATGTGACCTTAAACAATCCTCTGAACTCAGTAAAAGTGCAGAAAGCGGTTTCAATGACCTTCTGGATGAAGCAGCCTTTGGTTGTGAATGTTGATGAAGAAGGCAACGAAACCACCGAGCCTCAGGACCTGACCGGTGCTCTTATTGCATTTGAGAATGAGAATGCGACCTCTAAGATGTTCTTTACCGCCAACGGCTGGATCAAATACAACGGCATGGACGGCGAGTGGGAGGACAACAATCCTGCAACTTATGCCACCGGCTACATCCCCGCAGGCGACTGGCATTATGTGGCGCTTATCATGCGCAATGACGGCTACGGACTATACGTTGACGGACAACAGAAGGTGGAGAAGAAAGTCACCGACTTCGACTGCTCAAAGATGGTGCAGTTCCTCAACAACGTAAGCAAGATGTATATAGGATCGACCGAAACTTCCAAGCCCTGGATGATCGACGACCTTAAGATATATCGCAACGAAATCACAGCCAAGGAAATCGCTCGACCCAACATCGGCAACGGCGGCGGTCAAGGCCCCGGTGGTGATGACAACAAGTTTGAGCCGATTGCTCCTATATTCTTCAACTCATTCGACGCCGGCATGAACGGATGCTCGATATACGGTGCAGGCTCAATAATATATAAGGGCGGTGCGTTTGGAAATGTATTCTCCAACGCAAGCGGCGCAATGCGCAGCAACTACCTTGTATTGCCCTCCAACGTACTCGGTCAGTCGGCCGACACTCAGGCTCTCACAATAGGTGTATGGGTGAACCGCGGTAACGAAACAGAGTCTTCAGCCTACATGTGGGCACCTCTCTTCACCGCTTACGCATCCCACAACCCCACCGACAACGGAATGCCGATGCTCGCCTGCCAGTACCGCGGCGTGCTTCAGGTCAACTGCAACGGCTGGAGCGACTACACCGACGACCAGAATGTAAACAAGCAGAACATACTCTATCACGGCGAAAACGACTGGCTTGCCGACGGACAGTGGCACTACTACACTGCAGTGTTCACCCCCACAACGGCCAAGGTCTACATCGACGGCGAAATTGCCAATGAATGGGAAATCGACGGCACCAACAACACCGCCGCCGGCCTCTTCAGCAACGGCTCGGAACTCCAGTACATCTGCCTCGGCGGTAACCAGGCCTGGAACTGGGGCGACAACGACCCCGGATTCTGGTTTGACGACATCGCAATCTACAACCAGGAACTTTCAAAGGCTCAGATCAAGGCCATCATGGGACTCAAGACCAATGTAGCTTATGGCAACACATTCAGCAACGATGCCGACAACATGACCCTCAAGGGTGCCGGAACATTCGTTAACGATGAAACTCCCGGATTTGGCAAGATATTCCAGAATGCCGCAGGCGGTCTTCGCGAGAACTACCTCGTATTCCCCTCCGGAGCACTCTCCAAGGTTGGCGAAACCAAGGAAATGACAATCAATGTATGGCTCAACGCATCCAACGCAGGCGCATCCAACACCTACATGTGGTCGCCCGTAATGACCGGTTATGCCGAAGCTCCCGGTGGAAACGGATGCCCGATGTTTGCTTGCCAGTACCGCGGTGCGCTCATGATCAACAGCAATGGTCCCGACAACTCGGGCGACAACTGGTGTGACTACACCGATGCTCAGAATGTAGCAGGCACCAACCAGATTCTGCACGACGCCACCGACTGGCTCGTTGACCACAAGTGGCACCTGTACACAGCAGTGTTCACTCCTAACAGCGCTTTCGTATACTTTGACGGAGAACTTATCAACGAGTGGGCTATCGATGGAGAAAGCCGAGGACAGCAATGCGACCTTGAAACACTCTCGAAACTCGGTTATGTATGTCTTGGAGGAAACCAAGCTTGGGGATGGGGCGATCCCGATCCCGGATTTGGATTTGACGACATCATGGTATACAATAAGGCCCTGTCACAGGCTGAGATAAAGCAAATCATGAATTTCAAGAAGTAAATAACTATAAATCTAAATACTGAATAATGAATAATAACAGCAAAACAGCAAAAGGATGGTGGAGCACAACGCTCCGCCACCTGCTGCCGACACTCATATTGATGCTGGTGGCTCAGAGTGCATTTGCTCAGTCAACGCAAGTCACCGGTACTGTCCTTGACGAAACCGGCGAGCCGCTGATTGGCGCCAGCGTAATCGAAAAAGGCACTGCTACAGGTTCCGCCACCGATTTCGACGGTAACTTCGTGCTCTTCGTTAAAGACCCCGCATCGGCTGTACTTCAGGTTTCCTATGTGGGCTATGAAACTCAGGATGTCGCCCTAAAGGGACAGACCAAGATAACCGTGACCCTCAAGGAGTCATCGGCTCTCCTCGACGAAGTCGTTGTCGTTGGTTACGGTCAGCAGAAGAAGGAATCGGTTGTGGGTGCAATCTCGCAGGTTAATTCCGACGACCTCCTCGAAACTCCCGCCGCCAACCTCTCGCAGGCCATCACCGGTAAGATTCCCGGTGTGATCACCTCCCAGACTTCAGGTGCCCCCGGTGCCGACGACGCACAGATATTCATCCGTGGTCGCGCGACATTCGCAAGCGATGCACAGCCCCTCATCCTCGTGGACGGTATCGAGCGTTCATTCTCGCAGATCGCCCCCGACGATATCGAAACCATCTCGGTTCTTAAGGACGCATCGGCAACCGCCGTTTACGGTGTGCGTGGTGCTAACGGTGTAATGCTCATCACCACCAAGCGCGGTAAGGAGCAGAAGCCCGTAGTGAGCCTCACCGCCAACTGGCAGTTCCAGACTCCCACCCGCAAGGACACCTACCTTGACTCCTATCAGTCGGTAATGCTTCTTGAAGAGGCTCTCGCCAACGACGGACTTCCCTCGCAGTACTCAGCCGCCGACATCGAAATGTATCGCAAGTCGGTTGCCGGTCAGCTCAGCGGTCTTGACGCTCTGCTCTACCCCAACGTTGACTGGTACGACGAAGTGTTGAAGTCATCGGCTCCCGCACAGCGTTACAACGCAAGCGTGCGCGGTGGTACAAAGCGCATGCGCTACTACGCATCACTTGAATACTACAACCAGGGTTCACTCTTCAAGGAACTCTCCAACGACCCCTACGGCAACCCCTCAAGCCTTCACTACCGCCGTTACGGCTTCCGCGCCAACGCCGACTTCTTCCTGTCAAAGGATCTTACTCTGTCGGTTAACTTCGGTACCCGCTTCGAGGAGCGCAAGGGGCCCAACTCCAAGGAAGAAGCCGACCACAGCGACATATATTATCAGGCCAACCACATACCCGGATGGCTCTTCCCCGTGGCCTATCAGGCTCAGAACGGTGAAACCACCAAGACTCTCTACGCAGGTACTTCACAGTATCAGCAGAACCCCTACGCGATTCTTGCCGAATCGGGTTACTACAAGGGCGTGAACACCGTGAACGAAACCAACTTCATCGCCGACTACAAGATGGATTGGCTCACCCCCGGCCTCAGCGCACGCGCCATGATGTCATTTGACTACGAGAACTATCACCGTTCACTCTACAGCAAGTCGTTTGCAACCTACGAGCTCATGAAGGACAACAACGGTGTTCCCTACGATCCCACTTCGATCGACTCTTACAACCGCTTCAACTCCGACGGCACGCTCGCTCACTCACGCAGCAGCTTCACACTCTACAAGCTCTACATGGAGGCTCAGCTCAACTACAAGCGCATCTTCAATCAGGTGCACGATGTTACGGCAATGGTGCTCTACATGCAGAATGACTTCCGTCGCCAGAGCGAACTCGCTCACCGCTACCAGGGTGTTGTAGGTCGTGTGACTTACGGATACGACAACCGTTACCTCGCCGAAATCAATGTCGGTTACAACGGTTCCGAGAACTTCGCCAAGGGTCGCCGCTTCGGTTTCTTCCCCGCATTCTCTCTCGGTTGGCGCATCGCCCAGGAGTCGTTCATGGAAAATACCCGCGACTGGCTCGACAACCTCAAGCTCCGTGCAAGCTACGGTCAGGTAGGTAACGACTCTTACAGCCAGCGATTCCTCTATGAGCAGAAGTGGTCACAGATCGGCAACGACTACTACTTCGGTACTTCAGGCCAGACCGGTATCTTCGAGCAGCAGTATCCCAACTACGCAGTTACCTGGGAGCGCGCCCACAAGTACAACGTAGGTCTTGAATTCGGACTGTTCAACAGCACCTTGACCGGTAACATCGACTACTTCTACGAGAAGCGTAACGACATCTTGACCGAATTCCTCACCCGCCCCTGGTGGTTCGGTGTATCTTCGGCAGCTGGTAACCTCGGTAAGACAACCAACCAGGGTTATGAAATCGAACTTCACTACAACAACTCTATAGGCCGTGACTTCAACTACTCGGTAGGTCTTACCTACTCTCACGCCAAGAACAAGATCGTGGCAATGGACGAGCCCGCCAACAAGACCGGATACCGCAAGCGTGAAGGTCATGCTATCGGCCAGTTCTTCGGGCTCATCGCCGACGGATTCGTAACTCAGGCCGACCTCGACGGCGGCAAGCTCCCCGTGTCGACATTCGGCGATGTGAAAGTCGGTGACCTCAAGTACCGCGACATGAACGGCGACGGATTTATCGACGACCGCGATGAAACATTCATCGGCTACAGCGACATCCCCGAAAACACTTTCGCACTCACTCTCGGTGCCAACTGGAAAGGCATTGGTTTCAGCGTGATGTTCCAGGGTGTTGACCACGTGAGCCGTTACTACGATGCCGAGGCAATGTACGCATTCGTCAACGGCGGTAAGGTTAAGGAACACCACCTCGACCGTTGGAACCCCGCATTGAGCGAAGCTCAGAACCTTGCTCAGGCCAAGTATCCCTTGCTTCACTACGACAGCAACGGCAACCACAACCAGCGTCAGAACTCATTCTTCTTGAAGAACGGTTCATTCTGCCGTCTGAAGAACATCGAGCTCTCCTACACTCTCCCCGAGAAGTGGACCAAGCACGTGTTCATGAGCCAGTGCCGCTTCTATGTGAACGCCAACAACCTCATAACCTGGGACCATCTTGATGGACTCACCGACCCCGAAAGCAGCGGCTCCAACCGTTACCCCATCTGTAAGACCGTTAACTTCGGTGTAAACATTCAATTCTAATTGCCTTATGATTATTATGAAAAAAACAATCCAAAATATAGCTGCTGTGGTGCTTCTCGGCTCAACAATGTCGCTCGCTTCTTGCGGTGACTTCCTTGAGAAGCAGCCCTCCAACGAGCTCACCGAGGACAAGACCTACGGAAACTGGAGTATGTTTGAGTACTTCCACAACGACACTTACAACTTCCTCCGTCACGGAGCCCTGCGCATCGGTAACTCTTGGCTTGATTCAGCAACTGACCTCGCCGAAACATCCTACTCCAACGGTGGTACCCGCACTTCGTTCAACATCGGCAACTACTATGCCGGTGGCGGCGCCGACGAACTCACCTCCACCTGGGAGTCGCGCTATCGCGGTATCCGCAAGTGCAACCGTGTAATCACAGGCATCGACCGCGTGCCCTTCGACATCACCAAGACCGAGGAGGAGAACCTTGCCCTTCGTCGCACAATGGTGGCCGAAGCCCGTGCATTCCGCGCCTACTTCTACTGGGAAATGTTCCTCCGCTACGGGCCTATACCCATCATCAAGGAGGTTCTCGATCCCGAAGAGGACATGATTACACCCTACACCAAGCGCCCCACTGTGAAGGAGTATGTCGTTGACTTCATCCTCAACGAACTCAAGGAGGCCGAGCCCGACATGCTTCCCTACGAAGAAGCCTTCGTGTCGACCAAGAGCGGTCGCCTCTCTCAGCCCATGGCACGTGCGCTTGCATCACGCATCAAGCTCTACATGGCATCGCCCCGCTACGCGGCTCAGTCAGGCATAACCTGGCAGGATGCTGCCGACGCTGCCAAGAGCTTTATCGAGGACTACGGCGCTAACTTCGCCCTCTATCAGGAGGACAACATACCCGGTGGAACCAACTATCGCAACGCAGTGCTCCGAACTCACTACACCGGCAATAACCATGAGGTGATCTTCTTCCGCAACGATGTGACCATCGGATGGGGAGGCATCAGCCTCGACTCTCCCGTAGGTGAAGGCGGCTCGGGCGGTAACTGCCCCTCGCAGAACCTTGTCGACATGTATGACATGGCCGACGGTTCGTCACCCTTCGCTCAGTATGACCTCACCGGTGCTCCGGTATATGTCAACGGAACTCCCACCGTCAACCCCGCAAGCGGCTACAACGACGAGGCTATGTGGAGCAACCGCGACCCGCGCCTCGAAGCTACAGTGCTTCACCACGGATTTGCATGGGGTAGCAGTACCGTTCGTCCCGACAACCGCATCAACGTAATATACGGTATGGCCGACAACCCCGCAGGTAACGCCAACTCTACCCCCACAGGCTACTACATGGCCAAGTACATTCCCGCCGAAATCCTTTCGGGTACTCACGCAGGTAGCGCCTACCGACTCTGGACCATCATCCGCTACGCCGAGATTCTCCTCAACTACGCCGAGGCTCTCAACGAAGCTCAGGGTCCCTCAGCTACGGTGTTCGACCTCCTCGACCAGATTCGTCACCGCGCAGGCATTACAGGTAACGTTGCCGACCGCCCCGACCTTCACGATCAGGATGCCCTCCGTCGATTCATCCGCAAGGAGCGCACCGTTGAGTTCGCGTTCGAGGAGCACCGTCCCTGGGATGTTCGCCGCTGGAATGTGGCTGTAGAGGCTCTCTCTCGTCCCATCTACGGTGTTACGGTGACCCGTGTTGGAAACGCCACCGATGCCGACTACGACTTCGTGCCCGGCAACTACAAGATTACCCGCAAGGTAGCTCAGGCTCGCGTTTTCGACGAAAAGATGTACCTCTATCCCATCCCCGAGGAGGAAGTATGGAAAACCGGTCTTGAAAACAATCCCGGATGGTAAAAATCTTAAATCGCTTTATTTTTAGACCAATTATGGATAACATCATAAAATATTTGTCAGCTAAAGGTAAATACCTTCTGACCGCAGTGCTTCTGGGCAGCACGCTCGCTATGTCGGCTGCCGGAGGTCGAGAAGTAAAGGGTCGCGTTGTCGATCCCGAAGGCAATCCCATTCCGGGAGCTGTGGTAAACCTTGCCGAGCAGAGCCGCATCGTGCTCACCGACCAGGACGGTAACTTCGTCCTCAAGGATGCCGGCTACGACGATGAAGTCAACGCCAAGTGCATCGGCTTCCTCACCAACATCGTGACAATCGAGGATCTTGACACTCCCCTCGTAATAACTCTTGAACCCGACAACGACGCTTACGCTCACCTCCGTCAGGTTGCTTTCGCCGAGAAGCCCTCAAAGTTCATGACCGAGTCTACCTCAATGGTGACCGGACAGGAGCTCCAGCGCTATCCCGTGACCGTGCTTCAGAACGCCTTCAACTCACTCCTCACCGGTGTGCAGACCTATGAGGCATCTTCCGAGCCCGGATGGTCGGAAACCGCAATGTACATCCGCGGTGTCCGCACCCTCAACTCGGCTGCCCGCAGCCCGCTGGTAATCGTGGACAACGTTGAGCGTGACATCTCGTTCCTCGATGCATTCCCCATCGACAACGTGACAGTGCTCAAGGATGCTGCCGCTACCGCTCTCTACGGTATGCGCGGTGCCAACGGTGTCATCCTCGTAACCACCAAGCGTGGCGACGCCGGAAAAACCAACATCGAGTTCACTCAGGAAATAGGATTCCAGACTCTTACCGGAAAGGTTGAGAACCAGAACTCCTACAACATCGCCCTCACCCGCAACCAGGTGCGTTATCTCGACGGACGCGAGCCCCTCTACACCGCCGAGCAGATTGAGAAGTATCGTCGCGTAAGCAACGGTGAAACTCTCGACGGCATGGACCGCTACCGCTACTTCAACACCAACTGGTTTGATGTTCTCTATCGCGAAACAGCTCCGGTAGTTAAGACCAACCTCCAGATTTCAGGTGGTAACAACCGCGCACGCTACTACGTGTCGTTCTCTTACCTCCGTCAGGAAGGTATGTGGAACAGCGAAGGTACCAAGTTCAACGACCGTTTCACCACCCAGCACACTCTCAACCGCTGGAACCTCCGAAGCAACCTCGACATCAATGTCAACAAGTATCTCCGCGTAGGTCTTGACCTTGGAGGCCGTATCGACAACATCCTCCAGCCCACCACCCGCGTGTTTGACCTCACTACATTCGGTGCCGTGGAGGCCGACCCCATGCGTCCCGTCTACTGTCCCAACGGCGAGCTCTATGTCGACGGTAGCGCAAGCAACCCCATCTACCAGCTCGGTTCATCGGGTCAGGAACGTAACCGCCGCCGCCAGCTCTACTCTACATTGAACGTTAACGGCGACCTCAGCCCCATCACCAAGGGTCTTAGCACCAACCTCGTCATAAGCTTCGATGCATTCGATGTATTCCAGTCGACTCAGACCAACGGTGTCGATGCCTACAGCTACGACTTCACCAACATGGCCGTGACCGATGTTAAGGACTTCACCTATACTCAGACCCGCAAATATCAGGAGCTCACCAACCCCTCGGCCAACGAGCGTGCCAACTCCTGGACCATCAACCTCCGCTACGGATTCCGCTACGACCGCACATTCGGCAAGCACCACATCGATGCCAACGCATTTGTGCGCACCTATCAGCAGCGTCTTAACGTGCGTGAGGCTAATACTGACAACGGTATGTACTCATCTGACCGTTACCTCTCTTGGAACGGTGCTGCAACCTATATCTTCGACAACCGCTACGTGATCAACGGAAGCATCTCGCGCATGGGTAACGATAACTTCACCCCCGACAACCGCTGGGACACATTCTGGGGCGTAGGTGCAGCATGGGTGGCTTCGGAAGAGTCATTCCTCCGCAACGACAACATCAACCTCCTCAAGCTTCGCGCAAGCTACGGTAAGGCAGGTATGAGCGACACCGGTGCAGGCCGTTATCCCTATCAGTCGACCTATTCGTCCAACGGTGGATACGGATTCGGTGAAAACAGTGCCACTTGGATTCCCGGTTACATCGAAAGTGCCGCCGGCAACCCCAACAACAAGTGGGAAATCTCCAAGATGGTCAACGTAGGTCTTGACTGGGACTTCTGGGGCAAGAAACTCTACGGTTCATTCGACATGTTCAAGGAGTGGCGTAGCGACATCCTCGTCGACCGCACCACCAACCCCGCAATCCTCGGTATCACATTTGCCAAGGACTCCTACGGTAAGGTTGAGTCAAAGGGTCTTGAACTTACGATAGGTCACACCAACAAGATTGGAAAGGTTACTTACTCTATCGAAGGTCTTCTCTCGTGGAACACCAACAAAATCACCGAGATGGACGAGCCCGAACCCGCTGTCGAGTGGCAGCGCAAGACCGGAAAGCGCATCTTTGACTATGCTTCGGTGTCATCGCTCTACGAGTGGGAAAACCGCTCGGCAATCGGTGGATGGAACCAGTACCGCTTCGTGCAGTGGGCTTCGGATCCCAACCTGATTTCAACCTCGCAGCAGGATGCAATCGATCACCCCGAAAAGTACCCCTACAACTCTTTCTCGGGTGGTGGCCAGAAACTCGGTACCGCAGTGTTCAAGGACCTCAACGGCGACCGCATAATCGACTCTCGCGACATGGAGCCCTTCGGCTACACAATCATTCCCGAATTGACTCCCTCGATCTCACTGTCGGCTCAGTATGCCGGATTTGACCTCCGCGTCATCGGTACAGCCTACCTCAACCGCTCAGTGTTCCTGTCACCCTCTATGACCTTCTCGGAATGGGGTTCCAACAACTCAACCCACGCTGTAAAGGACGCTTGGGGTTACTACACCGACGATCCCAACGACCCGCGCAACATCAACGCCAAGTATCCCCGTCTGAGCTACTCGTTCAACACCGAGGACTCTTCACGTGACAACGGTTCTTACCAGAACGACATATGGATCATGAACGGCGACTACTTCGCACTGCGTAACATCGAGTTCGGATACTCACTTCCCAAGAAGCTCATCGCTAAGGCTTACATGACTCGCTGTCGCGTTTACTTCAGCGCTTACAACATCGCCACATTCAGCCATCTCCCCAAGGGTATGGACCCCGAGAAGCCCATGTCTTACTGCTGGTGGTATCCCAAGACCCGTACATTCTCTTTCGGTTTAAACGTTGCATTCTAATTCATGAAAATTACAGAACTTATGAAATTCAATAAAATAGCATTATACGTAGCTGCGGTGCTCTCCTTCGGGGGGGCATCATGCAGCGACTACCTCGATAAGGAGGTTGACCTCACCCTGCAGGCCGATAACGTGTTCTCCGACTTCGATCGCACACGCGGATTCCTTGCAAAGATGTATGACAATTGCTTGCCCGACGCTTTCCGTGGTTATAGCGACACTCAGTTCCGCCTCTCGGGCGACTGTATGACCGACAACGCTGTCGACTACTGGGGTGTGGCTCGCTACCACTCGGTTATGGCCGATGCTTACGATGCCACCAACCACTGGTTTGCCAACGACTATTGGACTTCGCGTTATGCAGCCATCCGCTCATGCAACCAGTTCCTCACCAACGCTCGTCCCGATGTCATCGGTAATGCCGAGAAGCCCGGCGACGACAACCGCCTCTACGACCGCATGATTGCCGAGGCTCACATGCTCCGCGCCATCATGCACTTCGACCTCATCTGCTGGTTTGGCGACACCCCCATGGTGACCGACGACGAAAACGGCGCTCCCATCATCCTCACTCCCTCATCGGTGATTCCCGAGCGTATGCCCGCTGCCGATGCTTTGAAGTGGATTGCCGACGAGTGCGACAAGTTCAAGGATGCTCTTCCCTTCCGCTATGCAAGCGAGAATGAAAACTGGGGTCGTGTAAACGGTGCTGCCGCTTACGCACTCAAGGCTCGTGCGCTTCTCTATCGCGCATCGCCCCTCCACAACCCCGGCAACGATCAGGCCCGCTGGACCGAGGCAGCTAACGCAGCTCTCGACTTCATCAACGCCAACAATCGTCAGAGCAACCCCTACCGCCTCTACACCACTCCCGACAACGATCCGTCGAAGAACTACTATCAGTGCTTCACCACCAATCCCTCTCACAACAACGAGTACATCCTGAGCCGTTCGACCTGGAACACTCTCAATCTCGTGTTCTTCAACGCTCCCTGCGGATTCACCGGAGCAATCAGCGCAACCGGATATCTCAATCCCACCCAGAACCTCGTTGACGCTTACGAAACCGCCAACGGACTCCCCATCGATCAGGATCCCTCCTACGACGAGCAGAATCCCTACGTTAACCGTGACCCCCGTCTTACCCAGACGATTATCCACCACGGCATGACCTGGGGTGTGGGCAGCGAGGCCCGTCCCGTCGATGTTAACAACGACGACGGCCGTGTAGGTGCCGACTACGCTCGTGGTAACGGCGGTACCGCCACCGGTTACTACTCGATGAAGTACACTCACAACATTCCTTGGGACGGTACAGTTAACTCCGTTCAGGTGGCTTGCCCCATCTTCCGTTACGCCGAGATTCTGCTTAACGCCGCCGAGGCTCTCAACGAGGCCGGTCGCACAAGCGAAGCCTACGACTACGTTGACCAGGTGCGTGCCCGCGTAAACATGCCCTCGCTCCGCTCTCGCGGACTCGACCAGTCGGCTCTCCGTGAGCGCATCCGCAACGAGCGCCGCATCGAGCTCTGCTTCGAGGATCACCGATTCTTCGACGAGCGTCGCTGGAAGCTCTTCGACGAGAACCGCAACGCAGCTGCCGAGGCATCGCTTCCCCGCTACCGTCAGGTGTTCACTCTCTACGGTGTTGAAGTGCGCGAAAACACCAACACTACCTTCAACTACGGCACAAGCCGCGTCGATGGTCGCCGCACATTCAACAGTCCCAAGAACTACTTCTTCCCCATCCCCTACGATGAAGTGCGCAAGGCAGGTATCGTACAGAACCCCGGTTGGGAACTTTAATAATGTTAGCTTTAACACACTAATACTTTCAAGAACAAAATGAAACTAACCAAAATATTGCTATATAGCACATTGTCAGCAGTCGCCCTGTTCATGGGCGCCTGCAACGACGATGACGATGTAGTCTTTGTCGATGGCGAGAACGTAGCCGTGGCAATGCCCGAAGCTACCGAGGTAGGAGCCACCTACATTGCTCTAAGCACCAACTTCGACACTCGCGCCAATGCTGTCTACACCAACGCAGGCTACTGCTACAGCCTGAAGCCCAACCCCACCATCTACGGTACGGTAATCAAGGGCGAAGTCAACGACAACGTTGTCACTGCAACTCTCATGGATCTCGTGCCCAACACTACCTACTACGTGAAGGCCTTCGTGAGCGAATACAAAGGTCACGCCGTCTACTCTCAGGAATTTGAAGTAACCACTGCCGAAGGCACTATGGACGAGCAGCTCGCTGCCTATCGCGGCCCTCAGCACCCCGACTACTATGTCGACCTCTCCGGTTGGGACCAGCGCGACAAGTGGAACCTCGCCAACGTTCACGACCCCAGCGTTGTGAAAGCCGACGACGGTTACTACTACATGTATCAGACCGACGCTTCCTACGGTAACGCACACGTTGCAGGCGGACACTTCCACGCTCGCCGCTCCAAGGATCTCATCAACTGGGAATACCTCGGCGGTACAATGTCGGAACTCCCCGGATGGGTAATCCCCAAGCTCAACGAGATTCGTGAGGCTATGGGACTCCCCGCAGTTACTCCCGACGTGAACGATTTCGGCTACTGGGCTCCCGTGGTGCGCCGCGTCAACAACGGCCTCTACCGCATGTACTACTCTATCGTGTGCCCCGGCACCCTTAATGGCGACAACTCTTGGGGCGAACGCTCGTTCATCGGTATGATGGAGAACAGCGATCCCGCCAACAACGACGGTTGGGTCGACAAAGGATATGTAATTACCAACGCTTCCGACAAGGGCCTCAACTTCAACATCGCCCCCAACGACTGGGCCAACTGCTACTACAAGTGGAACGCCATCGACCCGTCCTACATCATCGCCGACAACGGTGAGCACTGGCTCATCTACGGTTCTTGGAACTCGGGTATCGCCGCAGTGCAGGTTGATGCCGCTACCGGAATGCCCTTAAACGCACTCGGCAACCCCTGGGGTGACGACGATGCCGCGATCGCCAACTACGGTCAACTCATCGCAACCCGCCAGATGGGCAACCGCTGGCAGGCTTCCGAAGGTCCCGAAATCATCTATCGCGACGGCTACTACTACCTCTTCCTCGCTTACGACGCTCTCGATGTTGCCTATAACACTCGTGTCGTTCGCTCTACTTCAATCACAGGTCCCTACGTAGGCATCGACGGAACCGATGTCACCAATACCGGTGGCGATGCACTCCCCGTAGTAACCCATCCCTACAAGTTCAGCAACAGCAACGGCTGGGTAGGTATCGCCCACTGCGCTGTGTTCGATGACGGAAACGGCAACTGGTACTACGCTTCTCAGGGCCGACTCCCCGCAGGTGTCAACGGCAATGAGTTCAGCAACGCTCTCATGACTGGTCACGTGCGCAAGATTCGCTGGACCAACGACGGCTGGCCCCTCGTGATGCCCGAGCGTTACGGTGCAGTGCCCGATGTTCCCATCACAACCGAGGAACTTCTCGGAACTTGGGAGCACATCGACCTCAGCTACGCCTACGGTACTCAGAAGGAAGCCGCTCCCATGGTGCTGACCGCCGACCACAAGGTTGCTTCAGGGCCCTGGGAAGGCAGCGACTGGGAATACGATGCCGAGAATCAGATTCTCACAATCAACGGCGTGGAGCTATACATCCAGCGCGAGTGTGATTGGGAATCCGAGGAGAGAAAAGCCACAATCGTATATGCCGGTGTTACCGCCGACAAAACTTATTGGGGTAAAAAATCATAATAATCAATAGATACATTTTTTCTCCACTTTTAAAATCGTTTCAATTGAAAGAAAGCGTCGAGCCGCGGAGGCCCGGCGCTTTCGCCGTATAATAGATATTCAAGCTGTCAATGTCGTGTCACACCTGCTCAACAAGCTTGGAGCCATCGAGTCGCTCGGCTCGGTAGAGTCAACCTTCGTCATGTCGGAGGTGAAACACAACTACTCAATACCCATTTAGACCCCGCACCCCAATATTTGAACCGGCTCTAAATGAATGTGCATCTAAGTTAACAATTGCTATAAGCATCAACTTTGCCATAATCCGATGTGTTTACATAGCTGAAACTCTTAAAAACTCTCGATTATGGAACTGAATAAGGAAAACCTTTCAAAACAGGCCGCTGAAATATCAAAAAACGCGGCCCATGTAAGTGTCGATGCGGCAAAGGTGAGTGCCGAAGCCGCTGCTGAAGCGACAAAGGATGCCGCCGCAGGCATCAAGGACAAAGCCGCCGACAAAATCAATGACGCAAAAGACGCTGCTGCCGATAAGATAAACGATATTAAGGGCGCTGCCGCCGACAAGCTGGGCGACCTCAAGGACAAAGCCGCCGACCTAACATCGCAGGCTGCCGACAAGCTCGGCGACCTCAAGGACCAGGTAGCTGAAAAGAGCGGAAACATTCTCGACCATGTGAAGGACATTGCCGCCAACGCACTCGACTCCACAGCCAACGCCGCCCACTCCCTTGCCGACAAGCTCAAAAACTAAATTTACCACTCCAAGTTCTAAAACAACACAACGCTGTGTCATTAATTAATGGCACAGCGTTTTTCATCTACGGCCTCGTCGCTTTTTTATGCAATAAACTTCCCGTTTAATTTGTTATAGTAATGATGGATGCTGTAAAGATATGGGGCAAGACCCTACGCGCCGCCATGCGGCTGAACGTGGTGAAAGTGTCACGAGCCGAGTTCCTTGAAAAAGAGCTCGGACACTACTGTGCGCCCGCGACAATCGAGAAAATAATCTCCGGCGAAGAAAAAACCTACAACCTCATCCCCATCGAAACCCTCGATCACGTAGCCGCCGGCTGCATCAACTACCAGACTACCGTTGCCTGCTCTATTGCCGCCGTTGCCGGAGTGCCCGGCGGACTCGGACTCGCACTGGCCATTCCCGCCGATCTCGCGCAATTCTACGGCAACATACTCGCCCTGAGCCAGAAGCTGATGTACATCTACGGTTGGCCCGACATCCGTGACAAAAAAGGTGAAATCGACGACGCGACCCTCCAGGTGCTCACGCTATTCGTAGGCGTAGCCATGGGCTGCAAGGAAGCCGGCAAGGCCATCAACGCAATCCTCGCCAAACTATCCGACCAGCTCATCCGCAACATCCCCGAAAAACTCGTCACCCACAGCGCCTTCTACTCCGTCGTACGGCAAGTCGCATCATGGATAGGCATAAAAATATCAAAGGAAAGCCTCGCCAAAGGCATCGGCAAAGCAGTTCCCCTAATCGGCGCACCCATAAACGCCGGCATGACCTACTACACATTCAAGCCCATGGCCAACCGCCTCAAGAAGCACCTCCGCTCCCAAGCATTAACGAATATTGGATAACTTGGTCTAAAACTTTGTTAAAAACGCCTTCCTTTTCACATAATCCTTAAAATCTCGGGATTTTTAGCTAAATTTGATAACATATTTAATAAATCACCATTAACTTAACCATATCATTACACAATGAACATCAAACATCTTTCAATGGGAGCCCTGGCTGTAGCCTTATCCGTGGCAGCTTCGGCACAAAAGCCCATGACAGCCCCCCAAGGCGGCAAGCCGATCAGCGACGAACTGATTGGTATCTTCTTTGAGGACATCAGCTACTCGGCCGATGGCGGCTTGAACGCCAACCTGGTTCAGAACGGCTCTTTCGAGTACAGCCCAATGGTTCGCGACGGATGGGGACCCGGCACCTCTTGGCGCTTCCTCCGTCCCGGTCACTCAGCCGGCTACATCGTTGACGGTCATCAGAATCCCATCCATGCCAACAATCCCACCTATATGCGCATCTATGCCGAGCGCATCGGTCACTACGAGGATTACGACGGATGGACCGGAGTAGGCCTGATGAACAACGGCTTCAACGGCATGAACGTGAAGGCCGGTGAAAAGTACGACTTCAGCATCTTCATGCGCAATGTCAGCGGCAAGGCAAAGCCCGTGCGCATCGTATTGGCAACCCCCGGCCGCAAGCCCAAGGTACTCGCCGAAACCACCATCAATGTATATGACAAGGAGTGGCAGAAGTACACTGCCGTACTCACTCCCTCGGAGAACTGCCCCGATGCCGACCTGCAGATACTCATGCTTGAGAAAGGCGAGTTGGACATCGACATGGTAAGCCTCGTACCCCAGGACACCTACCACGGACATGGCATACGCAAGGATTTGGCCGAAGCTTTGGAAGGCCTGAATCCCCGCTTCATGCGATTCCCCGGCGGTTGTGTGGTTCATGGCGGTGGCGATGGATTCTGGGACACCTATCGTTGGAAGACCACAGTCGGCCCCAAGGAAACCCGCAAGTCACTCAAGAACACTTGGGGCTACAACCAGAGCATGGACATCGGCTACTTCGAGTATTTCCAGCTATGTGAGGACATGGGCATGCAGCCCCTTCCCATTCTGCCGTGCGGTGTAAGCTGTCAGGGCGTAAACGGTGGCTGGGGCATGAAGAACCAGGCTCAGGAAGTAGTTGCTATGGAGGATATGGACGAGTGGGTACAGGATGCCCTTGACCTCATCGAGTGGGCCAACGGCGATGTCGACACCAAGTGGGGTGCCGTACGTGCCGCTGCAGGCCATCCCGAGCCCTTCAACCTGAAGTATCTCGGCATCGGTAACGAAGAGAAGATCACCCCCGAATTTGCCGAGCGCTTCAAGTATATGTACAACAAGATAATGGAGAAGCACCCCGAAATTGTAATCGTGGGTACTGCCGGCCCCGGCTCACATCCCGGAAATCCCGACTACGAGAACTCTTGGAAGCTGGCTGAAGAAATCGGCCTTCCCATCATCGACGAGCACTACTACGACCCCCGTCAGCAGTACATCGATTCACGCCAGTACGACAGCGACTTCTACAAGGACAAGAAGTGCAAGGTATATCTCGGCGAATACAGCGTAAAGGACCACAGTCACGGCGAGAAGAACCAGTGGGGCGACGCACTTGCCGAGGCCATCTACCTGATGCATGTCGAGCGCAACGCCGACAAGGTGGTGATGACCTCCTACGCGCCTCTGTTTGCCTACAAGCACAACACCAACTGGAACCCCAACCTGATTTACTTCGACAACGAACGCCCCTTCCTCACCTGCAGCTACTACGTACAGCAGATGTTCGGACAGTCGAGCGGTCAGTACTTCTACGGCGACTGCGTGAAGTTTGCCGATGGCGACGACGAGTTCAAGAACCATCTCCTGGGACAGTCGGTAATTCTGAATGTCAACAAGCGCGAGCTCTATGTCAAGTTGGCCAACATGACCGATGCGCCCAAGTCGGTAAATATCGACCTGTCACGCTTCTCAGTTAAGCCCAATGCCGTAAAGACAATCCTGAGCGGCAGCCTGGACGACGAGAACAACTACGACAAGCACCCCGTCAGCCCTGTAAAGGAGGATGTGAAGGTAAGCAAGAAAATGACCGTGGAAGTTCCCGCCCACAGCCTCATAATGTACACCATCAAGCTGTAACACCCCAACCAACCCATAACGAAGCGGGATGCGCCTCGGCGCATCCCGCTTCTTGCATATACCCTTAACCCACAGCACATTACACTCCCTCGCACAACAAGCCGCATCATTGATAGGCATAAAAATATCAAATAAACGCATCCCTAAAAGCATAAGCAAAGCCATTCCCCTAATCGCCCCGCGCAGCGCAGGGCGCGCTCCACCCGCAAATCCCCGCGTTAGCGCAAAAGCTGCAGAGCAGCTTAATAACGTTAGGCCCGCGCAAGGCCGCCGTTAGGCGTCCGCAGCACGGGTATAGGGTATAAAAGCACCATCATAATAAAAAGAGGGCTGCGTTAGCTGCCCAATAAAACGCTCCATCCAATAACACCCAATTTAGACCAAACCATAGCTTCGCGACATTATGGGGTGAAATCCGCACTTCCCCGATATTATATTTGCAGAAAAAAATTTTAATCCGTAAAACTATGAAAGACTCCTGTCTAACCATTCCGGCCAAGCTCTCAGCTTTCGCCGACCCCGACAACTCCGTGACTAACCTCCGCGAAAACAACGGAATCCTCAATCCCGTAGGCATGCCCTCGACCGTCGTCGAGCTCCCCGGGTCGTTGCTCACCTCATTTAGCCACGACGACGGCACCGAAACCCTCTTCATCGTTGATGGACTTGCACTTTCGGCTGTCCGTGGAGGCCGTGTGACCAAAATCGCCACACTCCCTTCGGTGCCTGACTGTGCCGTTGTCGACGGCCCCATGTTGATTGTCATGACCCATGAAGGCCCTTGGAGAGCCTGTTACGACATGATTTCGGAGCAGTGGCGCGAATTGGGATTGAATCCCGATTTCCCTGCCGTAGGAATCGAAATAGCCAATGAACGTGAGTTCCGTGAAACCTCGGGATTTCTCGATTTTGACGACGAATACTCGCCGGCCGGCATGACTATGCAGCCCGGCGACAGTCGCATGCTCAACCGTCTGCTCATGGAGTCCTACGACCGTTTGAGCAATTCGGCTCTCTCACAGGACTACTACGTGCATCCCGTCCTCGCTGCCTATCGCATAATCGGCGACGATGGTGCCGTGTTGTATCGATCCACCCCGGTTCTCGTTTCGCCACGAGGCTTTGAAATCGTGAAGCCGCTTAACGCAAGGCTCTACACAAGCGGCGGCAACATGTCGATGAGCAGCGGGGTTGACATTTCACTCACCGGTTTCCGACTTGCATTGCGTTCGCCCGCCGTTGTTGATTCGCCGTGGGCCGACAAGGCTGTTGCTCTCGAACTGCTCGTCACTCCACCGCTCGACCCTGTGCGCCGCTCCGAGTCGGCCCGTGTTTCACTTGGCTCTCCCGACGGCTCGATTCGTCCCTTTTCAGTCAGGATGCCTCTCGTCGGCGAATATCCCTCGATGGTTCAGCGTGCTTTTGAACGCTTTGACCTGATTGCCAAGGTGGCCGCCCGCTATACCAATCCATTCAAGGGCGGAATAGCCCCCGAGGGCGGCACTCTTGTTCCTCTCCCTTGGTCCTACAAATACAATGTGCCCTACGATGGCTCGGTACAGATTGCTCTTGCCGTAAAGTCCATTCCCGAAACTCCTCCCTTTGAGCTATCGCTTCCTCACACATTTACGGCCGGTTCCGCCGCACTTGTGGGCGACATGGCGGTATGGGGCGACATAACCCCCGTTCACGCCTTGCCCTCGGGAGCCGACCTGCTTGCCGCATCGACCACGGGCGGTGTGGGATGGAATGCGGTGACTCGTGTCACGATAACCTCACGCGACGGTCGCAAGGAGATTATTTCGCGCTCCTCGGGTGGCGATGACAACGCACCCGCTTCGCTATGGCCTGTGATGGCCTATCCCCACCCCGATGCAACGAAGATGGAGGTTCGCATCACCCGCACCGACGGCATCGTGTTTACCCGCACTTTCATGCTTGCTCCCGGCCCTGACGGCACGGTGGCCTGTTCATCGGCTGTCGACTGTACCCCCGTTGCGGTTGAGGACAACTCCACGGCTCACGAAGTCATATCACCCGTAATGGAGCGTGTCAGCTCGCGCCGTCCCGGATTGATTGTTGCCGCTTCGGCCTCCTCTCCGCTTGCTCCGCTGTCGCAGCTTCCCGTGTCGCAGGGCGCTGTTACGGCTCTTACCGCCGCCTCAGGGTCGTCGAGTGCATGGGATTTCGCTCGCCGTCATCTCTACGCATTCACCTCGTCGGGAATATATGCCGTGGCGGTGAACTCCTCTATGTCGCTTGCCTCGGCCCACATCATCGACAGCCGGTGTGTGATGTCGCGCGACTGTGTGGCTTTTTCACCCGAGGGAGTATATGCCGTGGCTTCAGGCGACCTGCTGAAAGTCACCGGTTCGCGGGCCCAAACCGTTGTGCGCTCTTGCGGCGGCGATGCCGTGGCCTGGAGCGTGTCGCGTGGCGAGTTGTGGCATGTCGCGGCCGACGGCACCGTCAGCATCATGAATCCGCGTTCGTTGTGGTATGTGCGCAAGGGAGTCGTTCCGCAGTCGATGCTTTCGTCGGGCAGTCGCCTTTATCTTACCACCGGCACTGCATTGCTCGATGCCTCGGTCGAGAGTGTCGGCGAGGTCGATGTGGCGTTGCGTTCGCGTGTCGAGCTGCCTGAGCCGTATGCATTGCGTCACTGTTCACGGCTGTCGTGTGTCATGTCGGCCGGTCGTGGCAAGTTGAACGTAAAGCTGTCGGGCGACAATGGATCGGGACATCCCCACAACCTTTTGTCGGTCGATTTTGAAGCCCCTGTGTGGAATGTCGTCACTCGCCGCATTCTCGGGCCGGCGCGCCGTTTCCTCACTGTAAGCTTAGAGGGTAGCGTTGACCCCGGTGCTTTGGTTGCCCGTTTTTTAGTGGATTTCAATGATGGGAAACGTAAATATTGACGAAATCCTGCGCGAGAACGTGCGTCGCAACCGCAGTCGCGTTGTCGATTACGACCCGATTAGAGGTGTCGGTTGCCTCGGCGTGCGCCGTGAGGTTGACAGTCCCGACTCTCATTTGCCGGAACTGGTGCCTGAGGCCATGCTCGACGACCGCGGCTACATTGCCGCGTCGGGCGATGCCGTGGGATGGGTGAAACTGCGCTCGCTCTACGACTTTGAGTACTGGGCTGCCAAGTGCGTCAAGATTAAGGACAAGCTCACGGGGCGCGATGTGCCATTCGTGCTTAATCGTCCGCAGCGTCGCGTGCTTGGGGTGCTCGAAGAGCAGCGCCTTGCCGGTCGACCGTTGAGGCTGATTATGCTCAAGGCACGTCAGTGGGGAGGATCCACGCTTGTGCAGATGTATATGGCATGGATTCAATGTACACAGTGCCGCAACTGGCACTCGCTCATCTGCGCCCATGTCAAGGACACTGCCGCATCCATCAGGGGCATGTACACCAAGATGCTTGCCTGCTATCCGCAGGACTATTGGGCCGAAGAGTCGCCTCCGCAGTTCCGGCCCTACGAGCGGTCGATCAACACCCGTGTCATCTCGGGGCGTGACTGCCGTGTCACCGTTGGATCAAGCGAGGGACAGGAGGCCGTGCGCGGTTCCGACTACGCGATGGCTCATCTCAGCGAGGTGGCTTTCTGGCCCGATACCGCCATGCGTTCGCCCGAGGGGTTCATCCGTGCCGTGTGCGGAGGCATAGCGCGTGCTCCGCTCACCCTCATCGTACTTGAAAGCACGGCCAACGGTGTGGGCAACTATTTCCATGCCGAGTGGCTGCGCTCGGTGCGCGGCCAGAGCGACAAGGCTGCCGTGTTTGTGCCGTGGACCGAAATCGACATCTACGCCGACGAGGTGCGTGATGCCGCTGCGCTGTGGGAGGCGATGGACGACTACGAGCGCAAGCTGTGGGACGACGGATGCACGCTGGAGCAGATTCAGTGGTATCACGACAAGCGCCGTGAGTACCCGTCGCGCGAACTGATGGCCGCCGAGTATCCTTTAGACGATGTGGAGGCATTTGCCAACACCGGCTACGGTGTGTTTGGCATCGACCTTGTGAGCCGTCTGCGCGAGCGATGCCTGCCGCCCGTGGCCGTGGGCGATGTGACAGCTCTCTCGCTCAAAGGATTCGATGCGCTGGAGGGTGTGCGCTTTGTCGCCGACTCACGCGGGCCGCTCAAGGTGTGGCATTTCCCCGACAACGGGATGTCGCGTTGGAACAACCGCTATGTCGTGGCGGTTGACATCGGAGGCCGCTCGGCTGCAAGCGACTTCTCGGTCATCGCCGTGATCGACCGCATGGGTGCGTCGGGCAAGCCGGAGATTGCCGCACAGTGGCGCGGACACATCGACCACGACCTGCTCACATGGCGTGCCGCATCAATAGCGCAGTGGTATGACTCGGCCCTGTTGGTGATTGAGAGCAACACTCTTGAAACCGAAAACACCGACGGCGAGCACTCGCTCTACATGTTGTCGGAGCTGAATCATGTCTACCCCAATCTCTACCGTCGTCCGCTGCTCGACAGCGTGCGAGGCGGCGAGGAGCTTCGCGTGGGATTTCACACCAACCGCTCGACCAAGAGCATCGTCATAAATCATCTCATAGGTGTGGTGCGCGACGATGCCTATGTGGAGCGCGATGTCGATGCGTGTGACGAACTGGCCGTCTACGAGTGCCGGCAGTCGGGACGATTCGCGGCGAAGCCGGGCCACCATGACGACATCCTCATGACTCGTGCCATAGGGCTTTATGTGGCGTCGGGAATGCCCGAGCCGGTACCGCGACGTCGCAGTTCATTTCCGGGACATTATGTCAGAATTATTTGATATAGCACTCCCTTTTATTGCAAATTGTTGGTCTGTCGACCGTTATACTGCTACTTTTTTCACAATGATGCTTTAAATCGGTGTAATTTATAATGTCACAGGCCTTTATGGCACATTTTTCCATATAATGTGCCATAGGTTAAGGTTTTGTTAAAATTTGCTAAGCAATGGAATAAATTCTTATATTTGCTGACGCATTTTCAACTAAATCATACATATATGGCAAAAGTTCAAGGGGCGGTGGTAATAAATGAGGAGCGTTGCAAGGGCTGCAACCTGTGTGTCATGTCCTGTCCTGCCGATGTTTTGGCTCTCCAGTCAAAGGAAGTAAACAACCGTGGTTATCATTTTGCCTACATGGCCAACGAGCAAGCCTGTATAGGATGCTCGAGCTGTGCAGTTGTCTGTCCCGACGGGTGCATCGAGGTGTACCGTGTGGTTACAAAATAAAATAGATGACCAATCGTGGTATCACATAAATTATGAAAGAAGATATAAAATTGATGAAAGGCAATGAGGCTATAGCCCATGCCGCAATTAGATACGGAGCCGACGGTTACTTCGGCTATCCCATTACGCCGCAGAGCGAAATCCTTGAAACCCTCGAGGAGCTGATGCCCTGGGAGTCAACCGGCATGGTTGTGCTTCAGGCCGAGAGCGAAATCGCGGCCATCAACATGGTGTATGGCGGTGCCGCCTGTGGCAAGGCCGTTTTCACCTCATCCTCTTCGCCCGGCGTAAGCCTGAAGCAGGAGGGTATAAGCTATATAGCCGCCGGCGAGCTGCCCGCACTCATCATCAACGTGATGCGCGGAGGCCCCGGACTCGGCACCATACAGCCTTCGCAAGCCGACTATTTCCAGGCTACCAAGGGCGGCGGTCACGGCGACTACAAGCTCATAACTCTTGCTCCGTCATCGGTGCAGGAGATGGCCGATTTCGTGGGACTCGGATTTGACCTGGCGTTCAAGTACAGGACTCCCTCAATCATTCTTGCCGACGGAATCGTGGGCCAGATGATGGAGAAGGTGGTGCTGCCTCCGCAGCGCAAGCGCCGCACCGACGCCGAGATAGCCGAGCAGTGTCCCTGGGCGGTGACCGGCAAGCCGTCGACCCGCTCGCGCAACGTGATGACAACCCTCGAGCTCGACCCTGCCGTGATGGAGGAGATCAACAACCGTCTGCAGGCCAAGTACCGCATAATCGAGGAGAACGAAGTACGCTTCCAGAGCTATGGCACCGACGATGCCGATTACCTGATTGTGGCCTTCGGCTCAATCGCCCGCATCTGTCAGAAGTGTGTCGAGGAAGCCCGCGCACAAGGAGTGAAGATAGGACTGCTTCGCCCGATAACGCTGTGGCCGTTCCCCACCGATGAGATCAACCGGCTTGCTTCGCGTGTCAAGGGAATCCTCGTGGTGGAGATAAACGCCGGCCAGATGATAGAGGATGTGCGCCTCGCATGCCACGACTCGGTGCCCGTGTACCACTACGGCCGTCTTGGCGGCATCGTTCCCAATCCGCAGGAGGTTGTCGACGCGTTCTTCAACTATTTTCCCGAGGCCAATAAACAATAGTCAATAATGCTGTTACCGACTAAACGACAATGGATATCAAAGATATAATCAAACCTGAGAACAAGGTCTACACCAAGCCTCGCCTGCTCAACGACAACCACATGCACTACTGCCCCGGATGCAGCCACGGCGTTGTGCACAAGCTGATTGCCGAGATTGTGGATGAGATGGGCCTTGAGGACAAGACGATAGGAATCGCACCGGTGGGATGCGCCGTGTTTGCTTACAATTATGTCGACATCGACTGGATCGAGGCCGCCCACGGCCGCGCTCCGGCAATTGCGACTGCCGTTAAGCGACTGTCGCCCGACCGCATGGTTTTTACCTATCAGGGCGACGGCGACCTCGCCGCAATAGGAACCTGCGAGTCGATTCACGCTGCCAACCGAGGCGAAAACATCACGATCATATTCATCAACAACGGCATATACGGCATGACGGGCGGTCAGATGGCACCCACCACGCTTGAGGGTATGAAGACATCGACCACCCCCTACGGCCGCCGCGTTGACCTTAACGGCTATCCGCTGAAGATAGGCCCCATATTCGCCATGCTGGAGGGTACATGCTATGTCACCCGCCAGTCGGTGCACACCCCGGCCAATGTGCGCAAGACCAAGGCCGCGCTGAAGCAGGCGTTCCGCAACTCGATGGATGGCCTCGGCACCTCGGTGGTGGAGATTGTGAGCACATGCAGCTCGGGATGGAAGATGACTCCTCACGAAGCCAATGTGTGGATGGAAGAAAACATGTTTGCCCACTATCCGCTGGGCGACCTTAAAAACACAGTGAAGAAATGAAGGAAGAGATAATCATAGCCGGATTTGGCGGACAGGGTGTGCTGTCGATGGGCAAGATACTTGCCTACGCCGCTTTAATGAACGACCTTGAGGTGAGCTGGATGCCGGCCTACGGCCCGGAACAACGCGGCGGTACGGCCAATGTGACCGTGATACTCAGCGACACTCCCATAAGCTCGCCCGTGCTCGACAGCTACGACATAGCCGTGGTGCTTAACCAGCAGAGCCTCGACAAGTTTGAGCCTAAGGTGAAGCCCGGCGGACTGTTGATATATGACTCCTACGGCATACACCGCGCTCCCCAACGCGGCGACATCACCGTACACGAGATAAAGGCGATGGACGCGACATTTGACATGGGCAACAGCAAGGCCTACAACATGGTGGTGCTTGGCGCACTACTCGGCATACGCGACCTTGTGCCTCTCGACGCCGTGATGCGCGGATTGAAGAAGACGCTTCCCGAGCGTCATCATCACCTGCTGTCGATGAATGAGGAGGCTATACAGCTTGGCATGACGCTTGTCAACGAAAAATAAACCCGAAAAGGATGAAATAAAGGTCAAGCCTTACATAAACGCAAAGCAGCGGATTCCGGCACCCCCGAAGTCCGCTGCTTTTGCTTAAGATAGCTGCTCAGGGGAGCAGACGCTGCAGCAGGGTTGTGCCGTCGGGAGAGTAGGGAATGATGGCGGCGGCGATGATGATCAGTGTCATCACGGCTACGACTATGAGCGTGCCGTAGCGCACGGCTGCGGGCGGGCGCGTACCTATGATGTGACGCACCTTGTCGGAGCGCAGCTCTATGCGGTC
>ULXD01020524.1_pt1 | contig 32485 bp, 30 predicted proteins | sample 1960961 | NCBI WGS metagenome assembly ULXD01 (sample SAMEA4835829, study PRJEB28245) | human gut metagenome | biome: gut microbiome; material: fecal sample | place: Denmark | collected 2008 | reverse complement strand
AGCCACCGTATAACGCTTGTCCACGCTGATTATATCGGCTACCGTACCTCTTATACCGCTGAGCCGTCCTTGCCTGTCCGCCATTATTACCGACTTTACGCTTGACTGGAAGCCCGCCATATTCTTGTCTATCTCGTCAAGCACCTGATGACGTGACGCTTTCGTTTCGTACTCCTTGCGTAGCGTTTCAAGCGTCTGACCTGCCGTTTTCAGCTTGTCGTTCTTATTGGCAAACAGCTTTTTATATCCTGTCAGCTTGTTCTCGGCTTCGGCCTTTTCTTCCTTTGCCTGTTCAAGCTCTTCATCGGTATCGCTGAGCTTTATTCTCTGCGTCTTTGCTTCTGCCGCCGCATTCTCAGCCGTTCTTGTAAGTTCCTCCTTACGCTTTGAAAGCTGTTCGGAGGTCGCCTCTATCTGCTGTACCGAAAGCTGCAGCTGCGTTCTTTTAAGATACAGCCGACCCTGCTTTTCATCAAGCTCCTTGTACTCCCCCGAGAGCGTTTCGCCCTCTGCGTCGATTCCCGTCAGTTCCTCTGTCAGCCGTTCGCTGTCCGCCTTCAGCCGACCTATAAGAGCCTGCTTTTCCTCTATCTCGTTTTCAAGGTTCTTTTTATCTTCTTCAAGCCTTGCCTTGCCGCTCTTGCCGTCCTCTATCTGCTTTTCGGTTTCCGCAATAGCTTCTTCAGCGTGTGAAATATCGTTGCGCAGTACGGCAATCTCAGCCTTTATATCGCTTATGCGGTCCCTTGCCTCGTCACTTCCGGCTTTCAGCTTTTCAAGCTCAGCACGGAGCGTCATTCTGCGGTTGTTGTTGTCCTCTTCCTCAGCCTCCAGCTTTGCAATATCCCTGTCGAGATTTTCGCACTCCGCCTTGCTGAGAAGTAATTTGTCCTCTGCTTCCGAAATCGTCTTTTCAAGTGCGGACAATTCGTACATACTTACCGTTATATCAAGGTCTTCTTCTCTTGAAAGCAGTTCCTTTGCCTTTTTAGCCTTTGCCGCCTGCTTTTCAAGCACAGGGAGTCTTGTTTCAAGCTCCGACGCTATATCACGGATACGGAGCAGATTGTCCTCCGTGCGCTTCAGCTTATTCTCTGCGTCCTTTTTCTGCGCTAAGAATTTCGATACGCCCGCCGCTTCTTCAAAAACCTCACGGCGCTTGCTTCCGCCCGATTCTACTATCTCCGATACCTTGCCCTGACCTATAACGCTGTATCCGTCACGGCCAAGACCCGTACCCATAAACAGTTCGTTTATATTCTTGAGCAGTGTCTTTGCTCCGTTTATCTTATATTCCGACTCGCCGCTCCTGTACAGCTTACGGGATATTACCACCTCGTCACTGTCTACCCTGAGCGCCCTGTCACAGTTATCTATAGTCAGCGTTACACTCGCAAACCCCATCGGCTTTCTGCGTACAGTTCCGTGAAAGATAACATCCTCCATTTTATCTCCACGCAGACTTTTAGCGCCCTGCTCTCCCATTACCCAGCGCAGTGCGTCACTTATATTACTTTTACCGTTGCCGTTACTTCCGACAACAGCGGTCATCCTCTTGTCAAAATGCAGTATGGTCTTATCGGGAAACGATTTGAACCCGTATATTTCCATAGATTTAAAAAACATCAACCGATCCTCTCCGCACGGAAATCCGTGGCTTTCTCTTCCTTTATCTTAAAGGAAATTCCACGCTGTGAAAGCGCATTGCGGTTCGCTCCGCCCTGCCCGATTATCTTGCTTATATTACGCTTGTCCGTGTAAAAGACGTATTTTCCCCCGTCCTCGCACACAGCGTTCATCTTTTCCAGATACAATATGCTCTCGGCTATCTCACGCAGTGCCGGATGATATACTCCCCCGACCATTTCCTGCTCAACATCACGGCTTGCGTGAAGTCCCATACGGATAACTTCGACCCCTGCCTTGTTAAACATATCGAGCAGCCTTGCACAGAGCCTTGTTGTCTGTTCAAAGGTAAAGCTGTCATACACTCCGCTCTCGTGCAGTCTGCCAAGCTCGGTATTTTTAAGTATCACCGTCGGATATATCCTCACCGTGTCGCAGTGGAGTGCGATAAACTCCTTTGCGGTATCAATGCAGTATTGCTCCGTGTCCTTATACAGCCCCGTCATCATCTGAAGTCCGAGTTCAAATCCGCTCTGCTTTATAAGCCGTGAGGCACGTCTTACGTCCTGTGCCGTATGGCCTCTGCGGTTAGCTGTCAGCACCTCGTCGTTCATACTCTGTGCGCCAAGTTCTATCGCCGTCATGCCGTAGCTTTTAAGAATGCCGAGTATTTCCTCGTCAATGCAGTCGGGTCTTGTCGAACAGCGTATACCGTCATACTGCTCAGGATATGCGTCTGTATAACGCTTGGCTACCGTCAGCAGTCTTATCATATAATCCCTGTCTATTGCGGTAAAGCTGCCGCCGAAAAACGCTATCTGCGCCTTTGTACCGCTGTCTTTAAGATTTTCAAGCTGTCCTTCAAGTATGCTTTCAAGCTCCTTTTCAGTGACAGGCTCGCTGTGTCCGCTTATCGTTTTCTGATTGCAGAAGCTGCATATATGCGTACAGCCGTAATGCGGTATAAATACCGAAATGTTAGTTTGTTTCATATCCCATAAGGCTTATAGCCTCTTTTGCGGCGCTCTGCTCCGCTTCCTTCTTGCTCTTACCCTTACCCGTGCCTATTATCTGACCGTTCAGAAGCACATTCGCCGTAAACTGCTTGTTATGCGCCTGTCCGCTTTCGTCACTTATCTCATAGGTAACACGTTCCTCCGGGTTCTGCTGAATTATCTCCTGCAATACCGTCTTGTAATCTCCAAGCAGGAATTTACCCGTACTCAGCTTGTCAAGCGGCGGTATAAACGGCAGTATGAAACTTCTTGCCGCTTCAAATCCGCCGTCAAGATATATTGCCGCAATAAGCGCCTCAAATGCATCCGCCAGTATCGAGTGGCGATCTCTGCCGCCCGTATGCTCTTCTCCTTTTCCCAGAAAAATATACTTGCCTAAATCTATTTTTCTTGCAAAGGGATAAAGCGCATTTTCACACACTACGCTTGCTCTTATCTTGGTAAGCTGTCCTTCGGGCAGATTAGTAAGATTTTCAAAAAGATGCTCGGACACAACAATGCTCAGCACGCTGTCGCCTAAAAATTCAAGGCGCTCGTTACTGCGCAGATGTTTTCCGTTTGTGTATGACGAATGAGTAAGAGCCTCTTTTAAAAGCTCAGGATTTTTGAACGTATAGCCTATTATCTGTTCAAGCTCTGTCATTAGAATACCTTTCTTTATAGTTGCACCATAGCAATTAATACTAAGTGCTTTTTTACTATCCCCACCCCAACCCCTCCCCGTGGGGAGGGGTTGTGTATGCTTGGTTGGCTTTGCATCGTGCAAAGCCCTTGGGCATACACGCCCGGCATCCATGCCGGCTTATATATGGGGGCTACCGCCCCACATCCCTGTCAGGGGCTACGCCCCTTGACCCCTCGTGCGAGGCTGTTCTTCTTTATGCTGTCAAATGATATTAATCAACCTTCCGTATTTTCCGACAGCACCTTTTCCATCTCTGCGATAACGTTTCTCTCAACGAAATCCTTGGCCTGTCTTACGGCATTCTTGAACGCAAGAGCGTCACTGCTGCCGTGCGCCTTAAGCACAGGCTTTGCCGTACCTAAAAGCGGAGAACCGCCTGTTTCCCTGTAGTCCATCTGCTTGCTTATTTCCTTGATGCCCTTCATAGTAAACATTGCGCCTATCTTTGTACCGAGGTTGCGGAAGAATATCTTCTTGAGCGAAGCCTTCATAAACTTGCCCATACCCTCTACTGTTTTAAGGTAGATGTTACCCGTAAAACCGTCCGTTACAACAACGTCAACCTCGCCTAAAGCCGCATTTCTCGCCTCGACATTGCCCGTGAAATTAAGCGTGCTGTTTTTGAGCAGAGCGTAAGTTTCCTGTTCAAGTTCCCTGCCCTTTTCTTCTTCTGCGCCGACATTCAGCAGTCCGACCTTGGGGTTGTCAACACCCATTATCTTGTTCATATAAACACTGCCCATAACCGCAAACTGCCTTAACATATCCGGACGGCAATCAACGTTTGCACCGCCGTCAAGCAGTATATACATATTATTAAGACCGGGCATTACAGGTGTCAGCGACGGACGCTTTACGCCCTTTATACGCTTTACTATAAGAGTACCGCCCATAACAAGAGCCGCCGTACTGCCTGCGCTTATCATAGCGTCCGCTCTGCCGTCAGCTACCATCTGCATAGCCACGCCCATAGAGCAGTTCTTCTTTTCCTTTAATATCATCTTGGGGTTATCCTCTATCTCGATAACTCCGTCAGCCTGCTCAAATGTGATATGATCCTTTGAAAGCCCAAGTCTTTCAAAGCACTCGTCGAGCTTCTTTGTGTCACCCGTCAGCACAATGTCAACTCCGTACTCCTTTACAGCGTCAACCGCACCCTTTACTACCTCGTCCGGCGCATTATCTCCGCCGAATGCGTCTATAGCTATTTTCATAATCCGTTTTCCTTTCGTATAAAATCCGGTACTTATCGCTTTGCCTTTAGTTTTTCACAGAGGGTCTGCCCCTCCCGTATCAAAACACCGACCGTTCAAAAAGCTGTTTTGCTGTTTTGCTATTCAGATAAACAGACCGCATTACCGCTGTGCAGTGATTCCCTGCTCGCAGAGTGCATTTCTCAGATCCTCAAGTCCTCTGTCCGCAATCGTCCTGTATCTCAGCTTCTTGTCCTTTATCCTTTCGGGGAGCGGCGGCAGTATTCCCATATTCGCCCCCATCGGCTGAAAGTCCTTGTTCTCCGTGCTTATATGCCTTGCCAGTGCCGCTGTCATGCAGGTTTCAGGCAGTTCGAGCGGCTTTTCTCCGTCAAGCGCCCTTGCAAGATTTATTCCGGCTATAATGCCCGATGCCGCACTTTCGACATATCCCTCAACACCCGTCATCTGACCTGCGAAATATATATTGTCGCTGTCGATAAGTCTGAAATTCTTATCAAGCAGACCGGGAGAATTGAGGAAGGTATTCCTGTGCATAACGCCGTATCTTACAAATTCCGCATTCTGAAGCCCCGTTATCATCGAGAATACTCTTTTCTGCTCTCCGAATTTAAGATTCGTCTGGAATCCCACAAGGTTGTAAAGCGTACCCTCGTTGTTTTCTTTTCTCAGCTGTACCACCGCATAAGGCCGTCTGTCTGTTCTGGGGTCGATAAGTCCCACAGGCTTCATACAGCCGTAGCGGACGCTTTCTATTCCACGCTTTGCAAGCACCTCTACAGGCATACAGCCCTCGTACACTTTAAGATTCTCAAAGCTTTTGAGCTGTACGCTCTCTGCGTTTACAAGCTCGTTGTAAAAGGCCTCATATTCTTCCTTTGTCATCGGGCAGTTGATATAATCCGCCTCGCCCTTGTCATAACGTGTAGCGAAAAACGCAAGGCTCATATCAATGCTTTCTGCGGTAACTATAGGTGCCGCCGCATCGTAGAAGCTGAGCGGACTTCCACAGCGCTCCTGTATCTTTTCGGCGAATATATCGCTTGTCAGCGGACCTGTCGCAATTACGGTATCGCTTTTCGGAAACTCCGTTATCTCGCCGTTTACGATTTCAATATACGGGTGATTAGTTATCATTTCGGTCACAGCGTCGGAAAACTCCGTGCGGTTGACCGCAAGAGCGCCGCCTGCACCGACCTTTGTTTTCTCTGCGGCTTTCATCGTCACAGAGTTCATATAACGCATTTCTTCCTTAAGCATACCGCAGGCACTGGCAGTATCCGCACTTTTCAGCGAATTACTGCACACAAGCTCCGCAAAGCCCTTGTACTTATGGGCAGGCGAATACTTTTCCGGCTTCATCTCGCACAGCCTTACATGAAAGCCTCTGTTTGCAAGCGCCCACGCCGCCTCAACTCCGGCAAGACCTGCGCCTATCACGGTAACAGTCTTTTTATCCAAGTTTATCCTATCCTTATCAGTTTTCGTTCTTCTTATCCTCATCGGCAGGACGCACATATCCGCAGCCGTCCTTGGCACAGTATACCTGACCCTGCTTGCCGACCTTCTTGAAAAGCGTAGAACCGCACTTGGGACATTTATCCTCAAGCGGCGTATCCCACGTCATAAAGTTGCAGTCCTTGTAGTTCTCACATCCGAAGAATGGCTTGCCCTTCTTTGATTTCTTCGCAAGCATCTTGCCGCCGCAGTGCGGGCAAAGTCCGCCTGTTTCGTTTACTATTCTCTTTGTATTCTTGCACTCCGGAAATCCCGAACAGCCGAGGAACTTTCCGTAAGGACCTATCTTTATGACCATAGGCTTTCCGCACTTGTCGCAGACTATATCGGTAGGCTCATCGGGTATCTTCACCCTCTTGCCCTCCATATCCTTTTCAGCCTTTGTCAGCATCTTGTCAAAGCCTGTGTAGAACTTTCCGAGTACGTCCACCCAGTCAGCCTTGCCTGCTTCTATCTTATCAAGGTCGCTTTCCATCTGAGCGGTAAACTTTGCGTCTACTATACGCTCAAAGTGACCTTTCATAAGGTCGGTTATAACTATACCGAGCGAGGTCGGCTTTAACTGCTTCGCCTCACGTTCAACATAGTGCCTGTCAAGTATTGTGGCGATTGTCGGCGCATAGGTAGACGGTCTGCCTATGCCGTTTTCTTCAAGCGCTTTGATAAGGCTCGCCTCTGTATATCTCGGTGGCGGCTGAGTAAAGTGCTGGTTGCCTGTAAGCTCTTTTACCTTCAGCTTTTCGCCTACTTCAAGAGCAGGCAGTGCGCCGCCCTCCTCTTCGTCATTATCCTTGCTTTCTTCATACAGCTTTGTAAAGCCGTCAAATTTCACGGTATATCCGTTCGCCTTGAACAGACACTCTCCGCAGGTAATATCTACCGCCTTTGTATCAAGGAGCTGATTTTCCATCTGGCTCGCCATAAAACGCTCCCATATCAGCTTATACAGCTTGTACTGATCACCCGAAAGCGCAGACTTTACCTTTTCGGGAGTAAGCGTGATTATTGTCGGACGGATAGCCTCGTGTGCGTCCTGAGCATTGTTCTTCGACTTGAATACTCTGGGCTTTGAGGGCAGATATTCCTTGCCGTATGTCGATTCTATCATCTGTGCCGCAGCCGCTTTTGCCTCATCGGAAATACGCAGGCTGTCTGTTCGCATATATGTTATGATACCTACTGCGCCCATCTCGGGTATCTCAACGCCCTCGTACAGCTCCTGTGCCGCTTTCATTGTACGTCTAGCATTGAAAGACAGCTTTCTTGACGCTTCCTGCTGTAAGGTAGAGGTAGTGAACGGCGGTGCGGGTGTTTTCTTCCTTGTGCTGTTCTTGATATTGGTGATGATAAACTCGCCGTTTTCAAGCATAGCAAGCACCTTGTCGGTTTCTTCTTTATTGAGTGCCTTGAACTTCTCGCCCTTGACCTCTGTCAGCTTTGCAGGGAATGCACGTCTGCTTGAAGCGGACAACAGCTTTGCGTCTATGCTCCAGTATTCCTGTGCCTCAAAGCTCTCTATCTCCTGCTCTCTGTCAACGATAAGCCTTACCGCAACCGACTGTACACGGCCTGCCGAAAGACCTCGTCTGACTTTCTTCCATAAGAACGGGCTTAATTTGTAGCCTACTATTCGGTCAAGTATACGTCTTGCCTGCTGTGCGTTGATAAGGTCCATATCAAGCGTTCTCGGATGGCTCATGCCCGCCGCAATACCGCTCTTTGTGATCTCGCTGAACGTTACACGCACAGGTGCGTCCGGGCTTATCCCCAGGACGTGTGCCAGGTGCCACGAAATAGCCTCTCCCTCTCTATCAGGGTCGGTCGCAAGATATACTATGTCAGCTGCCTTTGCGTCTTTCTTAAGCTCTTTTATAAGAGCCGCCTTATCTTTCTTGTTCTCATACTTAGGCTCAAAGTTGTTGTCAACATCAACTCCGAGCTTCGACTTCGGCAGGTCACGGATATGACCTACAGATGCTACTACGGAATAATCCTTTCCGAGATATTTCTCAATTGTTTTCGCCTTCGCAGGCGACTCAACTATTACCAGATGGGACAAATTTTTCGTCTTCCTTTCCGTGCCGGCAATGTGCCGGTTCAAATTCGCCTTTCAAACTGTTTGCGTATTGCCGACAGTTTGTGTACGGCGAGCGGCTTTAGCCGCACCATTTTAACATTTTATCTTTGCTTTTTTTATTTTGTCTTAGCAAAACGGCAACGTGCCGCTCCGAATTTGCCGGCAACGTACCGTTTCAAATTTGCCTTTCAAACCGCTTGTGCGTTTCTACACCTCGTCTGACGGCGAGCGGCTCTCGCCGCACCCTTTTAACATTTTATCTTTGCTTTTTTATTTTGTCTTAGCAAAACGGCAGTGTGCCGCTCCGAATTCGTCGGCATTGTGCCGGTTCAAATTTGCCTTTCAAACTGTTTGTATATCGCCGACAGCTTGTGTACGGCGGGCGGCTTTCGCCGCACCCTTCCGGCATTGTGCCGGTTCAAATTCGCCTTTCAAACCGCTTGTGCGTTTTCGCACCTCGTCTGACGGCGGGCGGCTTTCGCCGCACCCTTTTAACATTTTATCTTTGCTTTTCGCTTATATAATGAAGGTGTGCTATCATCTTCCGTTGCACTATCTTTCTTGGTTCCCTTGCCAAAGGGAGCTGGATTGCGACAAGCGAAGCCGTTATCCATACCTCTATGTTCAGCGATTATTTCAACGTTAAAATCATTCCCGTTTGACTGTCGCAAGACTGAGGGATCGTTGCTACAAACCTTATTGTCGCTTCTGCGTTATACAAGCAATTCTCAACAATTAAATTACGGCTTGCAATCTCAACGCTGAATTATAAACCGCAATTATTAACCGTATTTAACGTTGAGCTTACTGCCTGACCTTTGACATTTCCCACGCAATAACCGATGCCGCAACCGATGCGTTAAGACTCTCCGCACTGCTTATCGGTATAAACAGCGATTTATCGCACAGCTTTTTCACGGTATCGCTGACCCCGTTGCCCTCGTTGCCGATAACAACAGCGGTCTTTTGTGGCAGCTTTTCTTCTCCCAGCTTTACCGACCTGTCCGAAAGCTCCGCCGAATACACGGTAAATCCGCCCTTTTGCAAAAGCGTTATCGCTTCTTCGGTATCACAGCAGTATATCGGCAGTCTGAACAACGAACCCATCGCACTTCTTACCGTTTTGGGAGCAAACACATCCGCACAATCTCCTGCAAGTATCACCCCGTCAATCGAAAATGCGTCACAGGAACGTATTATCGTGCCAATATTACCCATATCTTGTAAATTTTCCAATATTATAAACTGCCTGCTACTATCTATTGTACTTAAATTCAGAATTTTGTCAAGATGTCTTACCGTAATAAATATTCCCTGCGGCGATTTTGTGTCGGAAATGCTGTCCGCCACCTCCTCGCTTATTTGTATCATCTTACAGCTTTCCCTCAGCAGACTTATACATTCGGGATATTTCTCGGCGGCGGCGGCAGTATAATATGCGTTTTCGCCTAACGCACATCCGCTTTTGACCGCTTCGACCGCCAGCTTCGCCCCCTCGCACACGAAATACCCCGTCTGCCTGCGGTACTTCCTCTGCTCCGTCAGCTTGCGGTATTCCTTTATATATGTGTTCTGTTTAGATGTGATTTCCATATTTCTCCTTAATACTTAGTTTCTTGACTTTTGCGTGTCCTTATGCTAAAATTTCATTATCCGTAACGGACAAGAAAGGATTTTTTTCATGATATTTTCCGAGCTAAGCCTTATTGAAAAGGAAACAGGACTTAAATACGATCCCGAAACCGCTACGCTCAGCGGTGTAAAGAACGGTGTACCCGTTGTCGTTTTTGACAACGATAAAAAGCACAGATTTGATATAGTATGCGGTGCGGTCATCACCGAGCGCCAGTTCGGCAGAATATACATTATGGCTGAACGCTTTCCCAAGAAAACTATGCTCGGCATCGAAAATGTCGACGGCTGCGTAAACATTTACTGCAAGGGATATAATCTTATGCAGGAAAATCTGCCGTTGCTCATTGAATTTTTGGAAAAACTCACAGCCTATTTAAAAAGCGAAATGCGTAAAACCACTCCCATACAGGTGGCAAAAGTGCTTGAGCTTGAGGATTACACAATTCTCACAAAGCATATACGCTCAGACGGAACTGTCCGCCCTCCGTATAATATAAGGGGTACTGTCAAAGGTATCTTAGGCGGTCTGCTCGGACTTCTGATCGGTTGCGCCATATTCGTTGTGTTTATTATGATGTCCGATCTTGTCGGCTGGATAGGCGGTATAATCATGTCCGCCGCAGTTATTTCGCTCTACACCGTTTTCTCAAAGAAGCTAAAGACGGTTGACTGCATTATGACAGCAATTCTCACCTTTGCGGGCTGGGCATTATCAAACGGCTTTGCATACCTGTTCCAGATATTCTTAAAGGAACAGGAGGCAGGAAACACGGTAAACATAAACGGCATTCTTGCCGATCTTACGAACTACTCAATGAAGTACACCGAAATTGCAGGCAACCTTATGAACCGCCTTATAATAACATTCATTTTCGTGGTCGCAGGCGCAATAGGCAGTTATATTTTCTATTACAAGCATCACACAAAGGATATGTACTGATAACGGTTATTATGTGCCTATGCACAGCCGCATTTCTTCCCCGTTATATAAAAAATCACACGCCCATTTATTATGGGCGTGTCAGTCTGTCGAAAAACCTCTATCGTTATCAAAAAATGGGGTTTGGGGCGTAGCCCCAAGCAGGGTGAGGGCGGCAGCCCCACACTCAGCCCCTTCCCGAGGGGAAGGGGTTTGGGGATAGGCAAGGATGCCGAGATAGAACGCCCAAAGGCTTTGCAGGACGCAAAGCCCACAAAGCGTTCTTAAAGGGATAGAGAATTTGCAATATTTTTTAAAAATAAACTTTTTCTACAAGCTGACACGCCCACTTAATATGGGCGTGTTGTTTTCTCTTAAAGAGCAGCCTTAGCCTTCTCAACAAGTGCAGTAAAACCTGCAGGATCGTTGATAGCGATTTCTGACAGCATCTTTCTGTTAAGACCGATATTAGCCTTCTTTAAGCCGTTGATGAATGTAGAATAGTTTGTACCGTTCATCTTGCAAGCGGCATTGATTCTTGCGATCCAGAGCTTTCTGAAATCTCTCTTCTTTAAACGTCTGCTGATGTAAGCGTACTGACCTGACTTCCAGACAGCTTCCTTAGCAGTCTTGAAAAGTCTGCTCTTGCCGCCCCAGTAGCCCTTTGCCAGCTTTAATGTTTTATTTCTTCTCTTACGAGTTGCTAATGCACCTTTAATACGAGCCATCGTTAAATTCCTCCTATAGTGAATATTGCGCCGAAACGGTCGCAGTTAGTTTTTATTTGTAAGGTATGAGCTTCTTAACTTCTGCAACGTTCGTCTTGTCGCAGTATCCTGCAGCACGGTTGATACGCTTTCTCTTTGTAGCCTTCTGTGTCAGTCTGTGACGACGGTTCGTCTTCTGGTACTTGACCTTACCGTTCTTGGAGATGTTAAAACGCTTTTTAGCACCGCTGTGGGTTTTGATCTTGATCTTCTTTGCCATGAGTGGAATCCTCCTTATTTAGTTTCCGCCGTTTTATCGGCGTCCTTCTTTGCTTTCTTACCGCCTGCCGCAGCCTTGGGAGCTACAACTGCCATATAGTTCTTGCCCTCCAGCTTTGCAGGCTTCTCACAAGCACCGTACTCCGAAACAGCCTCAAGAACTCTCTGCATAAGCTCCTCACCAAGATTTGCGTGTGAAAGCTCTCTTGCTCGTCTGTAACGAACCTTGATACGAACCTTATCGCCGTTTTTAAGGAACTTTATAGCCTGATTAGCCTTTGTGTTAAAGTCGTTGGTGTCGATGTTCAGCGACATCTGTATCTCTTTAAGCTCAGCTTGTTTCTGGTTCTTTTTAGATTCCTTTTCCTTCTTTGACTGCTCAAAACGGAACTTGCCGTAATCCATTATACGACATACCGGAGGAGTAGCTGAAGGAGCGATAAGCACGAGGTCTAAGTCAGCCTCAATCGCCATATCAAGAGCCTGCGCCGAAGACATAATGCCGAGCTGCTCATTGTCAGCTCCGATCACACGGACCTCTTTTTCATTTATCTCTTCGTTGATGAGTTGTTCTTTTGTGCTGATTGTAAAGCACCGCCTTTCTGAAAACAAATCGTTTTATGCAAAACAAAAAGCGTGATAAACTGCAATGCAGATTCTCTCACGCTGTACAAATATTACAGACAGATTTATAACGCCGTATAGCGTCATAAATCGTCGGAAATTTCTGTAATTACCTCATTGAACAACCTTTCGGCGTAAATGGGTGAGAGTGCTTCTCTGCTTTTGTTTCACAATTTAATTTACCTGCTGATTATACTACATTTATCCGCCGTTGTCAATAGGGAAAATCAATTTTTTTGTTAAAACCTATAAAAAAGCGTAAAAGCAGCTTGTTTCCCTTTGCCAAGAGCAATCAGCGGAATTATTTCTCAGCCTTTATCCCGATACATTCCGCCTTGCACGCTTTCTTTCCTCGCCTCTCCGTTATAAGATACGATACCTTCCGTACAACATCGGATATGTCAATTTCAGCATTCATTTTATCACCTGCAAATTTGATATGATATGGATATATCGTAGCATAGGCGAACGGATATTTCAACTGGTTTATACAGATGTTATGTATGTTGACAATACCGAAAGCATCAATCTTTCTGAACCGTCCGTTTCAACCTAACAGGATATATCTCAATAACAAAATGCGGTTTATCTATGTTTGTTAAAGGGTGACTGTCGGTTATGTCAACAGTTACCGTATCAATAACCGTTTTAATAAAGCCATCGGTATTTCCGATAACAATGTACTGAGAAGAAAGATACTCAATACCTCCTGTTTCATCGGGTTCAAGCGGAATTGTTTCAAACGGCTTTTCTATATCAACACCTAAAGCAAGCAGATATTCCGCAACTTTCGGATAGGCATTTCTGATTTCACGGATATAGTTACGGCAATACGCACAGTTACACAGATCTTCGGCGGTTAAACTGTCGTAATACTGTTTTGTTTCTTTGATACTCAATGTTGACACCTCTTTCATCTGCTACAGAGCTGTATAAAATACAGCAACATCCCCTCTCTTTACAGTGAAGGCAAAATCAACGCCTTGATTACATCATTTTTTCAGTCTGACCTGCAATTCAGATTAAATCGTACAAACCGACAAAACCCGAACCGCCAACAGCTTACTTAAGCTTACTTATCCGTAGCCGCCTTAACGCTAGCATACTCGCTGAACTCAGTCGTACTTCCCGTCTTTCTGAACGATTTTATTCTGAAAGAATAAGTAGTACCCTTTGCAAGTCCCTTGACAGTAAACGTAAGCGTGGTGTTGTTCTTTATGGTAGCAAGCGCCGTCCACTTTCCACCCTTGTACTGCTCGATAACGTAGCCCGTAGCCTTATCATTCTTGCTCCAGTCGAGTTTTACCGCACTTGCAGAAACCGCAGAACCTGTGAATGTAGCCACATTCGGTATCCTCGTCTTGCCTGCAATTCTCACATAATCGCTGTAAGCTGTAACACCGCCGCTTGTCTTATATGCCCTTATTCTGAACGAATAGGTGGTATCATTCTTAAGTCCCTTAACAGTAAACTTAAGCGTGGTATTATTCTTCGTGGTAGCAATTACCGTCCACTTACCGCCCTTGTACTGCTCGATAGAATAGCCTGTAGCCTTGTCATTCTTAGCCCACTCAAGAGTTATCCACGAGCCTGTTACCGATGTGACCTTGAGATCGGACACACCGTCAAGAAGCGTAGCCGCCTTTATAGCCGTATACTCACTGAAATCGGTCGTACTTCCCGTCTTTCTGTATGATTTTATTCTGAAAGAATAAGTAGTACCCTCTGCAAGTCCCTTCACAGTAAACGTAAGCGTAGTGTTATTTTTGGTCGTAGCAAGCGCCGTCCATTTTCCGCCCTTATACTGCTCGATAACGTAGCCCGTAGCCTTGTCATTCTTGCTCCAGTCGAGCTTTACCGCACTTGCAGAAACCGCACTGCCCTTGAACGAGGCAACATTCGCTATCCTTGTCTTGCCTGCAATTCTCACATAGTCGCTGTATATCTCCGATTCGCCCGAAATAGCATAGGCTTTGATTCTGAAGGTATATGTCGTGTCCGCCGCAAGTCCGTTTACAGTATATGTAACCGCTGCGTTATTGCTCGTCTTTGCAACCTGCGTCCACTTACCACCCTTGTACTGCTCAATGATATATCCCTTTGCATTTGCGTTCTTATCCCACGCAAGAGTAAGCGAGTTCGTTCCCTGCGTCTTTACCTTCACTCCGGTTAATTCTGTCGGCTTTAACGCAGGCGTATAATTATCTTTGTAGCTGTAACCGCACTTTGTACAGGTATGAAGAGTGTAGCCTTGAGCCGTTTCTGTGGGTTTAACTACCGTGCTTGTAAAACTGTGAATGTGCTTTGCAGAGCTTGTTCCCGGTTCTTCGGTCATATCATAAACAAAGTATTTATCGGGAACAGCATCAGTATTTCTGTCTACCTTAAGTGCTTTGACCTCATCCGGTGTCAGCGTCACCATATCAAGATACTTTTTATCCAACTGACCTTTTTCGACAAACTCTTTTATTTTGTCATAATATGCGTATCCGTTTTCAAACGAGCCATAGCTTGCCGTCCATATATTATCATTGGAAGAATAATTGAATAAAACATTATTCTTTTTAATTTCAACAGAAGTGACCGTGCTATATGACACATATTTTCCTGTATCATAGTTGTATTTGTACTCGGTCTTGTATTTTACAAGAGGCAGATCCGTCTTTATGAAAATACTGCTTGTAGGATGATTCTCGAATTTTTCTCCCGGAACAAAATTCTCATATGCATCAACATATCTTCCGTCTACCCATACATCTGAAGCATATCCGAGATCTCCGCCCCAGTATATTTCACCGCCGGCATTTCCGGCATTTTGGGTGCTGAAATAGTCTCCGTCGCCGTCCTTATAAAGATAGCTGTATCCGATACCCGAGCCTCCGAATATGCCGGTGATTGTTATCAGACGCACCCATGAGCCTTCCCCTACAGTATCATAAATACTCTTCCATGTAAGTGCATCCTCACGGGGTACATCGTCCTCCATCTTTATCGAGGCATAATATTTCAGCAGTTCCCTTAAGTTGTCCGTTGTCAGCTTGGCAGAGCTGTTTGTGAATGTAAAATACTGCTTTATCTTATCGTTGCTTATACCCTGTCCCTCGCCGGTTCCTGCGCCTCCGTAAGAACGTGTTTCTCCGTTATACGTTACGTCTACAAGATAATGATAGTCTTTGTTCCACGACACCTCAGCCGTGCTGTCAAGCCTTTTTGCTACCGTTGACATTACGCTCGGAAAGCCTAGTGAATCATAGCGGTAAGGATAGACTGTCGATGCAAAAAGCGGTTTACTGTTTTTGCGCTTATACGGAGATTGAATATAGAAAAGCTGATCCTTGTGCGGAGAAGTGGACATTCCCCAGTAATCACCGACTTTGTACAATTCGCCCCGTATATACGATCCGCTGTAAAGGCATATCGAAGAAAACCCGCTCTCTACCGCATCCATATTATCGAAAAAATCCGATTTCGTCGCATATGTGTCAATAAGATAATCGACATCGTCTTTTAATGTCGGAAGTCTTAGCTTAACACCGGTATCTTCCCATGTCGAAGAATAGTAGCTGCCCGTGCTTACGTTACTCTGAAGTTCGACCTCTCCGCCATCAGTGTATGACCCTCTGAAGATATATCCCCCGTCAACTCGGCCTGTCTGAATGTTCTCATACTTTATATCTTCATACAAATACAGGCAGTCATTCCAAGAATCCCGGTTCGGACTGATATTTCCGTTATCGCCGTAGATTGACGATTTATCAATAAATCTGAACGAGCAGGGATCGGGATTATCCGTCTTTACAAAGAAATATTCGTTGAACGGCTCAAGGAGCGGAGTTACCGTATAACTGTAATCGGTGACGCTCTTTTGGGCAGATGCGCTATTCACTTTTTCTGCGCCGGCAACAACAGCGACCCCTCCGCTTGCTAACGGAAGATTATCGCAAAGCGGAGAACAAATGACTGCAGCAAGCATTATAGCCGCCGTAATTCCCGAAGCGGTTTTTCTGATTCTCATACTATCTCCTCCTGAAATTTCGCAATATACAAACAGGCACAGCCCCTCGCAAAAGAACTGTGCCAAAATATCAATTATTTCTTATTCGCCGGTTGATATTTGTCTGAACATCTCTCACGAACACTGTAAATTAAGCTGTAATAATTTATCTTAAGTATATCATTGATAAAGTCGATTGTCAAGCCATCGGCTCACTGTTTATGCATCATTATGCCGCCTTATCGCCATCACTGCTTACCGCTTCCCCATATATTCTCTTTCCCATCTACATATTATGCAACAACAAAAGACACGGCAGTTTACGCAGACCGTGCCTTTATTTCTTAACCTATTGGATTTGCCGTCTTTCTACCTCACTTCCCGCCGAACACAAAAACCGCCAATATGATAATTGCGAGCGAACCTATGCAAATTATCCAGTTTCTGTTATAGGTCCGGTTCATCTTCTTCTCGTGTTCCATACGCTCCAGACGCTTTTTCAGCTTGTAATCGGGTTCACGTTTCATACTTTACTCCTTTCGTTTCACGCTTATGAGCCAAGCTCCTTTTCTTCTCGATTGCCATCTCGATCCACGCCTCATTTTCCTGCTCTATAACGGTTTTCCCGACTTGCTTTGCCATATCTCTTATAACTTTCTGCAAATCGAAATAATCATTGTAATCGCTTATTTTACTCCAACTATTTCCTTTGTAATAAAACGTATCTGCTGAGCAGGTTACTCCTTCCGCCTTTAAATTCCACAACTTCTGCAATATATAACTGTCAATCGGGGCGTGAAGCCGTTCCTCTTTTATGTCATTCGGCAAATCCCCAAGCAGCCATAAATATTTGAGCGCCATATTGAGCCATTTCTGCGCATTTCCGTATGTAAAGATGCTTTTATTGCTGTTCACTCCATCATAACAGCCTATAATTTTCCCGCAAGTTTTTTCGTGCCATTTGTCAAAACTTTCCTGCGTCGAACGATTGACTTTTACATTGTAAATTTCTTCCTTAACCAACTTCGTCACTTTGCTATATGCAGTATATGATTTATCAATAAGCACATTACCTATTAATGCATATCATTGCATTTTACTGTTTAGTTGTTGTAGAACAGTTTTTATTATATCATATATCAAATCATTTACATTAAAAATCACTTAAAGTCAGTCGATAAACCTATATTTTTAACAATATGGGGGTTTGGGGCATAGCCCCAAGCAGGGTGAGGGCGGCAGCCCCACGCTCAGCCCCTTTCCGGGGGAAAGGGGTTTGGGGATAGGGATTGAGAACAAGCACTTTTTTGAAAAAACATACTTTTTCTACAAGCTGATCTCTTAACACCTTGCTCTGCTTGTCGAACTGCTCGTTACTCATAAGCTTCCTCAAATTCCCATATGATTACATTCGGACTTCAACATTTTTTACTTACAGTTTATTACTTTTATTGCAATATTCGGATAAAATCAGCGTTATAATTCATCGAAATTCATCACTTGTCGCTCAAAGCGTGATTTCTCACTTTTTCCTGATTATATCTATTATCTGCGTCATCGGATCCTCGTTGTTCGATCCTATTATTACATCAGCTGATGCTTTTACCTCGTCGTGTGCATTACTTACAGCAACTCCCAGATCGGCACTGCGTACCATTTCAGCGTCATTCGGATAGTCTCCTGCCGCCACAGTGTACCTGTCCTCGCTTCCCGTCACCCTCAGAAGCTGCTTATATCCGTAAGCCTTGCTCACGCCCTCGGGCAGAAGCTCGTAGAAGAACGGCGCAGACAGCACCCTATTCGTCCCCTCGGCACAATGCTCATCTATGAACCTCGCAAGCTCAGGCATCTTGTCCTCAGGGTAGGCGAACAGTACCTTAAGCCAACCCTCATGCGGAATATCATCAAGCCTGCATACATCTCCGTGTACGTTCTCCAGCGCCATATGAGCCCTCTCCACATCGTTCAGTGCCGGCACATATACCGTGTGCTTGTGAAGCACCTCTATGCCTACATCGGGGAACCTGTCCATAACCAGCTTTATGTAATCTCCGGCTTTCTGCGTAACCTCGCTCTGCCACAGGAATTCGTCCTTGTCAAAGTCATACACCGCCGACCCGTTGAAGATGACCGCAGGTATCCTCAGCTTCAGCTTTTGTGCAACCGGCCGTGCCATTGAATAGCCTCTGCCGGTAGCTATCGTGAACATTCCGCCCTTGTCGCAGAATTCGTTTATAGATTCCATATCCCTTGGAGAAATCTCTTTCTTATCGTCAAGGAGCGTGCCGTCAAGGTCGCTCATTATTATTACATTTTTGAAGTCCATAGTTTCTTTCCTTTGTTCAAGCCGTTTATATCTCTGTCTTTTGCGTTTCAAGGTTTGCGAGCAGCTTTTTGAAGTAGTCGGGCAGCTCGCTGTCAAATTCCATATACCGCCCGTCAGGGTGGATAAATCCTATCTTTTTTGCGTGAAGGCACTGACCGCAAAGCCACTTCGGACTGCCGTTTCCGTACACCTCGTCACCCGTCACCGGATGACCGATATATGCCATATGCACCCTTATCTGATGCGTTCTTCCCGTTTCCAGACGCAGCCTTACAAGCGTATTGTTCCTGTAAGTCTGCTCAACAAAATAGTGGGTTACCGCCTCTCTTGAATTCTCGGTCGTAACGCACATCTTCTTGCGGTCGGTCTTGTGTCTGCCTATCGGCGCATCGACCGTCCCGTCCTCTTTTATAACGCCCTGAACGACCGCCATATATTCCCTTGTAAAGCTGTGTACCTTTATCTGTTCGGCAAGTATATTGTGTGCGGTATCGTTCTTTGCTACGATAAGAAGTCCGCTTGTATCCCTGTCTATCCTGTGTACTATACCCGGGCGAATTACCCCGTTTATCCCCGACAGGCTGTCGCCGCAGTGGTACATAAGCGCATTTACAAGCGTTCCGCTGTAGTGACCCGGCGCAGGATGCACCACCATTCCCTTAGGCTTGTTCACTACCAGAAGATCGCTGTCCTCATAGACTATATCAAGAGGTATATTTTCGGGCAGAATATCCGCAGGCTGAGCCTCCGGCACATCAAGCGTCACTGTATCTCCCGTTTTGAGTTTCTGATTCTTGGCGGCAATTTTCCCGTTTACAAGACAGCAGCCCTGCTCAATAAGAGCGGCGGCTGCTGATCTGGTTATTCCCGTATCCTGCAATGCAAGAAACTTGTCTGTTCTTTCGCCGCCTGTTTTACAGGTAAATTCGTAATGCAACATTACCCTCCATAGCGGTGTTATTTATCTTCGTTTGTTGATTTCTCTATTTCCCCGGCTGCTGTACTTTTCTTTGCCGAGCGTTTGTTCTTCTGCTCTTTTATCTCGTCTGCTACAACAAAAAGCAGTAATCCAAGTGCTCCGAGAACGGCGCATATATCCGCAACATTGAACACGGCGAAGTTGATTATCCTTACATCAATAAAATCAACTACCTCGCCTCTTATCACTCTGTCGATAAGGTTGCCGATACCGCCTGCCACTATAAGCGACATAGACCATATATACGTCGGCTTCTTCACTCTTTTTGAAAGCATCAGATACAGCATAACAACGATAACCACAGCCGTGAACAATATGAGAAACAGCTGTTTTCCCTCAAGGATACTGAAAGCGGCACCCGGATTTCTCTCGTAGGTGATATTCAGTACATTTGTATCTCCGAATGATATTATCGGTATCGACTGGTGAAGCTGCATATTACTGTCAATCAGTATCTTTGTCAGCTGGTCAAGCCCGATAAGTCCTGCGATTGCCGCAAGAGCGATATATAGCATTAATTCCGATTCCTTTCGTTGTCCGGTATTTTTCTGACGTTATTTCAGTTATTATAATTACTTGTTCTTTCCGAACTCAAGCTCGGATGTGGGAACGTTCTTTTCTTCCTTTTCGTTTTTAAGGCTGAACAGGACAGAATCGCCTGTTACCTTTTCTTCCGCCTTCTTTTCGGGAGCGGGAGCAGGCTTTACTTCCGGAGCGGGTTTAGCTTCGGGAGCAGGTTTTGCCTGAGCGGGCTTTGCCGGAGCGGGTGCAGGCTTTGCTTCGGGAGCGGGCTTCTTGGCGAAGGCGCTGTCCTCAGGCTTTCTTGCCTCAACTTCCTTAACGGTATTTATCACGAACTCATTCTCGCAAGCCTTCGGCATAGCCTTAATATTCTCAATATGTGCGCTGTATGCGGCAAGAATCTTGTTTGTATAGTCCTGCACTTCTTTTCTTGTTCTCTGGAGAACTATCTGTTCTCTCTCGGTCTGCTGCATCATAATTGTGTGAATCTCGGCAGCCTTTGCGTTGGCATCGTCAACGGTCTGCTTTGCTTTTGCATTTGCTTCGGCAAGATTTTTCTCGCCGAGCTCCTTCTTCTTTGCCGCAAGAGCGTCTGCGTCCTTGATAGTCTTTTCAGCCTTTTCCTGAGCGTCTTTTCTTATCTTTTCGGCATCTTCCTTAGCCTCGTTCACTACAGCTATACCCTGCTTTTTCGCAATGAGCAGAGCATCTCTCAGAGCGTCCTCATCCTTACGGTACTCTCTTATCTTTTCTGCAAGAACCTCCAGCTTCTTTTCGAGCTCCTCGTTTTCATTCTGCAGCTTCTTGTATTCAATAGATACGTCCTTTAAGAAAGTATCTACCTCGGCGGCATCGTAACCGCCGCGCTTAACCGTCTCAAATTCTTTGGATACTATATCTTTAGCATTCACTGGAAAGTCCTCCTAAATGTACTCTAAATATATTTTTTAACAGTAATATGTATATTACCTTTTCTGCCTGTTTCACCGATACACTGCAATACGAACTTGCCTTTTCCTCTGACGGAAAACACATCGCCCTCGCTTAGCTGCTTTGACACATCGGTACATACCGTGCCGTTCAGCGTCACAAGCTGTGGCGTAATATACTTTTCCACAGCGCCTGTTCTTGACGTGCCGGCGACGCATCTGACAATATTGTCAAGGCGCATTGAAGCTACCGAAAACCGCAGCTCCTCATATTTTCTTGCGGGCAAAGTAAAGCCTGCCGCAATGCCCGTCTGCACCTGCACTCCGACCCTGCCTATTTTCGTTATACTGTCAGAAATAAGCGGCGCTACCTTTTCATAGACAAACACTGCCGCCTTCCCGTCGGTAACGAAAATATCCCCCACAGTGTCACGCTCAATACCGAGCGCCATAAGCGAACCCAGCACATCTCTGTGGGTCACACTGTCCTCTTTTCTGAAGGTGAATGTCAACGCTTTTATCGGGAACTGTTCAGCCGTGTTTTCATCGGACACAACAACGTAGGATGCATCGGAAATTGCACTGCCGTCAAAATAATACGACGGGAAAAGCCCAAGACAGCATCTGAGCGGATCTGCATTTCCTGCGCCTGCGCAAAGCAATGCCGTAAGCCCTTTCGGGATACCGACAGCTCTTATCTGTGCAAGCTCGCTTTCGGACAGAAAACGGGTAAAATACGGGTGGGATCTGTCAAGGCAGTCCCTCGCCGCATTTTGTATATCTTTGACAAGTTCACGGTCTGCCATATCAGTCCAGATCGTCGAAAATATCCTCGCCCGAAATGCTGCTGATTTCGTCTATGAATTCGCCTGAAATATCAACGTTGTAAGGTGCGAGAACGTATGTTGTATCTGCGATTCTCTTTATCTCGCCGCCCGTTATGTAGCTTACACCACCTAAGAAGTCGATGATACGGGTAGCTATATCCTTATTTGTATTGTTGAGCATAAGGATAACCGTTGTCTTGTTCTTGTAAAGCTCTGCTATCTCGGCTGTATCGGACAGCTTCTTGGGTCTGTTTACAACAAGGTGCAGAGTTGTGCTTGCATTATAAGTGTATATCTTATTTGCGTTTGAAGCCTGTGACGAGCTGCGTGAAGGAACCTCCTGCACAGGTTCTTCCTTTGCAGATTCAAGCTCGTTTGAGTAGCTCTCATCGTCATCCGATCCGCCCCATCTTCTGATTTGATTTTTAAGTCCTTCTAATGCGCTCATTGTTTGTTCCTCCGTTTTTTATATTTTCGAATAATTTCTGTAGCCGAAAAGACCGCTGCCTATCCTGACTAACGTTGAGCCGTACTTTACGGCTGTTGCATAATCGCCCGACATACCCATTGACAGCGTATCCATGCCGGACAGGAAAGAATATTTCTGCTTTGAATTTTCAAAAAGCTCCTGCATTGACGCAAAATACTTTTCATCGCAATTCACCGGCGGAATGGTCATAAGCCCTCTTATCCTGACGTTTTCAAGCCCGGATACAGCTTTTGCCGTTTCGATAAGCTCAGACGGTGCAATACCGCCCTTTGACTCCTCGCCGCCTATATTGATCTCAAGGAGTATGTCCTTTACAAGTCCGTGACTTGCTGCTCTGCGGTCTATCTCAGCCGCAAGCTCGACACTGTCGACCGAATGTATCATACTCACTTTATCAATTATATACTTTACTTTGTTTTTTTGCAAGCCCCCGATGAAGTGAATTTCGGATTTTTCCGAATAATTTTCGTATTTTCCGAGAAATTCCTGTACTCTGTTTTCACCCAGCAGGTCTATGCCAAGACTTTCGGCATAATTTATCTTTTCGCAGGGTACTGTTTTTGTGACCGCCATAATACGAACCGTATCACTGCGTCCTGCTTTATCCATAGCTTCGGCTATATTCTGTTTTACAGCCGTATAATTGAGCTTTATATCCTCAAGCGTTGTTTCTTCGGCGGATTTAGAGATTCTTTCCGTCATAAAGATCCTTCCCTTCAACTATAACATCATCGTAAAGCGACAGATAGCCCGGTTGTCCCGAAGTATCACGGACAATGACATAATCCTCGCTTGAATATATGCGGTCTACCTGTACGAAGTAAGCCTGAGAGCCTTTTTTCACATAGACTCCGATGTTGTTTTCCTTGTCAAAATGGATAGCGGACGAAGCTATGCGTATGCCGTTATAGCTGTCTACAAGCAACTTGAACCTGCCGACTCTTGACGAGGCGATAACCGAATTCAGATCATCTGCAGAGAATATCGCAACATAATCGTTGTCATACTTTTCGACATTTTCAACCTTTGCGGTTATCTCCGTCTGGTCTGTGCCGAGAATCAGCCGTACCTTTGTATTTTCCGTAAGGACAGCCGCCTGACCTTCTGTAAAGGTCGCCGCCAGCTTCCACTTATAATCGTCTATCATCTTGCCGATAATGTCGCCGGACGCTGTTGTAAGCTCGGGTGTCTTTACCGTTTCGGAAATTTCCGCAGGCGTTATACTGTCGATGTTATCGTATGTTATCTTGCTCTCGTACCCGTCGATGCTGCTTACGAAATAGCCCGTTTCATCAGCCGTGACCTGAACGGGCGAAGCCGAAATCCTGCCCTCAAGCGTCTTTATCTTTGAGTTGAGCGCCGAAATCACCGATGAATAATCATTCACCTTGCCTTTGACCATATCACGCTTGCTCTGCAGATTGAGCATTTCGTATTTAAGCTGTGAAACGGCGGTATAATCGCCGTTGTTTATAGCTGTTATCAGCTTGCTGTGCTTTTCGGTTATCAGCTTGTCAAAAGCCTCTATCTGAGAATTATCCGTACCGACAAGGCTCTGTGCGTCTGTCAGGGTGTCTATCCTCGTTTTCAGCTTATTTATATCCGCAGTAAGCGATATATCGGCCGCCGAGCCGTAAGCATTAGCTATAACGCTGTTCTTGCCGACCTTTGAGCCGTCCTCATGCTCATACTGTATCGTGCCGTTTATCTTACGGCTGACGGTATGCTCGTTTCGTGCGAACACGCCGTAAAACTCGATAGTATCCTGAGAATCGTACTTCAGCGCCACTTCTGTTTTATAGGAGTGGTCGTTTCCCGCAAAAAGCTGGCCTGCAATGGTCAGGAGCAGGAATATGGCAAGAACCGCAGTTACGAGCTTGGTTGTTATCGTCCTGTCCATATATCCTTATTCTTTTACGTCTTCGCTGTCGGTCCTGTCGAATGCGTCAAGGATAGATACAGCTCTGAGAGGTGTTATTGTCGAGATAGCGTGCTTGTATATCAGATTCTGCTTTCCGTCTGTATCAAGGATGACAGTGTAATTGTCAAAGCCTCTTACAAGTCCCTTGAACTGAAAGCCGTTTGTGATGTAGATAGTTACAGGTATCTTCTCTTTTCTCGCCTGATTTAAAAATACGTCCTGTAAATTGAGTTCCTTTGCCATTTTGATTACGTCCTTTCTTTTCTCCGCTTTTTTGCGGAACATAAAATAAAATAAAATCATAACTGTTTTTGTGATAAATCACAGCTACAGATAGCTTAACTTATATTGTAACACATATTGATTGAAAATTCCATAGCTTTGTGACAGTTTGGGGAGATTTTTTCGACAAGTGAGAATTTCACTTCAAATTATCATACGAATACTGCTTAGTCAAATCAGTTATCCTGTCTTTATCCCAGAAGTTGTTTTCCCATAGCCTATATGTACCTAACTTCTTGCTGAATATCCTAAAAGGAGTAACGGTATTATCATATACATTACATATGTCACACACTTTTATAACTTTCGGCAATAATTCAAGAGCTTTATTATATCGGCTTCTGACTTTGTCCTCCGGAACATCATGACCACCCGACATAAAACGCTGATGAACACGCATTACATTAATATCAGCCGAAGTTGTAAGTATATAATAGCATTTAATAAAATAGCCTTTCTGTTTTGCTTTTGTAAGCAATTCAAGATTTCGTTCTGTTGAAAGCACAGTTTCGAACGTAAAATCTTTGTTCTTCTCAAGAAGATTATATCGAATATCAGTAGCTTTTACTGCGGCATCCATATCCGAACAGTGCAGTGCTTTTTTTATTTCATCTGCATTTATATATTCGCCTGAAATTTCAGCAAGAGAAGTAACCGATGATTTGCCGGAACCGTTTGGTCCGGCAAACACTATAATCATAGGCTTGCGTTCTTTCATTATATCCATTCTCATTTACCTACGTTGTATTCTCTGTGTCCGTCCGGGTACAACAGATATGGTGCTTTTTTCTCAATGTCGTATTCGCAGGTAGGTTTCCCTTTCGCCCTTGAAATTTCTTTTGCTATTTCGACAGCCTTTACAAAACGCTCATCAACTTCTTTTTCCGGGATGCCCATTTCTTCATCAAAATCAAGATTATTCTTATCAGCTAACATCAAAAACACCTCATCTCTTAGAAATAGTAATTATTTTTACCGCCTCGTCAACAATCTGCGAAAAGTTCTTTTCTCCGTCAGCCTTGATATAATGGATTCTGTTATCACGGCGGAACCATGTAAGCTGACGCTTTGCGTATTTTCTGGTTTCCTGCTTCAGCCGCTCTACGCAGGGTGTAAGCTCACTTTTGCCTTTAAGATACGGCATAAGCTCCTTATAGCCTATCGCCTGCGCCGCCGTAGGATAATCGTCAATATCAATAAACTGCCTTGCCTCCTCGACAAGTCCTTCGGCAAGCATTATGTCAACACGCCTGTTTATGCGTTCGTACAGCGTTTCCCTGTCATAATCAAGCTGTATCATACACGGCTCATACGGCGAAGGGGCAAGCCTTGAAAGGCGCTGTTGCTCGCTCATTGTATTTCCCGTAGTCTTGTAGACCTCAAGAGCTCTTATTATCCTGTTTAGATTGTTCTCGTGGAGCTTTTCCGCCGTTTCGGGATCAATTTCACGGAGCATTCCGAGCAGAAAGCCGTTGCCCTTTTCCTGCGCCAGCTTACGCAGTTCGTCACGGTATGCGTAGTCGCACTCGGTTTCCTCAAAGCTCAGATTGTCGATAAGAGAGCTTATATAAAGTCCTGTGCCGCCGGTTATTATCGGGAGCTTTCCTCGTGCCGCTATATCTGCAATAATACCGTGTGCCGCCTTAACATAGTCGGCTACCGAAAAGCTGTCGTGAGGGTCGAGAAAATCCATAAGGTAATGCGGTATGCCCTGCTTTTCCTCCTCTGTGGGCTTTGCGGTGGCTATGTTCATACCTCTGTATATCTGCATTGAATCGGCTGAGATTATCTCACCCGAAAGCCTTTTTGCAAGCTCGACCGAAAGAGCGGTCTTGCCGGAAGCGGTAGGTCCGCATACCACTACGATAAACTGTTTATCCATAACTCAACTCCTGTTGAAGAAGCGTTCTATCCTGTATTTTGAAAGCGAGGTCATAACCGGCCTGCCGTGCGGGCAGAAGCGTATTGTCCTGTCATTCATCACTCTGTCGGCAAGCGCCTGCAATTCGAGAATATCCGTATCATCGTGTGCCTTTATCGCCGACTTGCAAGCCATCGTATGAAGCATATCGTCAAAGAGAGCGCCTTTCTGGTCGGTGGCAGTATTCATAAGCCTTTGTGCGACATCGGATACGATTTCCTGCGGCGAGCATTTCACTACGGACGGCATTGCGGTTATCTGCACTGTGCTGTCATCGCAGAAAACAAGCTCTATACCGCTTTGCTCCACATATTCGTAATACTCGTGCAGTGCCTCGTATTCTTCGGGCGACAGCTTAAGCTCGGTTTTGTCGATAAGAAGCTGTGAGGTGGTCACAAACTCCTCTTTCAGCTTTTCAAACCTGATACGCTCGTGGGCGGCGTGCTTGTCGATTACAATAAGTTCTTCTCCGACCTCGCACAGTATATAGGTCTTTAAAAATTCTCCGATAACACGAACACTTGTTTTTTCGGGCTTCGGCTCGTCTATCCTTTCAACCGTTACCGGCTTTGCGTTTATAAATCTGAAGCCTTCGTCAGTTTGCGGTGCTGTTACGGAAATATCGTCCGTATCATCGTCAACAGTGACAACAACACTGCTGCTTACCGCCTTATATGACGGGATGTGCGGCTCTTTCGGCAAAGGTATTTCGTCAATAGCTTCACCTGTGTTTTCTTCGGGCTTTGTGCTGTAGCCCGAGCGTGTGCTGTGCAGTGAAACGGGCTTTATTGTGCTGTCGCCGTATATTTTTTCGGCTTTTACCGTTTCGGACGGTTCTTCGGGCTTTATATCAACGACCGGACGTTCCTCAGACAAAAGCGGAAGCGTTACGGGGATATGTGCGAGCGTCTGCTGTTCACGCTTTATTATTTCGGGGTTGTGCCTGAAATAATCGTCTGCGTTATCGTATTTCTTTGGTTTTTCAAGCTCTATCTGCCGTTTATCGTCTGCGGCGTTCACCAGTGCGTTCTTTACCGCAAAATACACCGCATCGAACACAGGCTTTTCATAAGCGAAGCGTATCTCGGTCTTTGCCGGGTGTACGTTTACATCGACAGTTTCGGGAGAAAGCGATATGTTCAGTATGCAGGCAGGGAATTTTCCGACCATCATACTGTTACGGTATGCCTCCTCAAGCGCCGCCATACAGGTGGTGCTTTTTATATATCTTGTGTTCACGAAAAACGTCTGCATACTTCTGCTGTTGCGGCAGAAAAGCGGAGATGAAACATAACCGCTTACATCTATGCCGTTGAGCGAGAAGTCAACGGGAATAAGGCTGTCGGCAAACTGTCTGCCGGATACCGCCTTTGCCGCAGATAAGAGCGAGCCGTCGCCCGATGTCATTCTGACGCTTTTGTTATCTCTTATGAATCTGAAGGAAATATCGGGGTGGGAAAGAGCAAGTCTGTCTACCGTTGCCGCTATGAAATTGCCCTCGGATATGTCTTTTTTGAGGAATTTAAGTCGTGCGGGAGTGTTGTAGAAAAGCTCCTTTATCACGATAGTAGTGCCGATGGGACAGCCGCAGGATTCGTGCTCCTTTTCCTCGCCGCCTTCGATAATGTAACGTCCGCCGAGTTCATCGCCGTCCTGCCGTGACATCATCTCTATCTTTGCGACCGCCGCAACGGACGCTAACGCTTCTCCTCTGAAGCCCATCGTCATAATGCCAGTAAGGTCGTCGCCTGTGCGTATCTTGCTTGTGGCATGACGGAGAAAGGCTGTCGGCATCTGATCGTAAGCTATGCCGCAACCGTCGTCCGTTATACGCATATAGCTGATACCGCCGTGCTTTATCTCAACGGTGATATGCCGTGCGCCTGCGTCTATTGAATTTTCCACAAGCTCCTTTATTACGGAGGACGGGCGTTCTATGACCTCGCCTGCCGCAATAAGCTCCGCTACGCTTTTATCAAGCAGTCTGATTTCGGGCATTGGTTTTCCTTTTCTTTATAACATTGCTTTTAGTTCTTCGAGCTTTGCGTAAGCCTCTCTCGGCGTCATATCGTCAAGGTCGAGGTTTTTTATCTCGGCTATGACGTTCTGCCTGCCTGTTGCCTCAAAGTCTATCTGGCTTTCGGATTCCTCCTCAGCTCTCAGTTCAAGCTCACGCTGTATTTTCGGCGCTTTTTCAAGTTCGGCAAGAAGCTGTTTTGCTCTGTCGGTGACCTTCTTCGGAAGTCCTGCAAGACGTGCGACCTCTATGCCGTAGCTGTCGTCCGTGCCGCCCTCGACTATCTTGTGCAGGAACTTTATATCCTCGCCGCTTCGCTTTACCTTTACGCTGTAGTTACGCACACCGTCAAGCTCGTTTTCAAGCGAAATAAGCTCGTGGTAATGCGTTGCGAAAAGCGTCTTGCAGCCGATAGCCTTTGAGCTTATGTACTCGGCTACCGCTTTTGCTATTGATACGCCGTCGTAGGTCGATGTTCCTCTGCCTATCTCGTCAAGGATAACGAGCGAGTTTTTGGTCGCTTCGTTAAGGATAGTTGCAACCTCGGTCATCTCGACCATAAAGGTGGACTGACCTGCGGACAGATCATCGCTTGCACCGACACGGGTGAATATCCTGTCCACTACTCCGAGCCTTGCGTAGCTTGCAGGCACAAAGCAGCCTATCTGCGCCATAAGGACTATCACGGCTACCTGCCGCATAAACGTGGATTTACCCGACATATTCGGGCCTGTGATTATCATAAGGCGGTTGCTTTTAACATCAAGGTAAACGTCATTCGGGGTGAAAAGTATCTCGTTGACCATCTTCTCGACAACGGGGTGTCTTCCGTCCTTTATTTCTATGACGCTGTCATTTGCCATCATCGGACGGCAGTAGTTGTTTTCTATAGATACAACGGCGTAACTGCACAGCACGTCAAGCGCCGCTACAGATTCGGCGGTCTGCTGGATAAGGTCGAGCCGCTGTGCGATAAATTCACGCACCTCGGCAAATATTGCCGCCTCAAGTGCAAGTATCTTATCGTTTGCGCCGAGTATCTCGTTTTCTATCTTCTTAAGCTCATCGGTGATATATCTCTCGCCGTTTGTGAGCGTCTGCTTTCTTACATATCTGTCGGGCACCATCGACACGTTGCCCTTTGAAACCTCGATATAATAACCGAACACACGGTTATAGCCGACACGCAGATTCTTTATGCCGGTAGCCTCTTTTTCCTGCTGTTCTATCTGAGCGAGCAGGTCCTTGCCGCCGCCCGTGATATTTCTCAGGCGGTCAAGCTCCTCATTGAAGCCGTTCTTTATATAACCGCCGTCCTTCATCAGTGCGGGCGGTTCATCGGCTATCGCTCTTTCTACTAAATCCGCAATATCGTCAAGAGGGCTTATCTTCTTATCAAGGCTTCTTGTAAGCTGTGTGCTTATCTGCGACAGGTCGCTTTTAAGCTGAGGAAGTATCCTGCAGGTAGCGCCGAGCGCCTTTACATCCTTTGCGTTTGCCGCCTTGTAGATTATCCTTGTCATAAGACGTTCAAGGTCATAGACTTTCGCAAGGTCGGTCTTTATATCATACAGCGCCGCAGAATTGTTTATAAGCGCTTCTACCGCATCGTGTCTGCGTATGATAGCCGCCGTATCTGTAAGCGGCTGCTCTATGCACTGTCTTAGCTTTCTTCTTCCCATTGAGGTATCGGTCTTATCAAGCACCCACAAAAGCGAGCCTTTCTTTTCACCGCTTCTCATTGTCGATGTCAGCTCAAGGTTTCTTCTTGTGGCAAGTCCAAGCTGCATAAATTCGCCGCTGCTGTGTACGTTCAACTTTACAAAACGTTTTGCTCCGCTTCTTTGTGCCTTATACAAATAGCGCAGCAAAGCGCATAAAGCTCTTAATGCGTTGTCCTTTCCGGCAAGGCCTATTTCATCTGCCGTGCCGCCGAACTGTGCGGTTATCTCGGATACGTCATCTATGGAAAAATCCTCATCGGAAAGCTGTTCCGCAGAGCATTTTCCGTAACGGTTTCTTATAAAAGTATATGCCTGTTTCCGATTCAGAAACTCCGCATTGAACAACAGTTCAACGGGGGTATACTGTGAAAACTGTGCTATTATATCCTCGTCGGTCTTTTTAGAATTTGCCTTTTCAACTGCGTGTACTTCACCTGTTGAAATATCGGCAAACACCATACCTGTGCCGTTTTCTCCGACATAGATACAGGAAATATAGTTATTCGAGCCGTCCTCAAGCATTGACGCTTCTATAACCGTGCCTGCGCTGACAAGCCTTACTATATCACGCTCTACAAGTCCCTTTGATAACGCAGGGTCGGTTGTCTGCTCGCAGATAGCTACCTTGAAGCCTTTATCTATCAGCTTTTTTATGTAGCCCTCCGCAGAATGATGCGGTACGCCGCACATGGGCGTACCCGCTCTTGATGTCAGCGTCAGCTCAAGCTCCTTTGACGCTACCATTGCGTCCTCGTTGAACATTTCATAGAAATCGCCCAGACGATAGAATAATATATAATCCTTGTAATTTGCCTTGATTTCAACATACTGCTGCATCATAGGCGTGAGCTTTTCTCCGCTGTTTCCTGCTTTCAAGAGTTTCATTCCTTTCGGTTTTATTAACCAGTTTTACATTACAATGTAGGAGAGGTGCTTGCCGCTCCCGTAATAAAAAGATACGCTTTTGATCAGCCTTAGTGGCATCCTCCGCAGGTCGAGCATGAGCCTGAGCATCCGCCTGCCTGTACCTCGCAGGTATCGGGGTCTTCACCGTCACAGCACAGTGCGATAATGCCGTTGATCTCGTGTAACAGCTTATCCATATCAGCCTTTGCCATTGTGAAATCAGCCATATGCTCGTTCTGCATAACGAGAGTGTATAATCTCTGCATCTCCTTGTTCTGTGTGTCGAGCTTTTCCTTGTTCTGCTCTTCCTTTGACTTGCTCATTTCAAGTGCTACGTTCTGACGTGCAAGGTTGAATTCACCTATAAGCTCCTGAAGCTCCATATCGGCATCGTTTGCCTTCATTGCCTCGTTATAACGTACATAACGCTCGTCTGCCTGTATAGCCTTGCCGAGCTCTCTTGCTGCTTTGATTGCGTCCATTTTATTTTTCCTTTCTCTCCGCTTTTGCGGCTGTTAAAAATATATATCTGACGGGGATTCCCGACCGATTGCTAAAATTCAGTCATTAACGCTTACAAGCTCGCCTGTGACTGCCCAGGGCAGAGCCTTTTGTATTCTTACCGTGACGTACTTTCCTATCATATCCCTTGTGCCGTTGAAATCAACGATAACACCGTGGCGGGAATGGCCTGTCATAAGTCCGTCAGCCGTTCTGCCGATGCCCTCGCACAGAACCTCGACCTCATCTCCGACAAAACGCTCATAAGCCTTTTCGCCGATAGAATTCTGCACATCAAGAAGCTGTCTGAACCACTTTCCCTTGTCCTCGTCGCTTATGGGGTCGGGCATAGCCGCCGCCTTTGTTCCCTCACGCTTGCTGTAGATGAATGTGTATGCGGAATCATAGCGTACCTTTTTCATAAGCTCCACAGTGCCGAGAAAATCCTCATAAGTTTCGCCGGGGAAGCCTACTATAATATCTGTAGTGAGTGCTACCTTCGGTATGCGTTTTTTTGCATATTCGATAAGCTCAAGATAATGCGCCGTGTCATAGTGGCGGTTCATTTCCTTTAAAATCCTGTCGCTTCCGCACTGTACGGGCAGGTGCAGATGATATGATATATGCCTGCTGTCCGCTATCGTATCTATAAGCTCGTGCGTGCAGTCCTTAGGGTGAGATGTCATAAAGCTGAGCTTATATTTTCCGGGTATCTTATCAAGCTCGGAAAGCAGCTTTGCAAAGCCGAAATCATACTCCTTGCCGTAAGAATTCACATTCTGTCCGAGCAGTAGTATTTCCTTATATCCGTCATTTATAAGCCCTTTTACTTCGGCTATGACCTCT
>ULXD01038309.1_pt1 | contig 34392 bp, 18 predicted proteins | sample 1960961 | NCBI WGS metagenome assembly ULXD01 (sample SAMEA4835829, study PRJEB28245) | human gut metagenome | biome: gut microbiome; material: fecal sample | place: Denmark | collected 2008 | reverse complement strand
GGTCATACTCCATTTGTGGCTTATCCAACAGTCATTCATGCCGTGGTCATACTCCACTTGTGGCTTATCCAATAGTCATTCATGCTGTGGTCATACTCCACTTGTGGCTTATCCAACAGTCATTCATGCTGTGGTCATACTCCACTTGTGGCTTATCCTGCGGTCACTCATGCTGTAGACGTACTCCATATGTGGCTTATTCGACAGTCATTCATGCCGTGGTCATACTCCATTTGTGGCTTATCCAACTGTCATTCATGCTGTAGACGTACTCCACTTGTGGCTTATCCTACTGTTATTCATGCTGTAGTCATACTCCACTTGTGGACTATCCTACTGTCATTCATGCTGTGGTCGGTATCCATATGTGAATCAACAGATAGGCATTTATGAGTCAGCCGAAGACTGATTGTGAGCCGGTATGATGCCAGTCTTGAGTCTTTGTTATTTTCCTTTTTATCTCATTTATCCCTTAATTTATTAATTATATTTATTAATGTTCCGATTATTGTGTTCACATCATTCAGCAATGAGTCGTAGGCATTGGCTGTTATGAGGTCTGCCTCATACAGAAGCTCAAGCCAGTAGCGTGTCTCACCTGCCTCTTTCAATGCTATTTTCAGTTTGTTTATGTAGTCAGCCTCACTTTGCGCAAACACGCTTTCAGCTACATTTGCACCGATACTTGTTCCGCTGCGGTATATCTGTCGCGACATGACATTCTCATGTTGACTGTCTCGCAAGAACACATACAAGTGTATAATCCTTAGTGCGAACCTCTTGCTTAACTTGTATATGGTGTTCTCTTTAACCATTACCATATTATTTTATTATACATTTTCCATTTCTCCACCTTCTTATTTATTACTCCATATATTTTAAATTATGTCCTTTCTTCCATTTAATAGCCTCTCCACCTCATCCCACTTCCGTCTTTCTTCCATTTAACCAGCCTCTCCGTCCCATCTCACTTTCGTATCTCTTCCATTTAAAGTGCCTCTCCATCTCATCCCAATCTCTCTTCTTTACCTTTTTAATTTTTACCTTTTTACCTTTAAAAGAACATATAGCACACCGCTATCGCCGCCGCTATTCCGGCGAGGTCGGCGAGCAGTCCGCATGCCACGGCATGTCGGGTGTAGCGTATGCCCACGCTGCCGAAGTACACTGCGAGGATGTAGAAGGTGGTGTCGGTGGAGCCTTGGAACACGCAGCTGAGGCGTCCTACGAACGAGTCGGCTCCGTAGGTAGCCATGGCGTCGACCATCATGCCGCGTGCCCCGCTGCCCGAGAGCGGTTTCATGATTGCCGTGGGCAGCGCGCCCACAAAGTCGGAGTTGCCCCCGCATGCCTCCACTGTCCAGCGCACGCCGTCTATGAGAGCGTCCATCGCCCCCGAGGCTCGGAACACCCCGATGGCTACGAGCATGGCTATGAGATACGGAATGATGCGTACGGCGGTGGCGAATCCGTCCTTCGCGCCTTCGATGAACGCGTCGTACACGTTCACTTTCTTCCTCACGCCAGCCAGTATGAACATGATGATGATGAGAAAGAGCAGGATGTTGGCAGCCGACGTGCTCACGACGCTCATCGTGGTCTTGTCCATGCTGCCGAATCCCCATATTATCGCCGCCGCAGCCGCGCACATTCCCCCGAGCGTGAGCACCATGGTGCGGTTTATGAGATTGATGCGCTGGTATATGGATGTGGCTATGATGCCAGCCATCGTTGAGCAGAACGTGGCGAGCAGGAGAGGCACGAACACGTCGGTGGGCTGTTCCGCGCCCATCTGCGCGCGGTATACCATGATGGAGACGGGGATGATGGTGAGTCCCGAAGTGTTGAGCACGAGAAACATTATCATAGGGTCGGTGGCGGTGTCCTTGCGCGGGTTGAGCGTCTGGAGCTGCTCCATGGCTTTCAGTCCGAGCGGAGTGGCGGCGTTGTCGAGCCCGAGCATGTTGGCGGCTATGTTCATGAAGATGGACCCTGTTGCCGGATGCCCCTTGGGAATGCCGGGAAACAGGCGCGTGAACACGGGCGAGAGCACCCGCGCCAGAGCGTTTACCACGCCGCCGCGCTCGCCTATCTTCATTATGCCGAGCCACAGCGACAGCACTCCGGTGAGCCCTATCGATATCTCGAACGCCGTTTTCGCAGTATCGAAAGTGGAATTCATTATTGCGGGGAAAACCTCAGTGTCGCCCATAAACAGCAGCCGCACCACGGCGACGGCAAAGGCAATGACGAAGAATGCTATCCAGATGTAGTTGAGAACCATAAGGTGTGAGTATGTGTGGTTTGTCGGGTTGCGGCACGCCTTTATGATGCCGGCACGGCATGCACGGCTTGTGCGTATGGCTGGCGTGTGCATGCGCTTGCAGAATGCAAATTTATCAATAAGTTTGCAAACAACGAAATAAATCGTGCTGATAATCTGATTTTCAGCGGTTTTTACGCTTTCCGGATGTCTGCGGAGGTTTGTCCGCGGTGCGGGATGGTGTGTGCTGACCGGTGGCATGCGGCTTGCTGTGTCGGCTTTTTATGTATATTTATGCATGATACGGCGCGTGGCGAGAGGGGACAAAGCAGGTACGCTGCGTGGATGCCGCCGCTCCCGGAACATGTCGGAATGCGTCCTGCGCAGGCATAATGCGGAGGCTGATTATCCTGTTTTTCGTTTCCGGAGCGCGGCGGACACTTTTTTCTCGTGCGGAAAAGCCTTTTCGGGTGCGCCGGAGAGCCTTTCCGGTGATGCCGAAAAGCCTCTTCCGCAAGATGAAAGAGCCCGTTCGGCGGAGCCGCAAAAACGCCCTTGCTGTCTGTGAAACGCCAACCTGCTGTATGCCAGAGCCTTGCGCGGTTGCCTGAAAATCTCGTTTTTTGCGTCCTCGTGTCCTTTTCCGCGTCGCGTGACGGTTTTTTCTGGCTTGCATACGCATTATTATGCACTGTCGGGACTGTTTCCGGATAATTATGCAAAAGGCGAAAAAACCGCCTTGAAGACTAAAAATAGAACTAAATTCAAGGTTTTAACATCTTTTCACTAAAAATTTTTTACCAAACCTTTTTGAAGTTGTTACATCATTATCAGGGGTATTGTGCGATCACGTTAAGGCAGCCGTCCGGAGCGTCATTACAGATGCCTGCGGGCGGACCCGTAAGAGAGGCGTACGCTCCGTTGCCCGGAAGCGGGTCGGCATGGACATAGCCCGGATATGACACATTAATATATATAGTACTATTGCCAGTTACTTGGAATTTATATACAACCAACTTAAAAACCTGTAATTATGGGAAAATCTGACATTCTTAAAAAGTATTCAGCTCTCAGTCTGATGTTTGCTGTCTCGCTTTCGGCATGGTCGCAGACCAGTATCACCGATGAGGCGGGACTGAAGGCAATCGCAAACGACCTGGGAGGCAGTTATGTCCTTGCAAACGACATTAGTCTTAGCGGGGAATGGTTGCCGGTTGGAACGGAGGAAGAGCCGTTCACCGGAACGCTCGACGGTGCGGGCCACACCATAAAGGGGCTGAGCATCACGTCGGGTGAGGACAATGTGGGTTTCTTCGGGTTCACCGAGGGTGCCACCATCAGCAACGTGCGCTTCACAGACGCTAAGGTGAAGGGTAACAAGCAGGTGGGTATTCTCGCCGGACAAGCCATCAACACCACTATCGACGCTGTGTTCACAGCCGGCTATCTCACGGGTTATGACCATGTGGGCGGCATCGTGGGCGACGCCCGCGGCAACGCAAGCATGGACGAGATGACCTACATCACCAACTGTATGTCCACCGCAGGCGCGTTCAGCACCACATTTCAGGCGGGCGGCATAGCAGGATGGACCAACGCGGGAGTGTTCACCAACAACCTCGTGCTCGGTTCTGCCACAGCCCCATCGGGCGGTGCTGGCGGTGTGTGCGGTATGCTCGACAACGACGGTATAGCCAGCTTCACGGGCAACGTCTCGGGTGCGGCTTTCCTTACCGGTGCCAACAACCGCGTGCATGCCATCAACGCATGGAAGAACGGAGCCAACTGTGTGTACGGAGACCAGAGCGACAACCTCTCGTCCACATCTACGGTGTACACCGTGGGAGGTGCTGTGGTTTCGTATGACCAGCTTGCCGACGACGCCAACAACGAGGGTATACAGGGTACGGCGGTTAGCGACGCCGACCTGCGCACAGCCTCCACATACCAGAACATCGGCTTCGACGCATCTGTGTGGAATCTCTCCACAGGAGCCTATCCGGTGCTTTCCGGCATGACATTGCCGATAGACGGCGACGCCATAAGCATGACCGACCTGCCCGGACGCTGCGTCATCACACAGTCGGTGGACCTCGCTCCGATGTCTGCATTGGGTCGCGAGGTGAGCATCACAAGCTCCAATCCGGCAGCTGTTGAGGTGAGCGGCACCACGCTCAACTTCGTCGCGCTGGGCAAGTCTACCGTTACATTGTCTACACAGGGCGACGCTTTCTGCAGTGGAAAGACCGTCACGCTCGACATCACAGTGACCGACATCAACTATGCGATAACAACTCCGGAGGACCTCATGAACATGAGCTATAACCTCGCGGGCGACTTCACGCTCGAGAATGATATCGACATGACCGGCTACGACTGGAAACCGGTGGGCGAGTTCACCGGAACGTTCGACGGAAAGGGTCATTTCGTGAAGAACATATCGTTCAACAACGCCGATCAGGGTGAGGTCGCAATATTCTCGACAACAAGAAACGCACAGATAAGAAACCTCGGAGTGATGAACGCCAACTTCGTGGGCAACGCCAATGTAGCGGCTATCGTGGGACGCGCTTACGGTGGTGTGATTGAGAACTGTGCCGTTCTGGGCTCTTACATAGAAGGACGCGACCACGTGGCAAGCATCGCGGGCGACGTGAACAAGAACGATGCCGACGAGGGAGCCATAGTACGCAACTGTCTGTCTGACTCCCGCATAAGCTCGCGCAGCTATCAGGCAGGAGGCATGGTGGGCACAATCGTCACCGGAACAGTGGAGAAATGTCTCTTCTCAGGAACGGTGGACTGCCCCGGAAGCAACGCCACCGGTATGGTGTCGCTCATCGACGACGACAATCTTCCGTCATACATACAGAACAACATGATTGCTCCGTCACACCTCTACGGCAATGTGTCGCGCGTCGTTGCTACTGCCGGGCGTACCGTGAACCTTGCCAACAACTACGCTCTTGAGTCAACCTTCTGCGGCTCTACAGCCACAAACGCAGGTCCGATGGAGAACATGAACGACGCAACCAGCGTACACGGAGCAAACGTGTCTGCCGCCGACGCAAGGTCGCAGAGCTTCTACGAGAACACTCTGGGATGGGATTTCCAGAACACATGGAAGTTCCTCGAGGGTGCCGAAGGCAAGATGTATCCTGTCCTGAAGTGGATGAACGCTCCGCTTCCTTCTGTCATCTACGACATGCCTCAGAACAAGTCGATACTCTATGTAAGCGGAATGGAGTTCATCGACCTGGCTTGCATACACGGCTCTTTGGGTCAGACTCTTGACATACAGATAGTAAAGGGCGGCGACATAGCATGCATCTATCAGGACGACCTCTATGCAGGCGACGAGAACGCACAGTTCGTCGGACGCGGCGATGTGGTATTGAAGGTTACTCCTACTGCCGACGTGGCAGACAAACTGACTATGTCCGGCAGCGACTCCTTCTCTGTATACATCGGCAGGGAGGGCGACCTCACCCCGATATCGACGGCTCAGGAGTTCATCGACATAAACAAGAACCTCGCCGGCGACTATGAGCTCACTCAGGACATCGACCTCACTGGCGTCAGCTTCCCGGGCATCGGAGTAAGCGGCGAGTCGTTCACAGGCTCTATCAACGGTAACGGACATAAGGTGATAGGTGCGCGCGTAAGCTTCGCAAGCGGCTCAGACCTCGGTATCTTCGGCAAGACCAACGGTGCCAAGTTCAGCAACATAGCTTTCGTCGACTTCGTTGTGTCGGCTTCGGATTGCAACCATGTGGGTCTCATAGGCTCTGCCTCAACCACCACATTCGAGAATGTGGCTGTAGTGGGAACTGTTACCGGTAGCGACCACGTGGCTATACTCGCCGGCGACGGCAGCGGCTGCACGGTGACAAACTGCTATGTCGACGGTACGGTTACAGGAGGAAGCCAGGTGGGCGGATTCTTCGGATGTACGCTCGAAGGCGGTGCCAACATCTCGAACAGCTACTTCAACGGTCTCGCAAAGGCTACGTTCCGTGGCTGGACAGGCGGATTCATCGGTCTGATAGACAAGTCTGACAGCCAGGTAGACATCCACAACTGTGTCTCAATAGGCAGCTGCTCTACCAAAGGAAACGGTTCTCCGCTCGTCACTGCTCCGTTCATCGCGGGCAACAACGCCGGTGACACTCCTAACGCGCTTATCAACTTCTCGGGCAACATATACAACAACGAGGCTACCATGGACGCTACTACAGAGTGGCCTACGAAGAACGAGACCGTTGAAGGCGGTGTTGTAGAACCCGCTACAGCCGTTCCGGCTGCATCGCTCCAGCAGGAGTCTACATACACAGCCATCGGTTGGGACTTCAACAACATATGGTCGTTCGACACAGCAAGCGGCTATCTCTATCCTGTTCTGAAACAGTTCGGTGCGATAATCACAGGTATCGAGGACATCAACACAGGTGAGAACGCTGCCGGTGCTTACGCAGTGCACGCTTCAGGAAACGTTCTTGTCGTTGCCGGACTCGGCTCTCAGGCAGACGTGACAGTAGCTACGCTGGCAGGACAGAACATCGCCTCTTTGACAACACGTGCCGGATCGGCTACCATAACGCTGCCGGGCAAGGGCATATATATCGTCAAGATAGTTGAGAACGGCAGTGCTAAGGCTGTTAAGGTAGTGAACAGATAAATGTGTTACGGTGCTGACGGCTCCTCACGAGACGCCGGATACCGTAATGTAAAGACAAATAAGAAAGGACTGTCCGGTACATTCTGGTGTGCCGGACATCCTTGGGTTTTTAGTTAGATTGAAATTCTACGGGTCCCGAACCCGGTATATACTTTGACCTAAATTAATTGTTATGATAAAAATAAAAATACGGAAATCGTTGAAGGGACTGATACTCATAATGGCATTGTTCGTATATCTTCCCTCATTCGCGGCTCCGACGAAAGTCTCAGGACGTGTACAGGACACGAACGGAGAATTACTTATAGGTGTCACTATTACAGAAAAAGGCACTGACAACAGGGCTGTCACCGACGTGAACGGTTATTATACCATCACCTGCACGACTGACGCCCCGACTCTCGTTGCCCAGTATGTGGGTTTTGAAGTGCTCGAGCAGAAGGTCACAGGCACCGTGCTCGACTTTATCCTGCACGAGCAGGTAAGCAGTGTGGATGAGGTTGTCGTGACCGGATACACCACACAGAAGAAGATTTCGGTGCTCGGAGCACAGTCTACTCTTAAGATGGAGCACATCAAGGCTCCTGTTGGAAACCTCAGCTCAGTGCTCGCAGGACGTGTGCCGGGTATCGTTTCGGTACAGCGTACAGGTATTCCCGGACAGGACGACTCTGACATCTGGATTCGCGGTATATCCACAATGAGCAACAGAAACGAAGGTCCGCTTGTGCTGGTTGACGGTATCGAGCGCGACTTCAACAATCTCGACCCTGAGGACATCGAGTCGGTGACAGTGCTGAAGGATGCCGCGTCTACCGCCGTTTACGGTGTACGAGGCGGTAACGGTGTCATCATCATCACCACAAAACCGGGTATTGTAAGCAAGCCGCAGTTCTCTGTCGACGTTTATTCAGGTATCACGCAGCTGACAAAACTGCCCGAGCTTGCCGACGGTATAACCTATATGGAGGCGGCAAACGAGGCTTACCGCAACACGAGAGGCACATCTTATTATTCTGACGCATACATTCTGCGCACCAAAGTTGCCAACGGTCTCCCCACACCGGAGATTTCTGCAGACGAGCGCGCCGCGCTTCTTGCAGACCGCACTGTCAACAAATATCTCTATCCTAACGTTGACTGGTTTGACGAACTTTACAAGAACATGGGCTGGAACACACGCGCCAATGTCAACATACGAGGCGGTGCGCCAAACGCAAGCTACTATGTCTCTCTGTCATATTATAAGGAGAAAGGTCTCACAAAGACCGACCCGCTGCAGGATTACAGCACGGAGATCGACTACGACCGTTACAACTTCCTTACAAACGTCAACCTCCGCCCCACAAAGATGACCACAATCGATGTCGGAGTGAGCGGTTGGATCTCTGCCGGAAATTATCCCGCTCAGGACTTCGGGACCATTTATACGAAGGCGATGACCACCAATCCGGTCATATTCCCGAAGGTTTATCCTAACGGAGCCAACCCGGGCTACTCACCGGACAACCGTGACATGGACTCGCCGTGGGTCACTCTTACACGCCGCGGATATGACACCCAGCACGAGACACAGATAAACACCAACCTGAGGTTGACTCAGGATCTCGGCTATTTCGAATGGAGCAAGGGCTTGAAGGCACGCGCGCTCATCGCGTTCGACGTGAAGTCGACCCAGTCCATCCAGTATACTGTGGATGAAAGTACATGGAAACCTACTGCCGTTCTTGACCCGACGACAGGCATTTGGCTTGATGACGCCAATCTGTATGACGCTGACGGCAACCTGCTTCTTACCGAACAGTTCAAGGGAAATTCCTCTATGGGCGTCAAGTCAGACAAGTGGGTTTACCGCACATTCTACTTTGAGGCTGCTCTCGACTACCGCCGCACATTCGCAAAGAAGCATAACGTGAGCGGACTCGTGCTCTTCAACCTGCGCAACTACACTGACGCAAACGAAGGAGACCTGTTCAAGACTCTTCCTTACAAGCAGCAGAGCCTCTCCATGCGTGCCACATACGACTATGACAACCGCTATTTCATAGAAGGAAACCTCGGTTATACAGGTTCTGAGAACTTCGAACCGGGCAAGCGATTCGGTTGGTTCCCCGCTTACGCAATAGGTTGGGTGCCGTCAAACGAGAAGTTCTGGAAACCCCTGTCCAAGTACATTTCATTCCTCAAAATACGCTATTCTGACGGTACGGTAGGTAACGACAGCTCCGGAAGCCGTTTCGCTTACTTCACCCAGATAGGTAACAGTCGCACTTATACCAGTTACTGGGGAACAGGCAACGGACTTGGCTACTCAAATTACGGTTATGAGGCACAGTGGTCAAAGGTGCGCAAGCAGGACCTTGGTATCGACATCAACTTCCTTAACGATGACCTTTCATTCACATTCGAACTCTTCAAGGAGCGTCGCACAAAGATCTTCGTGGACCGTAACAACGTGCCTCTCCTCGCCGGATTCGCACAGAGCATATCCGCAAACATGGGTATTGTGGAGAACAAAGGTTACGAGATACAGTTCCAATACAACCATCAGTTCGGCAAGGACTGGTTCGTGTCACTGCACGGAAACATGACTTGGAACAAGGACAAGATTATCGAGAACGCCCAGGCAACGCCCGCTTACCCGTGGCTCGACCAACGTGGGCACAACGTGCTTTCAAGTCTCGGATACATCGCGGAGGGTCTTTACACCAGCGAGGAGCAGATAAAGGAGCGCAACATCACACAGTTCGGTGAGACCTATCCGGGCGAACTGGTAAAGCCGGGAGATATAATGTACAAGGACCTTAACGGTGACGGACACATCGACAGCTACGACCAGTGCTACATCAGCCGCGGTGACGTGCCGGCATATTATTATGGTTTCGGCGGTGACATCCGTTGGAAGAACTTCGGTCTGGGCTTCCTCTTCCAGGGAGTGGCAGACGCCGAGCGTCAGCTTCAGGGCAGCGGAATCCGTCCTTTCACCAATTCCTCTGGCGGAGGAACGCTTTTCGCCAACATCACAGACCGTTGGAGCGAGTCCGACCCGACCAACACCGACGTGTTCTATCCGCGTCTGGCATGGGGCAGCAGCGACCCTTCCAACATCAACAACTTCCAGACCAGTACATGGTGGTTGCGTGATGTGAGCTTCCTGAGACTTAAGAACATCACCTTGTCTTACTATTTCCCGAAATCATGGCTGCGTAACGGAATCATCACAGGAGGCCGTATCTATCTGCAGGGACAGAACGTTCTTACGTTCAGTGACTTCGATTTGTGGGATCCTGAGCTGAATACCGATAACGGAACAAGTTATCCTAACGTCCGTACATTCTCTATCGGAGTCAACTTTAACTTTTAATTAAATGAACAGAGTAAATATCATGACTATGAAAAAAAGGGTTTTAAGTATATTCCTGTGTGGTTTGACTGTGTTTTCCCTTACATCGTGCGAGGACTATTTCGACGATGTTCCGGATAACGCGACATCCTTGGAGGATGTGTTCTCCAACCGCGGACAGACCTTAGCATGGCTTACGAATGTCTATTCATATATCCCGGACAACCGCAGAATGCGTTGGTCTGACGGTCTGAGCTACTGCTGGCGCACCGCCAGCAACGAGGGCTATCTGCCATGGGACACGGGTACCGTGCCTCTGAGCGACGTCATCCTCGGAACGATGTATCCGTCCACAGGTTTCGTGAAGGATCTCTGGACCAACGGCTACCGTGCCATACAGTATGCCAACATCTATCTTGCCAACGTCGACAAGTGCTCTATGCTCACCGACGAGGAGAAGGAATGGACAAAGGCAGAGTGCCGTGTGCTCCGCGCCTATTATTACTTCTATCTCATGAAATGCTACGGACCGGTGCCTATTGTGGGCGACCGTGTGTATGGCGTTGCCGACCCTCTGGGCGACATGATGCTTCCGCGCAAGACCGTGGACGAGTGTTTCGAATACATCATAACTGAGATAAAGAATGCCATCAACGGCGGTCACCTTATCTCGCAGTTCAACAGCTCGGGCGAGTTCGACACACAGTTCCGCGGCAACATGACCGAGGAGGCTGCTCAGGCAATACTCGCCGAGGTCTATCTGTTCCGCGCAAGCTACATCTTCAACGGCGATCCTTACTACCAGACGCTGAAGAACAACGACGGCACTCTGCTCTTCCCGCAGAGCCGCGACAACTCCAAGTGGGAGGACGCGCGTGACGCCGCCCTTGCGATAATCAACAGCGGAAAGTACCAGCTTGAGTATCGCAACCTCGCGGGCGAGCAGGTTACTGACGTAAAGCAGTCTTGCCCGTACCAGTCATCGCGCTATGCGAGCCTCGGACTCAACACCAACCGTGAGATGATATTCTTCCGTTCCGGTTATAGTGCTGACGACTATCCGATGCGTCCGCGCCACACCGGTATCGACAACGCGCAGACAGGAGGAGGCGCATTCTCTGTTCCGCTGCAGTTTGTCGACCTCTACTTCACCAATAAAGGTCTGCGCATAGAGGACGACCCGGACTATTTCACCTACGACACGGAAAACCCCACGAAGGAGAATGTGCGCACCATGCTTTCCACTACAGCATATAAGGACAAGTTCTCCGGCTACACCTACTTCACCCCGGGTTCGGGTTACTCGGTCATGAAGCAGTTCTACAACCGCGAACCGCGCTTCTATCTGGGCATAACATTCCAGAACCGGAGGTGGGACTTCGACAATTCGCGCACCTACTACACCGTCATGTCGTTCAACGGAAACTCCGGACCTACCGGCAATACGCACGACTATCCTATCTTCGGAACCATCGGGCGTAAGCCTCTCAGCGAAGGAACGACTCCGTCGGGTGTCGACAATGCCGTCATCATACGTCTCGGTGAGGTTTACCTCAACTATGCCGAGGCATGCTGCGAGCTTGGCGACCTCGCCACAGCAATACACTACGTGAACCTCATCCGCAGCCGTGCGGGAGTGGCAGAGTATGTCGGACTCAACAGCGAAGACCAGACAGCGCGCGACGCGAGAGGCGAGACACGTATCGATCTCGGCAACCTCACGCAGGACCTCGTGCGCAAGGTTATCTACCGCGAGCGCATCATCGAGCTTGCCTTCGAGAACAAGTACTACTTCGACGTGCGCCGTTGGGGTGTTGCGGACATGGCTCAGGGCGACGGCTGGATATACCCGACATGGCACAAGGGCGGCGAAGGCGGTCAGATGGTCGGCTTCAACGTGAGCAACCTCGGAACCACGGAAGAGCAGACGAACGTACAGATGAACTTCTACAAGAGGGTACAGACCCAGACGAGAGTGTTCACCAAGCGTATGAGCTTCCTGCCTATACCGCAGGAGGAGGTGAACCGCGACCTCGAGATTGTGCAGAACACAGGTTGGGAGACCGACACCGACGAGGAATGACCCTGACCTGCCGCGCGGCTTCAATCCGTGCGGAGCAGTCGCAGGAAAGACTGCTTTCACAACGATACTTTATGATGCCGCTGCCGCTCATGGCGAAAGCCATATGCCGGTGGCGGCATTTTCAGAAAACCGTACACATACGGTGGACATAACAACAAGAAACAAACACTTCATTATGAGAAAACAATCACTTCTTTTATCCTTGCTCCTTCTCTGTCCGCTTCTGCTGAGCGCCGGTCCGGTGTCGCGCGAGCAGGCAAGGAAGAGCGCCCTCTCGTTCATACAGCAGCGTGAGAGCAGCGGCGCGCGCAAGGCTCCGGCAAGTCCCGACAGCCGCCGTCTCACCGATGTCGTCGCAGACCCCGCGTTCTACGTGTTCAACGTAGGCACAGGCTCAGGATTCGTCATGGTGTCGGCAAGCGACCGCACACAGCCCATCCTCGGCTATTCCGACAACGGCGCGTTCAGTCTCAACGGTGCGCCCGACCCGCTCAAGGAGTGGCTCACACGCCTCTCTTCGGTCATCACGGCTGTGGAGGAAGACCGCGCCATGCCTGCCTCCGCACCCCACCGTGCGGCAAGCAGCGGCAAGACAATCACCAAGAACTTCATCCCCACACTCGTACCGAGCCGTTGGAACCAGGGCGACCCCTACAACCTGCAGTGCCCCACCTACGACAACAACGGCGTGCCCACGCTCAGCGCGACAGGCTGTGTGGCTACGGCAATGGCGCAGATAATGTATTTCTGGCGGTGGCCGCAGGAGCCCACGACAGAGATTCCGGGATACACATCAGGCTGGAACAACACCACCGTAAACTATCCCGCGCTGCCCTCGGTCACCTTCGACTGGGACTCGATGACCGACACCTACGACGCCTCATCGTCGGAAGAGAGCAAGCAGGCGGTAGCCGAGCTGATGCACTACGTGGGACGTTCGGTGCGGATGGGCTACGGACCGTCGTCGGGCGCAGCCTCCGTCAACACCGTGAACGCGCTGAAGAACTATTACGGATACGACAAGAACATGTACTACACGAGCCATGACCGCTACACCTATCAGGCTTGGGAAGACCTCATCTACTCCGAGCTGGCAGCCGGACGCCCCGTCCTCATGAACGGCGACACATCCACCCGCACCGGCGGACACGAATGGGTGTGCGACGGATATGACGGCAACGGATGCTTCCACATGAACTGGGGCTGGGGCGGAATGTGCGACGGATACTTCCTTCTCACCGTGATGTTCCCCGACCAGCAGGGCATCGGCGGAAGCACAAGCTCCGACGGATACTCCATGGGACAGGGCATCGTAGTGGGACTCCAGCCCGGCGAGCCCGGACAACAGGAGCCGGAGGAGACCGTGCGAATAAGTCTCTCCAACCTGAGGGTGCCCCGGACCGAGTACACACGCAACTCCGCAAACGGCTATTTCCGCTTCACCGTACAGTATGGAGCGGGTACCAACCTCTCAAACAGCTACAACTTCGACACCGCCTTCACGCTCTACGACGAGCAGGGCAACATCGTCAAGGAAGAGATAGGCACGGAGCGCAACTTCAACATCACGCCCGGCACATGGTGGCCCACACGCTCATGCGGAGTGACATTCGGTCCGGGACTCGCCGACGGAACCTATTTCATAAAGGGACGCAGCCGCCTTGCCGGCACCACAGAGTGGAACGAGGACGACAACTTCAACAAGGCATACATCAAGGCTGTCATATCCGGCACCACCAACCTGTCGCTCACCGTCTATCCGGCGGTAGACCTGACCGTCAACTCGCTCGACCTCATCGGCTCGGGTGGTGCAGGCACCGAGCTCAAGGTGAAAGCCAACATCACCAACAACGACACTGAGGAGTACTACCGCGACACATATCTGCTCGTGGACGGGAAGTGGGTGTCGGGCAACTGCATCGTGATTCCGGGCAGCAGCACCGACGACTACTACTTCAAGTACACCCCGACAACAGCCGGAGAGCACGAGTTCGCACTCTCGACATCAAAGGAGACCGCCGACGTATTCTACACTGTGACCAAGCGGGTGGACGAGGCTTACGTGCCGGAACTGTCCATCGTGATGAGCTCACTGAGCGAACGCGACGGCGACAGGATATACGGCAACTGCATGCGGCTACAGGTCAAGGTGACCAACAACGGTGACCGCCCATACCAGAGCTACATAGAGGCTTCGCCGTGGGAGGTAGAGGGAGGCTACTACTGGAAGCGTTCGTCGAGCCGTCAGGACATTGACCTCGCCCCGGGACGCGACACCACGCTCGTATACGAGTTCCCCGACCTCAACTACGGAAGCCGTTACAACTTCCATGCCGACAGCAACGGAGGTGCGAGCGCAAACCTCGGCGACTTCACTTTCAATGAGGGCATACTCTACTGGACGCCTGACGGAGTGATGCACGGGGTAGCCAACCGTGCCGGATTCGTCATAGACGAGAGCATGACAGCCGTTTCCTTCCCCGGACAGACGCCCGTGTCGTTCTCTCTCTCCGACAAGGTGAACACCAACACCGTACTCTATTTCGCCGACGGGGCAACCGTCAACGCGCGCGTTCTCAGCATCCTCAAGAACCGTGGACTGAACAATGTGGTGATAGGACCGGCGGCGGAGAACATCGTCATTGCCGACGGACTCGACTTCCTCGCGCCGAAGGCGTTCACGGCAGCCACCGTGAGCTACACCGTGGATGTGCCCGCCACGGCGGCGGACGCTCCGTGGAGCACGCTCGCACTGCCTTTCACGCCGCAGACCGTCGAGGCTGACGGACAGCCGGTGGAATGGTTCACATCCGCCACAGACAAGGGCAAGAGCCTCGTGGTGAAGGAGTTCAGCGCGGCTGAAGGCTCGGTGATGTACTTCGGATATGCTCAGGAGATACTCGCCAACCGTCCCTACATAGTGTCGTTCGCAGGCAATGAGGGCGGCACCGGTTATGACCTGAGCGGCAAGAAACTCGTGTTCGCCGCCACAGACGCCGTGATAGAGCCTGTAGAGCGCATGTCCACCTACAGCACGGACTACAGTTTTGTGGGCACCACCACTGCCGCCTCCGTCTCCGGAGCCTATGTCCTCTCTCCTGACGGCACGTCGTTCCGCCGCGTGGAGGGAAGCTGCCAGACGAGTCCGTTCCGCGCCGTCATGATTGCCAACAGTGACGAAGCCGCAGCCGTGAGCGTGCTCACAGTGGGCGGAAACGTGTCGACGTCCATCAGTGCGGTGGAGAGTGAGGCTCTCGACGGACAGCCCGTGTACAACCTGTCGGGCGTGAGAGTGGGCACATACGACGCCTCCTCCGGACTCGGCACGCTGCCGCGCGGTGTCTACATCGTTGGCGGCAAGAAGCTGGTGAGATGACACAGCACACTCATTGCCGTATGCCGTGAGGCAGAACGGCATTTTTATCCAGATTTCTTTTTAATGAAGCCGGCACGCGGATGTGCCGGCTTCATTCGTGTATTGTCCTTTCGCGTCAGGCTGTGTCCGCTTTGCAGGTGTGTCAGACGGATAGGCTGTGCCGCCCGTTCCGCGACGGATATATCCCACCGCGCGCTTTTCCGGTGTGCATTACATCCGACACGCTTCAATATGCCGTATCCACCTGAAAAACCGTTTTTATTATTCTTGAATGTTAAAAAACATCCTTTCCCGTGCGCCTGAAATTCTCTTATTTCCGTGCGGACGCCTTTCTGCCGGAAATACGCGCTTTTTCAGCCTTTCCCCTATCTCTCTGACATACAGCGGTTTTCATGTTTCAGGCTTCCGGAACAGCATCTCCCGGCTTGCGGAAAAGGCTTTTCGGGACTGCGGAAGAGGCTCTTCCGTTGTGCGGTAAAGGCTCTATGGCGGTGCTGTAAAGCCCGTTCCGCAGTGCGGAAGAGCCTTTTCCGTGTCGTGACACCGCCGGTTTCATGTCGCGGAGGGGCTGTTTCCGGCTTGCGAGAGTGCGTGGCGGCACATCTGATGCGTAGATTGCGCGAAACGATATGTTAAATGTTTAACATCCGTTAGCACACTGCCGCGTTCAAGGTATGATTTTTGCCGCGCTCCGGTTTACTTTTGATATGCTCCGGTGGTGTATCTTCCGGCAATCGGTGTGTATATTCCTGTCGTTTTAGGAATATTTACTTATTTTACGAAAATTTTCCTCTTATTTTTTATTTTTCCTTTCCCAAGTTGTTATACGGTTATAGAGAGATTGCGGAATGACGGTTTCTGTCCGCCCGGTTTGCCCCGGACGATTCGGCTTAAAGACCTCCCGCCGCATCAGGGAAACAATCTTAACTGTATGAAAACCATCACGAAACATACTCTGTATGTCCTTTTCTCGCTCTTGCCGGTATGCCGCGCCATGCCGGAGGATGCCTCGCGGGCAGTCCCTCTTGAACTGTGGTATGACGAGCCTGCCGTGGAGTGGATGACGTCAGCCCTGCCTTTGGGCAACGGCGACCTCGGAGCCATGTTCTTCGGAGGCGTGGCGCGCGAGCAGATACAGTTCAACGAGAAGAGCCTCTGGGCAGGTTCTCCTGAGAAGCGCGGCACCTACCGCAACTTCGGCAACATATACATGGACTTCCTCACGCCCGACACCTGCTCATCCTACCGCCGCGCGCTGTCGCTCGACGATGGCATGGGACGGGTGAGCTACACCATAGGCGGAGTGAGATATGAGCGCGAGTATTTCGCGAGCCATGCCGACAGCGTCATCGTGATGAGGCTCAGCACACCGGGAAACAGCGGACTTCTGAACATTGACATAAGCATGACCGACGGAGACGGGCGCATGGCTGTGACGGGCGACGGCATGTTGGCATTCAGCGGACGGCTCGACTTGCTCTGCTACGAGGCTCAGGCTGTGGTGAGGACAGAGGGCGGAACGCTTGCCGGGGTGGACGGACGGCTGATGGTGAGAGGCGCCGACGCAGTGACGGTGGTGCTTGCCGCCGCCACCGATTTCTGTCTCTCGTCGCCCACATACACACGTGGCGGCGCGCGCGGAGTGCATGCCGGTGTGTCGGGTAGGGTGGAGCGCGCCTGCGCGATGGATTACGGCAGACTTCGCCAGCGTCATGTGGACGACTATGTGAGCCTCTTCGGGCGCGTAGCTCTGCGGCTGACTGACAGTGTGCCGCAGTATACTACCGACGAACTGCTGCGCAACCACAAGTACAACAACTGGCTCGACGTGCTCTGTTTCCAGTACGGACGCTATCTCATGATAAGCTCGTCGCGGGGAGGGTCGGTGCCGTCAAACCTTCAGGGACTGTGGAACCACGTGAACAATCCGCCATGGGAGTGCGACTACCACAGCAACATAAACATACAGATGAACTACTGGCCCGCCGAGGTTGCCAACCTTGCGGAGTGCCACATGCCTTTCATCAGCTACGTGAGCACCGAAGCCATGAAGCCGGACGGCTCCTGGCGGCGCGTGGCAGAGAGCGAGGGATGCCGCGGATGGGCTGTCCGCACGCAGAACAACCTGTTCGGCTACACCGACTGGCTCATCAACCGGCCTGCCAATGCGTGGTATTGCACCCATCTGTGGCAGCATTATGCCTACGGGCTTGACCGTGACTACCTGCGCCGTGTGGCGTGGCCCGTGATGAGGTCGACGTGTCTCTACTGGTTTGACAGGCTGAAGATGAAGGACGGAAAGCTCGTCGCGCCCGACGACTGGTCGCCTGAGCACGGTCCGTGGGAGGACGGTCCGGCATACGCCCAGCAGCTGGTCCACGAGCTGTTCGCCAACACTCTTGAGGCGGCAGAGGCGTTGGGCGAGGACAGCGGTTTCACCGACAGTCTCAGGACGAGGCTCTCACAGCTCGACAACGGTCTGCGCATAGGCAGCCGGGGACAGCTGCGGGAGTGGCTCGAGACCGACGACACGCCCGACGACCGTCACCGTCATCTGTCCCATCTCATGGCTCTCTATCCGCTGTCGGGCATCTCCGCCCTTACCGACCGCCGTCTGGCTGACGCCGCGAGAGTGTCGCTCTCTTGGCGGGGCGACGGTGCCACGGGCTGGAGCAGGGCATGGAAGGTGGCGTGCTGGGCACGTCTGAATGACGGCGGGCGCGCTTACCGTCTGCTGAAAAAGGCGCAGAACATAACCGATGTCACCGTGGTGAGCATGGACGACAATGCCGGAGGAATGTACCCGAACCTCTTCTGCGCGCATCCGTCGTTCCAGATAGACGGCAATTTCGGCACAACCGCCGCCATCGCCGAGATGCTTCTGCAGAACAGCGTGCGCGGGGTGTGGCTCCTTCCCGCGCTGCCCAAGGAGTGGGCGGACGGCAGTTTCAGCGGACTGCGGGCGCACGGCGGCTTCACGTTCGATGCTGAGTGGACGGGCGGACGTCTGACCGGCGTCGTGGTGAGGTCGGAGTGTGGCGGAGTGTGCAGGCTTTACCTGCCCGGCATGGAGGTGCGCGGGGTGAGAGGAAAGTACGGACTCAGGGTGAGGCACACCACGTCTTCGGACGGCTCTGTTGAGTTCATGACCAAGCCGGGACGCACCTACCGCGTAAACCTCCGTCCCCTTACGGAGAGTGAGTAGGACGGCGGTGTGGCGCAGGCGGTTCCCTCCCGATAGGAAAAGATGCATGTGTAAAAACATCGCATGATATTCTGTTCCTTACAATCACATATGACATAGGTCGCATAAGACCGAAAACGATAACTCAAACTATTAAATAACATTATTAACTTAAACATTATGAACAGATTGTTTAAATTCTCTTTAGTGTTTGCAGTCGCCGCTACAGCCTTTCTGGGATGTGCCGACAACGACATCGCGGAGGACAGACGAGTGGTCTATCCGCCTGATGCAAACAAGGAATCAAAGTTCGTCTCGTTCTCTCCGGACAGTGGAGGAGTGGGCACACAACTGATTATCAAGGGTCAGAACCTCGGCACCGACACGAGCTATCTGCGTGTGACGGTGAACGACAAGAAGGCTGCGATAATCGGAGTGAGGAACGATTACATCTACGCGGTGGTGCCGGCGCGCGCCGACACAGGGCTTGTGAAGCTCTATGTGGGCAAGGGCGACAACGTGAAGGAGTTTGTCTCGACCAAGGAGTTCCGCTATAAGTATAAGCGCAACGTGTCGACTCTTGCCGGACAGAACGGCAACGCGAGCCGTGACGACGGCGAGTACGACGTGGCGACATTCCGCCGTCCGTGGGCGCTTTTCCACGACAACGACGACGTGATATACGAGATTGACGAGGGACGAGGCACAAACAAGGACGGAGCATTGCGCAAGCTGTACGAGGGACTGGTCGAGACGCTCATCCAATGCAGCTCGGGTCCGTTCCAGTCGCCCACCGCTGCGGCGTTCAATGCGGCTCAGGACACCATCTACATGGTGCATCTCTACAATCCCGACAACTGCACCTCGAAGGTCGGACTGATAGCCATCTCGCGTGCGAGCGGGTTTGTCGACGTGAAGCCTTTGGTGAGAATGAACGACCCCAAGTGCACCGGCATCGCCATAAACCCTGTGAACAACGACATCATATTCAACAACCAGAGCGACGGCTATCTCTACCGCTATTCTGAAAACACCAATATTGACGAGGCGTACACGCGGCTCATACGTGTCAACAATGCCACCAACACCGAGCTGAAGCTCGCTTTCAGCAACGACGGCAGGTATCTGTATGCCGCCGTGAAAAACCGTCACTGCATCTTCCGCATGCCTTACGACATCACTACAAAGACCCTGGGCACTGCCGAACTGTGGGCAGGACAGTGGGACACGTCAGGCTATCAGAACGGCATAGGTACGTCCGCGCTGTTCGACCAGCCGAGTGCCATCGAGTTTGACGAGGACGGCAACCTGTACGTAGCTGACAAGTACAACCACTGTATCAGACGAATCACTCCAGACGGAGAGGTGTCTCTCTATGCGGGCATGCCGCGCACGAGCGGTTACAAGGACGGTCTGCCCGACGTGGCGATGTTCAATCGCCCCGAGGGACTCACCATCCTGTCTGACCAGTCCATTATTGTCGCCGACAGGGAGAATCACGTCATACGCAAGGTTGTCGTGGAGTGATAACATAACATTACAAATGCAATAAAATAGAAGTTTCATGAAAAAAATATTGTTACTGATGCTCCTGTTTGTCGTTCAGGTGGCTGCATTTGCCCAGGACGCTTCAGTCACCGTGAAAGGTGTCGTGCAGGACAGTAAGGGAGAGCCCATAATGGGTGCCGTTGTCATCGTGAAGAACCAGCCGGGTCTGGGTTCGTCGACAGACGTGAACGGCGCTTTCAAGATAACGACCGGCAAGTATGAGATTCTGGAGGTGACCTATCTGGGATTCGAGAAGCAGGAAGTGCCGGTGGTAAGCATAAAGGATTACGACAATCTTGTTATCGTAATGAAGGAGCAAAGCCAGGAAGTGGACGAGGTGGTCGTCACCGCAAGCGGCGCGCAGAAGAAGAAAACGGTCACCGGAGCGTTCACCACGGTTGACGTGAAGCAGCTCAACGCTCCTTCGGGCAATCTCTCCAACTCTCTCGGAGGTGTCGTTCCGGGTATCATAACACAGCAGCTCTCGGGCGAACCGGGCGAGAACCAGTCTGACTTCTGGATTCGCGGTATCTCCACTTTCGGCGCCAACGCCAGCGCGCTTGTGCTTGTCGACGGTATCGAACGCAGTCTGAACGAGATTCCGGTAGAGGACATCGAGTCGTTCTCCGTGCTCAAGGATGCGTCAGCTACAGCCGTATACGGTAACCGTGGAGCCAACGGAGTGGTGCTCATCACAACGAAGAAGGGTGAGAAAGGAAAGATACGCATCAGCGGTAAGCTCCAGTACGGCTATAACCAGACAGGCAAACTGCCCGAGTATGCCAACGCTTCAGACTACGCGAGGCTCGCCAACGAGGCGCGGCTCGCTCGCTATCAGTCACCGTTATACTCCGACGAGGAGCTTTATATCATACAGAACAATCTTGATCCTGACCTTTATCCTAACGTAGACTGGCAGGACCTGATGCTCAAGAACGGCGCGTCGCAGTATCGCGCGCAGCTCAGTTTCACCGGAGGAGGTGACAATGCGACATACTATGTGTCAGGTGCCTACTTCAATGAGGACGGTATCTACCGCACACGCAGCGCGGAGAACAAATACAACACCAACTCTACATATGAGCGTTATAACTACCGTGCCAACACAACGATGAACATCACGCGCAGCACGGTGCTCTCTGTCGGCATCGGAGGCTACCTCATCAACCGCACGCAGCCGGGCAGCACGTCGGCTGACATATGGAAGGCGTTCTCTGAATACACACCGCTCACCACTCCGAGAAAGTGGTCGACAGGGCAGTGGCCTATAGTCAACGGAAAGAAAACTCCCGAGTTTCTCATGACGCAGACGGGTTACAAGACCATCTGGCAGAACAAGATGGAGACTAACGTGAGCCTCGACCAGAAGCTCGACTTCATAACAAAGGGTCTCACTTTCTCCGGTACGTTCGCCTTCGACACATGGAACGACAACACCATAACGCGCTCGAAGTCGCCTGAACTGTGGAGTGCGCAGAACTACCGAGACGGTTACGGCAAGCTCATTCTCAAACGCGAGCAGGACGTACAACCCATGACCCAGACCTCATCGACTACCGGAACGAAGCGTTATTATCTGCAAGCCAAGCTGGAATATGACCGCCTTTTCGCCCGCGACCATCAGGTGAACGGTCTTCTCATGGTCTATCAGGAGGAGAATTCCGACACAAACCTCGGCAGCGACATCATCGCCTCGATACCCAAACGCAACCTTGCCTACTCCGGACAGGTGCGCTATGCCTACAAGTCGCGCTATCTTTTCGAGTTCAACTTCGGCTATACCGGCTCGGAGAACTTTGAGAAAGGCAAGCAGTTCGGATTCTTCCCGGCATTCTCCGCAGGCTGGGTGCTCTCGGAGGAACCGTGGATAAGGAAGGCTTTACCGTGGCTCGAGTTCTTCAAGATAAGAGGCTCATGGGGTGAGGTAGGTAACGACAAGATTGGCGGAGACACCCGTTTCCCGTACATCTCGCTTATCTCCGAGATAGGCGACTCAGGAAGTTACGCCTTCGGACAGTTCGGAAGCAACTACATCACAGGCTACCGTATGACCACAGTCGGCACTCCCAACCTCACATGGGAGAAAGCCACGAAGTGGGATATAGGCGTTGACTGGTCGATATTCAACGGTATGTTCACCGGAACAGTGGACTACTTCAGGGACAACCGTGACGATATCTTCATGCGGAGAAACAACATGCCGCTGTCCACAGGACTCGCCGACCAGACCCCGATGGCTAATGTCGGACGTATGAGATCGTATGGTTTTGACGGCAACATAGCGTTCAACCATAAGATAGGTGAGGTGAATTTCACCCTGAGAGCGAACATGACGTATCAGAATACGGAGATTCTCGACCAGGATGAAGCCGCAAACGAGTTCTGGTATAAGATGAGCCGTGGCTTCCGTCAGGGGCAGACCCGCGGATTCATTGCGCTCGGACTGTTCAAGGACGAGGAAGACATCAAGTCGAGTCCGTCGCAGGACGCGCTGGCAAACTTCCCCATCCTGCCCGGTGACATAAAGTATAAGGACGTGAACGGAGACGGTGTCATCACCGAGGACGACAAAGTGCCGATAGGCTACCGCAACACTCCGGGTCTGATATACGGTTTCGGTTTCAGTGCGGCATGGCGCAATTTCGGTATGAACCTTCTGTTCCAGGGAGCCGGAAAGCGTACGTTCTTCGTGGGCGGCAACGGTCCTCACGCATTCCACGACGGTGCTACGGGCAACATACTCCAGCGCATGGTTGAGGAGGAAAGATGGATTCCGAGCGACATCTCGGGAACCACCGATACGGAGAATCCCAACGCTCCGTGGCCGCGACTCACCTATACGAACAACAATAACAACAACCGCGCGTCCACATACTGGATGAAAGACGGAAGCTATCTGCGTCTGAAGAACCTCGAAATAACCTATGACGTTCCGAGAGAATGGATACAGCATCTGCGCCTTACAGGTCTGCGCCTGGGCTTCATAGGCGAGAACCTGTTCACATGGAGCCCGTTCAAGTGGTGGGATCCGGAAGGAAACAACGAGAGCGGCAACGCTTATCCTATCAGCCGGACATTCTCTTTCTATCTAAGTTTCAATCTATAACACAACAACAAGGTCATGAAAAAGATTTTATTATATATATTTTTGCCGATTGTCGCAGGCGGAATGTTCTCTTCGTGCGCCGATTATCTGGACGTGGACAAGTATTTCTATGACCAGCTTTCCATCGACTCGGCTTTCTCCAAAAGGAAGTATGTGGACGGATGGCTGTCTAACGCGTTCGAGCCAATACAGTATATAACTGAAGGGGAAGGCATGCGCAGGTGGATGAGTGATGACATCGTGAAGTATGAAGGGCGCGACTACCAGAACGGAAACTACAGTGCCACGACAAACAACGGTGACAGCGAGAACCTTCTTTACAAGGCTTACGAGGCTGTGCGCAAGGCTTCCACCTTCATAGACAATGTGGACCGCTGCGGCGAACTTACCGAGGTGGAGAAAGCCGACATGAAAGGGCAGATGCGGTTCATACGTGCCTATGCCTACTGGTCGCTCATACGCCACTTCGGACCGGTGCCTCTCATCCCTGAGCACGGGCTCGACGTGAGCCTGTCTTACGAGGAACTGTCTTTGCCGAGAGCCTCTCTCGACGAGATTGTGGCGTTCATCGACCAGGACCTTGTGGTTGCCGCGCGCTCCCTTCCAATGGTGCGCACCGTGAACAACATGGGTCGTCCCACACGCGGAGCGGCTCTTGCGCTGCGTGCGAGAATACTGCTCTGGGTGGCAAGTCCGCTCATGAACGGCAACAGAGACCTCTTCAACGTGAAGGACAACCACGGACGCCAGCTCGTGCCGCAGGAATATGACGAGTCCAAATGGGCTAAGGCAGCCGCCGCAGCCAAGGAAGTGATGGATCTGGGAATATACGAGCTCTACACCATAGAGCCTTCCCCGGACACCCCCGAGTATGAGCGTCCGCCCTACAACGCCGAGTTCTCCGACAAGAACTTCCCCGACGGATGGGCTAACGTTGACCCTTATCTCTCCTACAAGTCCATCTTCGACGGTACGATAATAGGCTCGAAGAACCCCGAACTCATCTTCACACGCACGAGCAGGGGCAACGAGCAGATAAACCACTGGGTGTCAAACTGCATGCCGCGGACGCTAAGCGGCTCCAACCTCATAGGCGTGTCGCAGAAGCAGGTGGACGCTTACTACATGGACAACGGCCAGACCATACAGGAGGCTGAGGCTACGGGATATTATAAGGAAGACGGTTTCACCACGTCGAGCAACCCGCTCAACGAGGGCGGCGCACCGTTCCTGCCGGCAAACGTGTCGTGGCAGTACGCTCACAGGGAGCCCCGCTTCTATGCGTCGATAGCCTATTGCGGCTCCATATGGGCATGTGCGAGCGCGAATGAGGCACAATACCGCAACAAGCAGATATTCTACTATCGCGACCTGAACGACGGCAAGCAGGGCTTCAAGGAGGACTGTCCGCTCACGGGTATAGGCTTCAAGAAGTTCGTCAACGACGAGGACGCCTTCACGCAGGGCGGCTACCGCATGGACAAAACCGAGAACACGATACGCTATGCGGAGATGCTGCTCATCTATGCGGAGGCTCTCAACGAGCTCACTCCGGGCAAGTCGTACACCGTGGAACGCTATAACGGGGAGACGATGACCGTGCAGCGCGACGTCAACGAGATGCGCTCTGCCATGAAACCCATACGCATGCGTGCCGGAGTGCCCGACTTCGACGATGTGGTATACGCCAACCAGGAGCTCTTCCGCACCGCTCTCAAGCGCGAAAGACAGATAGAGCTCGTGGGCGAGAATTGTTTCAGATACTACGACCTGCGCCGTTGGAAGGATGCGTTGCTTGAGGAGAACCAGCCGCTTATGGGTTGCAACATCAACATCAGCGACGACGTGACACGTGTACAGGAGTTCTACCGACCCACCGTAGTGGCTTCGATGCCTAAGGTGTTCACACAGAGGATGTATCTGTGGCCCTTCCCCGACAAGGAGATGAAGCGCAACGTGAACCTTACGCAAAACCCCGGATGGTAACCATTTTAACACAATGACAATCATGAAAAGAAAATATTTCAACAAGATAATGAAAGGCGTGGCTGCCGCAGCGGTGCTCTTCGGAGCGGCGTCGTGCAGCGACGACCTCGACTATGAGTTGTTCACGAAGTACACTTACCTGATGAACAACGGATGGCAGGAGAACATCGAGATGGAGATAAACGAGGACAACACCGTCGACCTGCCCGTATATTTCGGTGTGAACGGCACCACCGGCAACAGCAAGGACATCAGTCTGACTCTCGCCGTGGACGAGGACACGCTTGCCGACTACAACTTCGACAAGAACAAGTATGACGAGGAGTCTTACTATCTGCTGCTGCCTGAAGACTGCTATGCCTTCGACAAGACCGTCTACACCATTCCCGCAGGCAGTCTCAATGCCGGAGGAGTGTGCAAGATAGACCTTAACAAGCTGCGCGAGCACAACATCTACGCCGAGTATGTGCTCCCTATCAAGATCGCGACGTCGGAGGGTGAGCCTGTGGGACCGTCCAAATACACCAAGGCTCTTTATTTCCTTAATCTGAAAAACGAGTATTCAGGCATCTATTCCGGCAACGGAAACATGAAGCAGATAGGCACGTCTTACACCACGCAGGCTACCGGAAAGCAGCTCTACGCCATATCCAGAAAGGAATGCTATCTGTATGCCGGAAACGTGGACCGTACGACAACGGGGCGCAGCAGCTTCATTCTCAACCTGCATTTCAACGATGACGGAACGATAAAGCTGACGGCTCTGAACGACGCCATAGAACTGAAGGAGATAGCGGGAACGTATAACTTCAAGTTCTATGAGAACACGTCGGACACGCGCAAGCTCATCATGATGACCACATTATACCTGAAGTATGAGTATAAGGACATCACAATAACCGACCGCGACGTGCGCTACAGCTACGAGGCGACGCTCACCAAGAGCGAGGACGTGTTCAAGTCTGACTATCCGGATGCGTCCATTGAAGTGGAAGATTAGTAATTTTATTTTATTAGTTAGGTTGATGGAGTGCGCGCCGTGAGGCGCGGCTCCTTTTTGTTTTGTGTCGTTCGGTAAGGTGTTATGCCTGTGAGCCTCCGCCGCGCAGTGTCGGCGGCACCGCCGTATGCCTGCCTCCGTCATCACGCTTACGGTTTTTCCTGCCACAGACCGGTTTTTCCAGCAGTATATATGATTTAGTTTACCCCGCTGCCTGCCAAAAAGTAGAGACGCAAAATCTTGCGTCTCACGAGCAAGGAGTGCGCTGGCAGGCGATTGATTATCATGTCTATGGCTTGCGATAGGTTGCGTCTCACGAGCAAGGAGTGCGCTGACAGGTTATTGGTTATCGGATGTATGGCTTGCGATAGGTTGCGTCTCACAAGCAAGGATTGCGCTGGCTGTTGAATGGTTATCATGCGTATGGCGTGCGATGGAATGTGCCTCACGGGCAAGAAATTCGATTATAATGATTTGATTATTGCATGTATGGTTTGGTCTTACCTTCTCGTGAGACGCAAGATTTTGCGTCTCTACAGGCTGGTGCCGCTGTAATAACACAACATGATTTGCTGTCTTATTTCGCTGCCTGCAATAAGTAGAGACGCAAAATCTTGCGTCTCACAAGCAAGAAATGCGTTTGCAGGCGATTGGTTGTCATGTGGATGGCTCGCGATGGGTTATGCCTCACAAGCAAGAAGTGCGCTGGCTGTTGAATGGTTATCATGCGTATGGCTCGCGATGGAATGTGCCTCACGGGTAGGGAATGCGATTATAACTGTTTGATTATTGCAGGTATGGTTTGGGCTTACCTTCTCGTGAGACGCAAGATTTTGCGTCTCTACAGGCTGGCGCCGTTGTGGCGGTGTCATGAAAGTATGGGATATGGATGGGTGGTGGCTCGATATTGTGTACGGGTGTTTATCCTTCCGCTGTCTCTCCGTCAAATCCCGGAATGCATATTTATGCAATTTCGCAGTAAAAAATTTTGACAATGGAAAATCGTGAAACAGAAAACGGGAGGGTGCGGAAGCAGGTGCCGGAGCATTCGGAAGAGGCTTTTCCGCTGCCGTAACCATGGTATGGAATGTCCGGATGTGTCGCGACGGGATGCGGAAAAGGCTCTTCTGTGTTGCGGAAAAGGCTCTTCCAACATGCTGTACGTACTCTTCCGGCAGGCGAAACGGGCTTTCCGGCATTGTCATACGGGCTCTTTCGCGGTGCGACGGCAGCGGTTTTATATGGCTGAATGGCGTAAATCGTTGTGTGTCAATATGATGCGGAAAGTGCTCAAAAATGGCGTTTTCGCGCCCGAAGTGCTGCCCGGATGCAAATAACCGCTTATTTTCGCGTTATGGAATATTCTTATGCATTCCGCGATGTCTTGTTCTGCATATTTATGCATTCCCTTTCACGGCACATCCTTTGTTGTGGATTGCGGTGGTGTTATGCGTCATCGTGTTACGCCTTTCTGCCGTTGCCTGACGCGCGATGGTGCATATCACTCTTTTTCCTTGTTTAATTTGTCGTTTTTATTGGGTAGAACCGGATTTTTGCATTATCTTTGTAGAAGCTAAGCTGTGGCTCGGCAGTATCAAGCCTGGTAAGACTTTGTCTTCCCGTCTTGCTGTTGCTCTCGCCTTGCATTATCTTTGCATAAGGTAAGCTGCACTCGGGAGAGCGTAAGTAAACTTACTCTCCGCTCGTTTGCATTACCTTTGTAGAAGCTAAGCTGTGGCTCGGCAGTATCAAGCCTGGTAAGACTTTGTCTTCCCGTCTTGCTGTTGCTCTCGCCTTGCATTACCTTTGCATAAGCTAAGCCGCACTCGGGTGAATGTAAGTAAACTTACTCTCCGCCCGTCCGCACCATCCACGCCACCGCATCCGGAATAGCGCGTGCCTTACCGCCGGGAGCGTGTTTTCTGTAATAAAAACCCTTATCCGACAGTTGACAACTGAACAAATAACATAAAACCGGAAGACAAATGAAAAGAGCTTTATTATTATCGGCACTGTGCCTTTGTACGTTGGTGCAGACAAAAGCCGCAGACGAGGTTGACTATGTGAGTACTCTCGTGGGCACGGCGTCCAAATTCGAACTGTCCACAGGCAACACCTATCCTGCCATCGCCATGCCGTGGGGCATGAATTTCTGGGTTCCGCAGACCGGAAAGATGGGCAACGGATGGACTTATGTGTACTGGGCTGACAAGATACGGGGCTTCAAGCAGACCCACCAGCCCAGTCCGTGGATAAACGACTACGGCCAGTTCTCGGTCATGCCTGTCACGGGTGAGGCTGTGTTCGACGAGGAGAAGCGCGCCTCATGGTTCTCTCATAAGGCTGAGGTGGCGCGTCCTTATTATTATAAAGTGTATCTTGCCGACCACGACGTCACCGCCGAGCTTGCCCCGACGGAGCGCGCTGTGGCGATGCGCTTCACCTTCCCGCAGACCGACAAGGCATACATCGTGCTCGATGCGTTCGACAAAGGCTCGCACGCGGAGATTATTCCGTCCAAGAACATGATTGTGGGCTACACCACGAAGAACAGCGGCGGTGTGCCCGAAAACTTCAAGAACTACTTCGTGCTTGTCTTTGACAGACCGTTCAAGTATACCGCCACCGTCACCGACGGCAACATAGACGCCTCCTCACTCAGCTCCACGAGCAATCATTCGGGTGCCATCGTGGGCTTCAGCACGAAGCGCGGAGAACAGGTCAACGTGCGTGTGGCGTCGTCGTTCATAAGTCCGGAGCAGGCGTTGCTCAATCTGAAGGAACTCGGAGACGACGGCATCGACGAGGTGTCGGCACGGGGCAGGGCGCGGTGGAACGAGGTTCTGGGTCGTGTGGAGGTCTCCGACGACAACACCGACAACCTCCGCACGTTCTATTCGTGCCTTTACCGCTCGCTCCTTTTCCCGCGCAGCTTCTACGAGAAAGACGCCGACGGACGTGTGATGCACTACAGTCCATACAACGGAAAGGTGCTGCCGGGCTACATGTTCACCGACACCGGCTTCTGGGACACCTTCCGCAGCCTCTTCCCCTTCCTCAACCTGATGTATCCCTCTATGAACGAGAAGATGCAGGAAGGACTCGTCAACGCCTATAAGGAGAGCGGATTCCTGCCCGAGTGGGCGAGTCCGGGACACCGCGGATGCATGGTGGGCAACAACTCGGCGTCCGTAGTGGCAGACGCTTATCTCAAAGGCTTGCGCGGATATGACGCCGAGACGCTTTGGAAAGCGGTGAAGCACGGAGCCAACGCCGTCCATCCCAAGGTGTCGTCTACGGGCCGTCTCGGGTTTGAGGAGTATAACAGCCTCGGCTATGTGCCGTGCGACAAGCACAGCCAGAGCGTCGCCCGCACGCTCGAATATGCCTACGACGACTGGTGCATATACCGTTTCGGCAAGGCTTTAGGAAAGTCTGACAAGGAACTGAAGCAATACCGCACCAACGCGATGAACTATAAGAACGTGTTCGACAGCTCCACCAGTCTCATGCGCGGCAGGAAAGCCGACGGCAGCTTCGAGTCTCCGTTCGACCCGACGGCATGGAGCCGTTCCTTCACAGAGGGCGACAGCTGGCACTGGAGTTGGTGTGTGTTCCACGATCCGCAGGGACTTATCGGTCTGATGGGAGGCAAACAGAAGTTCAACAGCATGCTCGACTCGGTGTTCGTGGTCTATCCTGACGTGAGCAGCAGGGGCATAATACACGAGATGCGTGAGATGCAGGTGATGAACATGGGGCAGTATGCCCACGGCAACCAGCCCATCCAGCACATGATTTATCTCTATGCCTACTCGGGACAACCATGGAAGACGCAGTACTGGATACGTGAGGTGATGGACAAACTCTACAATGCCAACCCCGACGGATATTGCGGCGACGAGGACAACGGGCAGACATCGGCGTGGTATGTGTTCTCAGCCATGGGCTTCTATCCCGTGTGTCCAGGCTCCAACCAGTATGTGCTCGGCACTCCTTACTTCAATAAGGTGACGCTGCACCTCGAGAACGGCAACACCATGACCATAAAAGCCGAGGGCAACAGCCGCTCAAACAGATACATAGACAGCATGACCCTCAACGGCAAGACATACACAAAGAACTATCTCACGCACGCTGACATCATGAAAGGCGGCAGCATCGTGTGCGCCATGTCGGCTGAACCCAACCGCAGCAGAGGCACTCAGGAGGCTGACTTCCCTTATTCGTTCACCAATGAGATAAAGGGTTCTGAAAAGTAAGACAACATCTTTTTATAAACAAACAAATGATAATCAGACTATGAAACGTAGTTATTTTCTTCTCGTACTGCTGGCTGTCGCCTCACTGGCGTGTGCCCAGTCGCTCTTCGTAGGCACTTACAACATCCGCAACCACAACAGCGGTGACGACGCTGCGGGTAATGTATGGAACGTGAGATGTAAGGTGATATGCGACCAGATCAATTTTGAGGACCCCGACATCTTCGGAACCCAGGAAGTGCTTCACGCCCAGTTGGGCGACCTCACCGCCGCGCTCGACGGCTACGACTATATAGGTGTGGGGCGCGACGACGGCAAACAGGCTGGCGAATACTCAGCCATCTTCTACAAGAAAGACCGCATAAAGCTCCTGCGCAAGGGCAATTTCTGGCTCAACGAGACGCCCGACACGCCAAAGCTCGGATGGGACGCCGCATGCATACGCATATGCACATGGGGCGAGTTCAGGCAGAAGGACACGAAGTTCAAGTTCTATTACTTCAATCTTCACATGGACCACGTGGGCGTGACGGCACGCCGCGAGGGCGCGAAGCTTGTGGTAAGGAAGATAAAGGAGATAGCCAAGGGAGCTCCCGTGATTCTTACGGGCGACTTCAATGTAGACCAGAATGACGAGATATACGCCATCTTCACCAAGTCGGGAATCCTTAAGGACTCTTATGAGTGCTGCCGTCTGCGCTTCGCAGAGAACGGAACGTTCAACTCTTTCGACTCCGACCTGAAGTCGGACAGCCGCATCGACCACGTGTTTGTGTCTCCGTCGTTCGACGTGGACCGCTATGGCGTGCTTACAAACGCCTACTGGACTCCGAAAGCAGGCTCTGAGAATCAGTCTCTCAAGGGCAAGGACGCTCCCGGAGAGATAAGCTTCGGCAAGTACGACCGCCGCACGCCGTCCGACCATTACCCTGTTCTTGTAAAGATGCGCTACGCCGGCAAGTAGCTCCCGACGTGCGTCACATATGCCTCCCGGGCTGACATGGCACCATGACTTGCCTGTGTCAGCCCGGGTGTTTTTTGTCCGCCGTCAGAGCCCGTGCGCCGTCCCGGCATGACATCCTTGCGCTGTCTGCCAGTGAGTGCGGGTGTATCAAGAATCCGTCTGTGGTGTGTTAGTCTGCGGGCGGCATGCGTTCAGGTTATGAAAAACCCTGCATCGCGCTGCGCCCTGTCCTTTCATGGCATCCTGTCTGCCGTTATCCTTCTGTCCTGTCCTGCTCTTCGCGCTTTCTCCTCATCTTTTCCTTCAGCTCCTCCCATGCAGCCTCGGTCCGCGCGTCGGGCGTGTGCGAATGTGTCCATTCCTCCTCCCATTCCGCGAACTCCGCTTTGTTGCGTGCCGATTCTTTTATGAATTCAAGCAGTCTCAGCTCCTCCTCGTCGGTCGCCTTGCCCTCGAAGTAGAGTATAGCCAGTTTTTTCATATGATGGTCGTGCTGCATTTTCAGTTTTATATGTATTCCACATGGAGAAAAACAGGACAAAACGGCGGCAAGCGATTACAAAAATGATTGTTATAAATACTTGATTTACAGCCAATATATTTTAACAAACGAAGAAACCGGCTATTGGCGTTTAGTCCTTATTGGAGTAAATTTGTACCACAGTTGTACCTCGCCGGAGGGGTCGCACGGTTCGATTTCCTTTCAGCAGCGTGCAACAGCTTTCAACAGTGTGCAAATAAATTTCTTCGATGATGGACCGTCAAAATGAACACAAATTAACAGGTCAGCCCGACTTCGGTTGGGATATGCCAGACAAACCGTTCCTCACCATTGGGGAGGTGGCGGACATACTGCAAGTGAGCAGCCGCACCGTGTATAACCTGATTTACAAGGGTACGCTCCGGGCTTGCAGGATTACATACCATATCACGCTAATCACCAAGGAGGATTTCTTCCTGATGATTAAGGAAACCACCTACTGCAAGCGGAGCGTTTCGATATTCGCCAAGCAGGGGAAAAAGACAAAGAAGAAAATGAACGGAGAAAGACAGGGCAAAGGGCAGACAGCCCTTATCCGACAAGAGGGAAAGAAAGGAACAAATGGCAGCCCGACAAAACGGCGGCTCATTCCGGCGGCAAACTATAAGCAGTCCGTGCGTGATACTTTCACGGACAGGGAAAGTGTCGGCGGAGACCTTTATACGATGGCAGAGATATGCCAAAAGTTCAATTATACCTACGGACGGTTCTACAACCTCCGTATGCGGTACTCGATACCGTGCATCAAAGCCAACTCCACCAAGTGTTTCCCGAAAGCGGAGGTTGACAGGGCTATGGCGCAGGAAGCGGAACGGTTGGGCAACAACCTTTCGGAACACTGGTATTCGTGCTTCGACATCATGCGCCTGTTCGGGCTGGGCAAGACCCAAGTCCGCAGGTTCGCCCTCACACACGGGGTACGGACGAAGCGCATACACGGCAACCGCCTGTACTACCTGAAAGCCGATTGGGATGCGGCACGTAAGGAAGCGGAGCGGAAAAGCGCAAGCACGAAAGCCAAACGGGAAGAATAAGATATTTTCAAACATTCAAAATACATTAGCTATATGACGAACATTTGTACGAAAGTGACGGTCAGGAAACGACCCATCAAGAACGGACAGTTATCGCTTTATCTGGACTTCTACCCACCTGTCCGGCACCCGAAAACGGGCAGGCTGACACGGAGGGAGTACCTCGGCATTTACATCTATGCCAACCCGACAGAGAAGTTTGAAGCAGAGTTCAACAAGACCATGCTGCGCAATGCGGAGCTAATCAAGTGCAAGCGTACGGAAGCCATCATCAACGAAGAGTTCGGTTTCCTCGACCGTAACAGGGGCAAGGAGAGCTTCTTGGAGTATTTCCGCTCCAAAATGGCGGATGATGACAATTTCAGGAACTGGAATGTTGCCTACAAACATTTCGAGAAGTATTGCGGCGGTAGCTGCACCTTTGACGACCTGACGGTGGAATACTGCCAGGGCTTCCTTACCTACATGCTGTCGCTCACCACGCACAACCGCACCAAGATGATGGCGTCCACAGCCAACAACAACCTGAACAAGCTGAAATGCGTACTGCGGCAGGCATACGAGGAAAGGCGCATCAAGGACAATATCGCCACACGGCTGAAACACGCCAAGGAAGCCAATACACGCCGTGAGTTCCTGACACTGGAGGAAGTGAAGATGCTTGCCAACACGCCATGCGAGAAGCCTGTTGTAAAGTCGGCGGCTCTTTTCTCCTGCCTTACGGGACTGCGCATCAGCGACATCATACGCCTGCAGTGGGAGAACATCATCAGGGGTGCGGACGGCGGTTGGTGTATGCACATCGTCACCAAAAAGACACGGACGGAAGCTGTTTTGCCGCTGTCGGACGAAGCACTTGCACTCTGTGGCGAGCGTTCCACGGGGCAGGTGTTCAAGGGAATGACACAAGCCCTGCTCCCCTTGTATCTCAAGGACTGGATTAGGTCTGCCGGGATTACGAAGCACATAACCTTTCATTGTGCGAGTCACAACAAAATCTTTTATTGATTGAATATCAATGAAT